>OHJC01001316.1_pt1 | contig 10972 bp, 8 predicted proteins | sample 1568461 | NCBI WGS metagenome assembly OHJC01 (sample SAMEA3879535, study PRJEB24766) | human gut metagenome | biome: human-associated habitat; feature: feces | place: USA | collected 1985/1987 | reverse complement strand
TGGCGAATGGCGCGGCGATTTTCAGCGGCCGTGCGGTAGGTGCAAAGAACGGCAAGCTGTTTGCCGCTACCATAAAAATGACCTTCAAATGGCTGGTAGTGCTGGCTGCTATCCTGATGCTTGGTTACCATTTGGGTAATGAATTCTTTATCCGCCTGTTTACCAATATCGAAGAGGTTGTAGCGATGGCTATGACCTACAATGTTTTCGTTTTGTTCTATCCTGTCTGCGCTGGTATCGGCATGGTGCTTTACGGAGTTTTCTGCGGAGCTACCAGAACCGCACCGGTACGCAACATGATGCTGATGGCACTCTTAGTATTTTACCTTTTGCAGTGGCAGCTGGTGCCGCTTTGGGGCAACAGCGGACTATGGCTGGCCTTGCTGGGCTTTATGCTGTCTCAGTCAATAATACTTTTATTTTATTTGTCTTCTTTGAGAAGAGAGTTTGCCTAAGCAACCCTTTTGTAACAAATTTGTTGCAAAAAATGAGAATTAGTGCTATTATAAATCTATAAGTGTTAGCTTATTATTTGTTTTGCCGATATAAGGAACTTTTACAAATCTATACTCTTCTGAGGTGCCTGCCTATGCAGGTAATAATCGGAATACGGTGCAAATCCGTAGCGGTCAAGCCACTGTGATGCCGCAAGGCTAAGCCAGGTTGATTTCCTCAGTTGATATATTCCTGCTAGCGACGGAAATATATAGATAATTACAATTGTGCACATTGTAATTATGTATCCTTTCTGCGCTCATTTTGCAGGAAGGGTAATTTTTTTTGATGGAGATGATGTGCTTTGACGAAAAAGCAGCTTCTGTCCCGACTGGGACAGATCATCCTTGTGCTGTTGGGTATCAGCTTTATTACCTTTGCTTTGGTAATGCTGGCCCCAGGTGACGTTGTTCGCCAAATGATTGCAGGTAACGAGGATATTATTGTAAGCCAGGCTGAAATTGATGCACTGCGTGCTGAACTAGGTCTGGACAAGCCCTTCTTCTTCCAATACCTTGACTGGTTAGGAAGAGCTTTACAGGGCAATCTTGGCTTCTCTTACATGGTTAAAAAGCCTGTAGTTGAAGCACTTATGGAGGGCCTTCCCGGTACTATCGTACTTTCCTTGGCTTCTCTGATTATGATGATGGTGGTGGCAATTCCTGCCGGCATCTACTCTGCCGTAAAGCGTGGCAGCATGGTTGACAATATCGTGCGTGGCTTCACTTTTATGGGCGTATCCATGCCCGGCTTCTGGGTAGGCTTGATGCTGCTGTGGTTTTTTGGTCTGAAGCTTGACCTGCTGCCCATCGTTGGTGGTGAGATTGGTATTGATACCTTGATTCTGCCGTCCCTGACATTGGCTATCGCTATGGCCTCCAAGTATACCCGTCAGGTACGTACAGCGATTCTGGAGGAGCTGCATCAGGACTATGTTGTCGGTGCACGTGCCCGCGGTATGAGCGAAAGCCATATCCTCTGGAAAGAGGTTCTGCCGAATGCTATGCTGCCGCTGATTACTTTGCTTGGTTTGTCTTTAGGTAACCTTCTGGGTGGTGCTGCGGTTATCGAGATGGTTTTCCAATGGCCCGGTCTTGGCCGTATGGCGATTGAAGCTATCACCTACCGTGACTTCCAGCTGGTTCAAGGTGTTGTTGTGTGGATTGCGTTGATGTATATGGTTATCAACCTCATTGTTGATATCTCTTACAATTATCTTGATCCGCGTCTGAGAAAGGTAAGGTAAGAGCAGATGGAAACAATTATCAATGGTTTTAAAACCAACCGTGCTTTTGCCGTAACCTCTGTTCTGGTGCTGTGTCTGTTGCTGATAGCAATCGCAGCTCCGGTAATTGCTCCCTATGACCCGACTCATGCTGCTATGAAAGATGCCTTTTTGGAACCCGGTGCACAACATCTTTTTGGTACAGATAAGTTAGGTCGTGACTGCTTCAGCCGTGTGCTGTACGGCGCACGAGCTTCTCTGACCGGCGTATTGGTTCTCGTAGCCAGCGTATTTGTTGTAGGTACTACGATGGGCGTTGTTTCCGGTTACTTCGGCGGTAAGGTTGATATGGTTATCATGCGTATCTCCGATATGATGATTTCCTTCCCCGGTATGATTCTGGCAATTGCAATCGCCGGTATTATGGGCGGCAGCCTGGTTAATGCAGTGTTTGCGCTGACGATTGTCAGCTGGACCAAATACGCGCGTTTATCCCGCAGTATGGTTTTAAAGGTAAAACGTCGTGACTTCGTAGAAGCAGCCATCGTTAATGGTGGTACTCCCGGCCATATCCTTTGGGTGCACATCCTGCCTAATATTCTGCCGATGATGGTTATTACCGCAGCAGCAGATATCGGTGCTCTGATGATGGAGCTTGCAGGTTTATCCTTCCTGGGCTTTGGCAGCCAGCCGCCTGCTCCTGAATGGGGCCTGATGCTGAACGAAGGCCGTCAGCAGCTGCAGACTGCACCCTGGCTGATGTTCTTCCCCGGTCTGGCAATTTTTGTTACCGTAGTAGTTTTCAACCTGTGGGGCGATAATCTGCGTGATGTACTTGACCCGCGTGGTGATGTTGAAGATTAAAGTTTGCTTGGTGAAGCTTTGATTTTCAGATATGTTTTACGTTTTTTGTTTAACTTGAGTATAAGAAATGGAGAGATGCATAATGAAAAAATCCTTAAAATTTACCGCAGCAGCGGCTATGATCGGCTTAATGGCATTTGCAGCAGCAGGCTGCGGCGGTGGCGATAAAAAAGCAGCTGTATCCAACGAAGTAGTAAAATTCGGTGTAACCAACTTTGCTGATAACCTGGATCCTGCCGATAACTTCTTCAGCTGGGTTGTAATGCGTTACGGCTTGGGCGAATGCCTGGTTAAATTCGACGAAAAAATGAATGCTGTACCGTGGCTGGCTGATAAATGGTCTATTTCCGACGATAAACTGACCTGGACCTTCCACATTAACGATAAGGTTTGCTTCTCCAATGGCGATAAGCTGACTGCTGAAATTGCAAAAGAGTCCATTGAAAGAACCTTTAAACTGAACACCCGTGCTCAGTCCATCTTCCAATATGCTGAAATCAAAGCTGACGGTCAAAACCTGATCATCAAAACCAAAAAACCGACCCCGACTCTGCCAGGCATGCTGGCTGACCCTCTGTTTATCATGATTGATACCAAGGTAACCGGCCGTGACATCAAAAAAGAAGGTCCTATCTGCACCGGTCCTTATGCTGTAAAATCCTACAGCAAGGCTAAAGCAGTAATGGTTGCTAACGAAAAATACTGGAATGGCAAGGTTCCGTTCAAAAATGCTGAAATCTCGACTATCGACGATCCTAACACCCGTGCTATGGCACTGCAAAAAGGTGAAATCGACTTCGCTATCAACATCGCTTCCGGTGACCTGCAGCTCTTCAAAGATAAAGCTAAATATAACATTTCCGAAATTGCTTCTCTGCGTACCGTATTGGCTCAAATCAATATGAACGAAGGCAAACCGTTGCATGATCCTAAGGTTCGTGCTGCTCTGATTCAGTGCCTGGACCGCGAAACCTACAACAAGGTTCTGCTGAAAGATACCTTTATCCCCGGCAAAGCACCTGTTCCACCTTCCTTGGACTATGGCTTTGACCAACTGAAGGATCCGAATGCTTACAATCCGGAAAATGCTAAGAAGCTGCTGGCTGAAGCAGGTTGGAAAGATACCAACGGCGACGGCTATGTTGATAAAAACGGCAAGAACCTGGAAATCGACTTCGTATTCTACAGCGGCCGTGCCGAGCTGCCTCTGTATGCAGAAGCTACCCAAGCTGATGCTAAGAAAATCGGTATTAAGGTTAACATGAAGAACGTTGACTATAACGTACTTGACCCGATGCGCCGCAATGGTGAATTTGACTTGATTATTTCCAACATCCTGACTGCTAACACCGGTGACCCGGAAGTTTACCTGAACTGGTACTGGAAGAGCAACATCAACGGCAGCCAACCGCAAAACTCCACCGGCTACAGCAATCCGCAATACGACGCACTGTCTGATAAGCTGTCTGTAGAATTCGATCCGGCTAAACGTCGTGAATATATGATTCAAATGCAGCAAATCCTGCTGGATGACGGCGCTGCTCTGTTCTTTGGCTATCCGAAGACCAACATGGTATCTAAAGCAGGCTTGGCTAACGCTAATATCTTCCCGGCTGACTACTATTGGCTGACTAAAGACGTTTGCCCGAAACAATAATTAATAAAGAGGTAATTGTTCAATGCTTCTTGAAGTAAAAGATTTAGACATCAGCTACGGTGACAAGCTCACCGTAACCGGTGCCAGCTTAGAATTGGATAAGGGCGAGATTATGTCCATCGTTGGCGAGTCCGGCAGTGGCAAAACCACCGTTATCCGCGCTATTATGGGCTGCCTGCCCGGTGCCGGCCGTGTTAGCCGCGGCAGCATCACATTTGACGGCAAGGATGTATTGCAAAATACTCCTGAAGAGTGGCGCAAAATGTATGGCAGCGAGATGTCCATGATTTTCCAGGACAGCGGCAACATGATTAATCCTATCCGTCGCATCGGCCAACAGTTCATCGACTATGTTCAGGCGCATCAGCCGGACAAGTCTAAGGATCAGGCTTACAAGATGTGCTGCGATATGCTGACTAACGTGCGCCTGCCGAACCCGGAAAATATTATGAACAGTTTCCCGTTTGAGCTGTCAGGTGGTATGCGTCAGCGTGTAGGTATTGCTATGGCCATGATTTTCAGTCCGAAAATCCTTCTGGCCGATGAACCGACCAGTGCGCTGGACGTAACTACTCAGGCTCAGATTATCCGCCAGATTGTTGATATCCGCAATGAATATGATGTTGCCGTTATCATGGTTACCCACAACCTGGGCGTTGCTTCCTATGTATCCAACAAGCTGATGGTTATGAAGGGCGGTCATGTTGTGGAATATGGCAAACGTGAGGACGTTATCGGCAATCCGCAGGATGAATATACGAAGCAGCTGCTGAGGGCAGTTCCGGTCATAGGAGGGACGACATATTATGAGCAATAATGAAAAACCAGCCTATGAACGTACTAAACTGGTACTGGAGATTAACCACCTTACCAAAAAATTCGCAGTTGATGGCGGCAAGTTTCTGACTGCCTGCAATGACATCAACCTGCGTGCATACGAAGGTCGTACACTTGGCATTATCGGTGAATCCGGCTGCGGCAAGAGTACTCTTGTGCGTACTCTGCTGCGTATTCACCCTGCTACCAGCGGTGAAGCAATTTTCGAAGGCCATGATTTGATGCAGTCCAAGGGTGAACAGCTGCGTCAGGACAGGAAGAACATCCAGATGGTGTTCCAGGATCCTACTGCTGCCTTCAACCCGAAGATGCTTGTTAAGGATATCCTCACCGAGCCTTTGAAAAACTTCGGCCTGATTAAAAACAGCGAGGTAGATGCTAAAGCAGCAGAGCTGCTGGAAATGGTTGAGCTGCCTGCTGAATTCAAGGACCGCTATCCGCACAGCATGTCCGGCGGTCAGCGTCAGCGTCTGGGCATTGCCCGCGCTCTGGCACTGGAACCGAAGATTATTGTCTGCGACGAAGCAACCAGCGCGCTGGACGTTTCTGTACAGGAAAAAATCTGCGAGCTGCTGTGCCGCATTCAAAAAGAAAAAAATATTACCTATCTGTTTATTGCCCATGACCTTGGTCTGGTAGATTTGATGTGCCATCAGGTTGCGGTAATGTACTTGGGTAATGTAGTAGAATGGATGGAGCACGGCCGTATTGCAGAACACTGCAAGCATCCGTACACCAAGGCGCTTATGGGTGCTGTATTTAAGGTAGACTTCAAGCCTGGCGAAAAGATTGAGCCTTTGGAAGGCGAAATCCCGAGCCCGCTGGACCTGCCGCCTGGATGTCCCTTTGCCAGCCGCTGCGAGCACTGCACCGAGCATTGCGTACAGGTTAAGCCTGAGCTGAAAGAGGTTGAGCACGGCCATTGGGTTGCCTGCCATCTGTTTGACTAATATAGTCATAAAGCGATATGCGTAAGCGTAGAGCTTCTTTAAAAGTAATTTTCTCCATCAATTTTTATAGTGGGTACAGCGAATGTGCTGTACCCATTTTTTTCTTAGGAATTTTTATCACTAATTTTATAAGTGAGTATTGACTCATACGTTATTTGTGTTATAATATAGGTATCAAAGAATTTACTGAAAGGTGTTGTCACCTTTCCTATTATTTTTTACATTACATATGAATAGATACTCATATGAAGAGTGAGACAACCTGAAAAGAAAGGTGGTAGATACAATGAAGAAAGATTTAGAAGATATCCGTAACGGTGCCGGCGATGTAAGAGCTTTTCGTCATATTGACGGCCATATCAATAGTGTAGAGGATTACAGCAAGCATCCGGAAGGCTGCACCTGCGGTCACTGCGGCAAGGACCATGATCACAAAACTATGGGACATGTGCCTAAGCATACTCATGGTGATGCATGCGGTTGCGGACACGACCACGATCATGACCATGAAGAGCATTCCCATGAACATGGCGATGACTGCTGCTGTGGCAATGATCATAAGCATGAAGATGAAGAACACGCTCACGCACACGCGCACGGCGAAGCATGCGGTTGCGGACACGACCATGAGCACGAGCACGCTCATGCTCACGCGCACGGCGACGAGTGCGGTTGCGGACACGACCATGAGCACGAACATGAACACGCTCACGCACACGGCGATGAGTGCGGTTGCGGACACGACCATGGTCATGAGCACGAACACGCTCACGCTCACGCACACGGCGACGAATGCGGTTGCGGACACGACCACGAGCACGAACATGCTCACGCACATGGTGACGAATGCGGTTGCGGACACGACCACGGCCACGAACACGAACATGCTCACGAACATGGTGACGAATGCGGCTGCGGACATGACCATGGACACGAACATGAACATGAACATGCTCATGCACACGGACATCACGTTCCCGGTCATCCTGCTGACTGTAATTGCGAAATCTGCCATCCGCATGAGGAATACTGCGATGTATGCGGCGAAAGCCTGGCTAATTGCACCTGCCGTATGCCGGATGCCGATAAAATTAAGCGTGTATATATTCTGCAAAACCTTGGCTGTGCCAACTGCGCTGCCAAAATGGAATATAAAATTAAAGAGCTGCCTGGCGTAACCTACGCCAACGTAAGCTTTGCTACCAAGCAGCTGCGCCTCAGCGCTGCAGACCATGAGGCTTTGCTGCCGGAAATTCAGAAAATCTGCACATCTATTGAGTCCGACGTAGTGGTAGTACCGCGTGACCGTCGTCCTAAGCTGGGCGGCAAGAGCAGAGTCTATTTGGTGCAAAATCTGGACTGCGCTAACTGCGGTGCCAAGATTGAACGCGCGCTGAACGCTATGCCTGAGATTGATGAAGCTACCCTGACCTTTACTACGAAAAAGCTGCGCGTAAGCGCTAAGGATTACAACGGTCTGCTGGAGAAAATGCAGGCTGTAACCGATAAGGTAGAAGAGGGTGTTGTGCTGCTGGAGGCTGAAAGCAAGCCTTCCCTGGCTCCCGAGCTGGAGGAACGCAAAAAATCCGGCGGTATCTTCTCCGAGCTGAGCGAAAAACAGACAATTATCGAAATCGTACTTGGCGGTGCAGTATTCATCATCACCGAATGGCTGGGACTTGTGCCGGAAGCATATCATATGTACTTCCTGATTTTTGCTTATATTCTACTGGGCGGACGCATTGTGCTGACTGCCTTGAAGAATATTGCTAAAGGTAATGTTTTTGACGAAAACTTCCTCATGACCGTTGCAACATTAGGTGCGTTTGCAATTCAGGCTTGGGAAGAGGCTGTTGGCGTTATGTTCTTCTATCGCGTGGGCGAATACTTTGAGCAGCGTGCGGTAGAAAAGAGCCGTGGCCAGATTATGGACGCTGTTGACCTGCGTCCGGAGGTTGTCAACCTGCTGGTAGGCGAAGATGTGAAGGTTATTCCTGCCGCTGATGCACATGTAGGCGACATTCTGCTGGTGCGCGTAGGCGACCGTATCCCTCTGGACGGTGTTGTTATCGACGGCGAAAGCCTGGTAGATACCTCCCCGGTAACCGGCGAGCCTGTGCCTGTAAAACGCAAATATGGCGATGAGGTTGTTTCCGGCTGCGTGAATACCTCCGGTATGCTGAAAATCCGTGTAGAAAAGGTTCTGGAGGAGTCCATGGTTACCCGTATTCTGGACAGCGTAGAGAACGCTGCTGCCAGCAAGCCGACTATTGACCGCTTCATTACCCGCTTCGCACGTGTCTATACTCCGTTTGTTGTTGCTGCCGCAGTACTGACTGCTGTGATTCCGTCCCTGATTACCGGCGACTGGAATAAATGGATTTATACTGCGCTGACCTTTCTCGTTATCAGTTGTCCCTGCGCACTGGTGCTGAGCGTGCCGCTGGCCTTCTTCTCCGGCATCGGCGCCGGCTCCAAGTACGGCATTCTCTTTAAAGGCGGCGTTGCTATGGAGGCTTTGAAAAATATTGCTGCCGTAGTTATGGATAAAACCGGTACCGTTACCAAGGGTAACTTCGTACTGCAGAAGGTTAATGCTGCCGAAGGCATGAAAGCTGACGAGCTGCTGCGCCTGTGTGCAAGTGCAGAGCTTGTTTCTACACACCCGATTGCCGTAAGCATCGTAGAGGCTGCTAAGGCTGAAAAGCTTGAGCTTGTACGCCCCGATAAATTTGAAGAAATTGCCGGCGAAGGCCTGGTTGCGTACTTTGGTGCACGCAAGGTTCTGTGCGGCAATACCAAGCTGCTGCAACGCTTTAACGTTGAATACGGCGGCTATACTCCTACCGAAAGCGGCAGCGAGGTGCTTGTTGCTGACAATGGCTTATATATGGGCCAGCTGCTGATTAACGATACCCTGAAGGAAGATGCCAAGGAAGCAATTGCTTCTCTGAAGGCACAAGGCCTGGTAACTGCTATGCTCACCGGTGATGCGCAGAAGGAAGCGCAGGCTGTGGCTAAGGCAGCAGGCATTGACGAGGTACGCGCTCAGCTGCTGCCGCAGGATAAGCTCAGCGAGCTGAATATGCTGCGCAACAAGTACGGCCCGGTTATGTTCGTTGGTGATGGTATTAACGATGCGCCTGTTCTGGCGGGTGCGGATGCCGGCGCTGCTATGGGCAGCGGTGCGGATGCTGCGATTGAGGCTGCCGATGTTGTCTTCATGAATTCCGAAGTGAAGGCTATTCCGCAGGCGATTGCTATTGCGCGTGCAACCGGTGCGATTGCCTGGCAGAATGTAATTTTCGCTCTGACTGTTAAGGTTATCATTATGATTGCAGGTCTCATGGGCTACGCTTCCATGTGGGCAGCAGTCTTTGCCGATACCGGCGTATCGCTGCTGTGTGTACTGAATTCTATCCGTATTCTGTACAAAAAGATATAATAAAAAGCTATAGCTAATATGCTGATTTAGTTTACATCGGCTGACTATAAAGTCAGCCGATGTTTTTTTGTAAACATGACAGCAGAAGCTAACTAATTTTGTAAATTAGCATAGGATTTCACAAAAAATGCTTGACAAAAATTTATAGCTGACGTAAACTTTCAATAGTAGTTAGGAATGCCTAACTACTAAAAAAATCGTGTCAAGTTAGTATCTGCTAACAAATTCTTTGGAGGGAATTATGATGCCTTTATTAATGGCCCGTCGCGGCGAGACTAACAAGATCAGCGCTGTTCACGGCAAGGATGAAATCAAACGCTTTCTGGCTAACCTGGGCTTTGTAGAAGGCTCAGCTGTAACTGTTATTTCTGAAATTGACGGTAATCTTATCGTCAATGTGAAGGATGCCCGCATTGCCCTGAGCAAGCAGATGGCAGCCAAAATATTTATCTGATGCAAGTGGAGGATGTTATGAAAACATTAAAAGAAGTTCCTGTTGGTGAAACAGTTACCGTTGCTAAGCTCGTTGGCGAGGGTGCGGTAAAAAGACGTATTATGGATATGGGCGTGACTAAAGGTGTGAGCGTATTCGTACGTAAGGTTGCACCGTTGGGTGACCCGGTGGAGGTAACTGTACGTGGTTATGAGCTGACTTTGCGTAACGGCGAGGCTGAACACATCGTTGTAGAATAATTTGGAGGGAAAAGATGAAACAGATCAAGATTGCCCTGATTGGTAACCCTAACTGCGGCAAAACAACAATGTTTAATGATTTGACCGGTTCCAACCAATATGTTGGTAACTGGCCCGGCGTAACTGTAGAGAAAAAAGAAGGCGGCCTTAAAGGTCATGATGATGTAATTATTACCGACCTGCCCGGTATTTATTCCTTGTCTCCGTACACTTTGGAGGAGGTTGTTTCCCGTAACTATCTGCTGCAAAATGATGTTGACGGCGTACTGAATCTGGTTGACGGCTCTAACATTGAACGTAACCTGTACCTGACTACGCAGGTTATGGAGATGGGTTATCCCGTAACTATTGCTTTGAACATGATTGATATCGTTCGCAAGAACGGCGATAAGATTGATACTGCTAAGCTGGCTGCCGAGCTTGGCTGCGAGATTGTGGAAACCTCCGCACTGCAGGGTGAAGGCACCGGTGAGGCTGCCGAAAAAGCAATTAAAGCTGTCGGCGGTGCCGCACCGAAATATATGCGCTTCTGCAGCGAGGTTGAGGATGCTCTGACTGCGATTGCCCGCGAAGCCGGCAACAAGGTACACGGCATGAGCGAGCGCTGGCTGCTGGTAAAACTGTTTGAGCGTGATAAGAAAATTGCTGATGCTTTGGGACTGAGCGAAGGCGAGCAGGCTAAGATTGAAGAAATCGTGGCAGCCTGCGAGGAAGCACTTGATGATGATGCCGAAAGCATTATTACAAATGAAAGATACCTTTACATTTCTTCAATAATTAAAGCAGTATATAAGAAGGCTCACAAA
>OHJC01001311.1_pt1 | contig 11007 bp, 8 predicted proteins | sample 1568461 | NCBI WGS metagenome assembly OHJC01 (sample SAMEA3879535, study PRJEB24766) | human gut metagenome | biome: human-associated habitat; feature: feces | place: USA | collected 1985/1987 | reverse complement strand
TGCCGGTGGGAGCCTTGGCGATCACGTCCTTCCCCGCCAGCATGGGCGGGATGCACCCCGCCTGTACGGGGGTGCTGACGGCGTAATGCTTATTGCGTATGGCGCGCATGGTGGCGTCTGACAGCCCGAAGCTCTCAAACGGTGCGCCCTGTGTCACTTCCATAGTCGTATCCTCGTTTTTCACATGATCTTCCAAAAAAGAATTATATCATATCTGTCAACGACTTGCAACGGCGGTAAAATCAGTGCTATACTGTACCCAGCATGGAAGGGAGGTGTCCGCCGTGACACGAGACGAGCTGCGCGCCAAGGCAAACGAGCTGCCGCTGCTGCCGGGCGTCTATCTGATGATGGACAAGACCGGTCAGGTCATCTACGTGGGCAAGGCGAAGAAGCTGAAAAACCGCGTCAGCCAGTATTTTCAGGACACCGCCTCCCACAACGAAAAAACGAAAATGATGGTGTCCCACGTGGACAGGTTCGACACGATCATCGTCCGCTCCGAGTTCGAGGCTCTGGTGCTGGAAAACTCCCTCATCAAACGGCACCAGCCGCGATATAACATTCTCCTGAAGGACGACAAGGGCTATCCCTTCGTGCGGCTCTCCGCCGAGGCGTACCCCCGGTTCTCGCTGGTGAACCGTCCCGCGGACGACGGGGCGAAGTATTTCGGCCCCTTCGGAGGCCGCCACGAAACGCGCCTCGCGCTGGACGCGGTCCGCGCCGCGCTGCGCCTGCCCACCTGTAACCGCCGCTTCCCCCGGGACATCGGCAGGGAGCGTCCCTGTCTGAACTTCCACATGGGACGCTGCGACGGCTTCTGCCGTCCCGACGGCCCCGACAGCGAGGAATACCGCCGCCGCACAGCGCAGGCGACCGCCCTGCTGGACGGCAGGCTCCGCGCCGTCACGGCAGAGCTGACGGAGAAAATGACCGCCGCCGCCGAATCGTTGGATTTCGAGACCGCCGCCGCCTGCCGCGACAGGCTCCGCGCCCTGTCGGTGCTGACGAAGGATCAGAACGTCATCGCCGGCATCTGCGCCGATACCGACGTATGGGGCGCGTACACCAGTCCCGCCCGCTCCGGCTGCGCCATTCTGCACATTGAGGGCGGCGACCTGCTGGGGCGGCAGACGGAGGTGTTCCCCACCGCCGCCGACAGCGACGGCGCGCTGCTCTCCGCCGTGGTGCCCCAGTATTACCTCTCCCGCAGCGTCCTGCCCCGGGAAATACTCCTCCCCGCGCCCTTGGAGGACGCGGACGCGCTCTCCGCTCTGCTGACGGAGCGCGCCGGGTACGCCGTGACGCTCCGTGTGCCCCAGCGCGGACAGCGGCGCGCCCTGCTGGACATCGCCCACCGCAACGCCCGGGAGGAGGTGGAGCGCGTCACCGACGCCGCCCAGCGCATCAACGGCACGCTGCGTCTCCTACAGGAGACGGCGCAGCTGCCCGCCCTGCCCCGCCGCATGGAGAGTTACGACATCTCCCACACCGGCGGCAGCGATCAGGTGGGCGGCATGGTGGTCTTTCAGGACGGCAAGCCCCTGCGCTCCGCCTACCGCCGCTTCCGCATCGAGTCCTGTCAGGGCGCGGACGACTACGGAGCCATGCGGGAGGTGCTCACCCGCCGCTTCCGCCGCTATCTGGAGGGCGACGAGAAATTCGCCCCTCTGCCGGAGCTGCTGCTGATGGACGGCGGCCAGGAGCACGCCCGCGTGGCGGAGCAGGTGCTGGCGGAGTGCGGGCTGGACGTGCCGGTGCTGGGCATGGTCAAGGATGACCGCCACCGCACCCGCGCCCTTGTGACCGCCCGCGGGCAGGAGCTGGGCATCCGCCAGACCCCCGCCCTGTTCGCCCTCATCGGCACCGTGCAGGAGGAGGTGCACCGCTTCGCCATCGCCTACCACCACCAGCGGCACGCCAAGTCCGCCAAGCGTTCCCAGCTGGACAACGTCCCCGGCATAGGCGAGGCGCGGAAAAAGCGGCTTTTGCAGCATTTCGGCACCGTCGCCGCCGTCAAGGCCGCCACCGTGGAGGAGCTTTCCGCCGTCGTCCCCCGTGCCGCCGCCCAAGCCCTCTATGCCAAGCTCCACCCCTGACCTCTGCCGGTCAGCCGGTGCTTATACCCTCCCACAAAAATGAGCATCCACCCGCCAAGCGGGTGGATGCTTATTCTCTTCACCCTCGCATCAAACGCACCGCCGCCGGCAGGTTCTCTATCTCCACCCGCGGCGCGCTGGGGCAGTATTCCCCGTCCAGCGACCACGGCAGATTCTCCTCCGTGGTCACGGTCACGCGCTGCACGTGCCGCAGTATCACCCCCGGATAGTCGTACTGCATCCGCGTCATGGCGGTGATCAGGTTCTGTAAGTCCAGAGCGGTTTTGGGCATCCGCAGCAGCAGCAGCTCGAATTTTCCGTCGTCCATCCGCACACGCGCCGGGTCCAGCTTCACCAGCCCGCCCAGGGACGTGGAGTTGCACACCGCACCGAAGATGAACTCCCCCTCGTACCGCTGTCCGTCCGCCTCCACCGCGCACCGGTACGGGCGCAGGGAGTCCAGATCCCCCAGCCCCTCTAAAATGTACGCAAAGTGCCCCAGCGCGTTCTTCGCCGCCTGCGTGGCGGAGTAGGACGACCGGGTAAACGCCCCGAAGGACGCCACATAGGCGAAGTACCTGCCGTTGTGCCGCCCCACATCCAGCGGACACGGCTTCCCGCAGACGGCATCCGCCGCCGCGTCCGCCAGCTGCGTCCGCAGGTGCAGGCTCGCGGCAAAGTCGTTGGTGCTGCCGCAGGGCAGATACCCCAGCACCGGCCGCTCCTCCAGCTCCATCAGCCCCGACAGCGTCTCGTTCAGCGTTCCGTCGCCGCCGGCGCACACCACCTCGTCGTACTCCCCGCCCCACTGGGCGGCGATGCTCCGGGCCTGTCCGCCCGCTTCGGTCACAAACACCCGCACCAGATAGCCCGCCTTGGAAAACTGCGCCACCGCGTCGAACAGCGGGGCGCGGGACTTTGTCTTTCCCGCCCGTGGATTGACGATAAACAAGAGCTTCTTCATATATGCACCCTTCCTCGCCGTCTGAACTTCACCGCGCAGGCGCGGTTTGTGCCGTAATCATACCATATCCCCCGCCGGAATTCAATATATTCACCCCCTGTCCCCGGCGCAAAAAATGTTGCAAAATCCCTCGTATGCGGGTATGATAATAAAAACACCCTCTGGAGGTAGATACCATGAAGCGTACCCAGTATTTCAAGTGGGGTCTGACGGCGTTTCTCACCGTCTGCGCCGTCCTCGTCTTTTACGATACGTTCTATCAAGGCGGAACGCTTCAGGGCTTCCTGTCCCAGCTGGCGTCCATTCTCTCGCCGGTGCTCTACGGCTTCGCCATCGCCTACCTGCTGACCCCCGTGATGTCCTGGCTGGAAAACAACATCGCCCTCCTGTGGAAAAGGTGCTTCAAGAAGGAGCTGAAGCGTCCCTCCGGCGCGCTGCGCCTGATCAGCATACTGCTGACCGAGGCGGCGGTGCTCTTCCTGCTGTACCTGCTGATGAGCGTGCTGATCCCCCAGCTGGTGGACAGCGTCACCACCCTCATCAACAACGCCGAATCCTATTACCGCAACGTCTACCGCTGGGCGGACTCCCTGCTGGACAGCGACAACGAGATCGCCGTCTGGATCGCCAGCCTTATCACCGACCGCTACTCCGACGGCATGGTGTTCCTCACCGAGAAGATCCTCCCGTGGGTGCAGAAGGCGGTGGTGCCCCTGACCAACGGCATCTGGAGCGGTATCCGCGGCGCGGTGGGCTTCGCCTTCGACCTCATCGTGGGTCTGATCGTCTCCATCTATCTGATGGGCATGAAGGAAAAGAGCCTTGCCCGCTGCTGCAAGGCGGTCTACGCCTGCCTTTCCGAGAAGAAGGCGGACGCCGTCATGCGGGGCACACGCCGCGTCAACGCCATCTTCTCCGGCTTCGTCCGGGGCAAGCTGCTGGACTCCCTCATTATCGGCATCCTCTGCTTCATCTGCTGCTCCCTGCTGAAGCTGCCCTACACGCCGCTGGTCAGCGTGGTGGTGGGCGTCACCAACGTGATCCCCTTCTTCGGCCCCTTCCTGGGGGCGATCCCCTCCGCGTTTCTTATCCTGCTGGTCAGTCCCAAGCAGTGCCTCATCTTTGTGGTGTTTATCATCGTTCTCCAGCAGTTTGACGGCAACATCCTCGGTCCCAAGATCCTCGGCGACGCCACCGGTATCTCCAGCTTCTGGGTCATCGTCGCCATTCTGGTGGGCGGCGGCTTCGGCGGCGTGCTGGGTATGTTCATCGGTGTGCCGGTGTTCGCCTGTGTGCAGGAGCTGGTGAAGTATCTGATGGATCGCCGCCTCCGCGCCCGGAATATGCCCACCGAGGCGTATGCCTACGTGGGTCGCGCCAAGGACGACCCCGCCAGCGAACTCTCTACGGAATCGAGGAACCCCCATGACTAAAGACCTTTATGACCGTCTGATGGCCTACGGCAACAACTCCGAGCCGTTTCTGACCCATAACTTCATGCGTACCGCTGACCTGTCCGACGGCACTGCCACCGTGGTGCTGCCCATGCACACCGAGAGCCTCAACCGCTGGGGCGGAGCCCACGGCGGCATCCTGTTCTCCCTCTGCGACGTGGCGATGGGGATGTCCATTGCGACACTGCGGCAGGAGACTATGGTCACGGTCAACGCCAATATCGACTATCTGTCCTTCGCCCCGGCGGGCAGCACCCTCACCGCCGTGGGCAGGGTGGAGCGGATCGGACGCAAGCTGGCGTTCGCCTCCTCAGAGATCCGCGACCAGACCGGCAAGCTGCTGGTGCAGTCCCACTGCGTCATGTGCTTCACCGGTCAGTCGCTGCCCCTGTGAGGGCGCGCGCCCTGCGCCGCTGGTGTTTGTCACTGGCGGCGTTTTTCGCCGTGTATTTTTCCCTGCGTACCAGCCGCACCGCTATGAACTGGCTCTGGTACGCCGTCCTCTCCCCCTTGGAGCGAGGGCTGGGCACCCTCTGCGGCGGTCTGGACGTCTCCGTGGCGGAGGTGCTGCTCCTCACTGCCCTGTTCTCCGCCCTTATCTGGCTGTGCAACGTTCCCCGGCGCATCGCCGCCGCCCGCCGCCGCTGGGTCTGCGCCCTGCGCCAGCTGCTGACGGCGTTTCTCGCCGTGCTCACCGTCTATGCCGGCTTCTGCCTCCTGTGGGGCACCGGCTACAACACCGACGGCTTTCAGGGCAAAAGCGGGCTTACCGCCCAGCCCGTCACCACCGGCGCGCTGGACAAGACCGCCCGGTTTTTCTCCCGGCAGCTGGCCGCCTGCGCCGATGAGGTGCCCCGCGACGCTCACGGCGTCTGCACGCTGGATCGCCGCCAAGTCCTCGCCCGCAGCGGCGGCGCGCTGAACGTCCTGCGCTCGGAGTTCCCCTTTCTGACGGAGGACGCCGCCCCCGCCAAGGACTTCGCCTGCTCCCGCGCCCTCAGCGTCCTCCGGTTCACCGGCTTCTACTTCCCCTTCACCGGCGAGGCGAACGTCAACACCGACAGCCCCTCCGCCTTCCTGCCCGCCACCGTCTGCCACGAGCTGTCCCACCGGCAGGGCTTCACCGCCGAGGAGGAGTGCAATTTCATCGGCATCCTTGCCGCCATCCGCTCCGACGACCCCGCCTACCGCTACTCCGGCTATCTCACCGGCTTTACGTATCTTTCCAACGCCCTCTACGCCGCCGACCGGGATGCGTGGCAGTCCCTCCGGGACACGCTCCCCGATACCGTCGTCGCCGATCTCCGCGATGGCAACGCCTATTGGGCGCAGTTCCGCTCTGCCGTCTCCCGCGCCTCCGACCGGGTGTACGACGGCTTTCTCAAGAGCAACGGCGACGCGGACGGTATCCGCAGCTATGGCACCGTCACCGACCTCCTCGTCGCCTACTTCACTTGATTTTCCGCTATTCATTATCCTCTATTCAGTAAGGAAACGGGAAGCCCCTCCGGGCTTCCCGTTTCCTTATTCAATTCAGTGTGCTCTCCTTCATCTCGAACAACGCCGCGATGCGCCGCCGCAGCGGCGCGTGCGCCGCCTCCCGCAGCCCCGGATCCCGCGCCAGCAGCTCCTGCGCCGCGTCCCGCGCCGTCCGCAGCAGCTCCATATCACAGCTGAGGTCGGCGGCCTTCAGTGTGGGCAGGCCGTGCTGGCGGCTGCCGAAGAAGTCGCCGGGTCCCCGTAGCTTCAGGTCCTCCTCGGCAATGCGGAAGCCGTCGTTCGTCTCCGTCAGCACCTTCAGCCGCCGGCGCGTCTCCTCGCTCTGCACGTCGCTGAGCAGCACGCACCAGCTCTGCGCCTTCCCGCGCCCTACGCGCCCCCGCAGCTGGTGCAGCTGGCTCAAGCCGAACCGGTCGGCGTTCTCCACCACCATCAGCGTGGCGTTGGGCACGTCCACGCCCACCTCCACCACCGTGGTGGACACCAGAATGTCGCTCTCACCGGCGGCGAAGGACGCCATGACCTTCTCCTTCTCCTTGGGCTTCATCCGTCCGTGGAGCACCGCCACGCGCAGATCCGGGAACGTCTCCTCCTGCAACGCCTTGGCGTAGGCGGTCACCGCCTTCCGCTCGTCCGCCGCCTCGCCGTCCTCGCCCACCAGCGGGCACACGACGAACACCTGACGCCCCTCCTGCACCTGCTTCCGGATAAATCCGTTCAGCCGCTGCCGGTATCTCTCCCCCAGCGCGAACGTCTCCACACGCTGCCGTCCCGGCGGCAGCTCGTCGATAACGGACACATCCAGATCGCCGTAGATGATCAGTGCCAGCGTCCGGGGTATGGGCGTGGCGGACAGCACCAGCAGGTGGGGCGAACGCCCCTTCTGCGCCAGCGCGGAACGCTGATCCACCCCGAACCGGTGCTGCTCGTCGGTGATGACCAGCCCCAGCCGGTGGTACTGCACGTCCTCCGTCAGCAGCGCGTGGGTGCCGATGCACAGCGCGATCTCCCCGCTGTCCAGCCCCGCCAGCACCGCCCGCCGCTCCTTGGCGGGGGTGGAGCCCGTCAGCAGCGCGCAGGGCAGACCGAACCGCTCGAACAGCGGCGCAAGCGTCGCATAATGCTGCCGCGCCAGTATCTCCGTAGGTGCCATCAACGCCGACTGCCACCCGTTCCGGGCGGCGAACCACGCGCACGCCGCCGCCACCATGGTCTTGCCGCTGCCCACGTCCCCCTGACACAGCCGGTTCATGGGTCGCCCGGACGCCATATCGCCCACCGCCTCGCCGATGGCGCGCTTCTGCGCCCCCGTCAGGGCAAAGGGCAGCGCGTCGTAAAACGCCCCCATGTCCGCCGCGCCGCACTGCGGCCCCTGCACGTCCTGCCGCCGCTGCCGCAGCAGCGACAGACCGCAGCTCAACGTGAACAGCTCCTCGAACACCAGCCGCCGCCGCGCCGTCTCCAACGCCTCCGGCGACGCCGGAAAATGGATGTTCTCATAGGCGAACCCGGCGTAGCACAGCCGGTACGCCTGCCGCACCTCGTCGGGCAGCACGTCCTCCGGCAGCTCCCGGCACTCGTCCAGCCCCTGCCGCACCGCCTTCGCCATCATCACCTGCGTCAACCCCGCCGTCAGCGGGTACACCGGCATAATGCGCCCGGTCAGCAGCTGCTTTCCCTCCGGCTCCAGCAACGGATTCACCATTCTGCGCCGTGCGCCGCCGCCCTCCGCCTTGCCGTAGAAGATATACGTCTCCCCCGTGTGCAGGCTGCTCTCCCGATACCCCTGATTGAAGAACGTCACGTCCAGCACGCCGCCGTCGTCCACCGCCCGCACCCGCACCAGCGTCCGCCCGCCGGGGATACGCGACCCCTGCGGCGTCTGGGCGATCATGGCTCTGCAGCAGGCGTACTCCCCCTCCGGCAGCTCCCGGATGGCAAACAGCCGCGACCGATCCTCCCACCGCCGGGGATAGTATTCCAGCAGGTCGCCCAGCGTCCGTATGCCCAGCTTTTCCATCGCCTTGGCGCGCGCCTCGCCCACGCCCTTGATATACCGCACATCCGTGCTCATGTCCGCCATCCGTTCTCCCTCCTCTGCCGTAAGCTCTCCCCGTATTGTACCATACTCCCCCTGCAAAGACAAACGAAAAACCGGGACGGCAGTGCCGTCCCGGCTTCGTGCTTCTTACTCGTTTTCCGCCAGATACCGCGCCACGTACACGCCGCTGGCAGACGCGTGGGACAGGGAGTGGGTCACGCCGCTGCCGTCGCCGATGACGAACAGTCCCTTGTGGGGCGTCTCCAGATTCTCGTCCAACGCCACCTCCATGTTGTAGAACTTCACCTCCACGCCGTAGAGCAGCGTGTCGTCGCTGGCGGTGCCGGGGGCGATCTTGTCCAGCGCGTAGATCATCTCGATGATGCCGTCCAGAATACGCTTGGGCATCACCAGACTCAGATCGCCGGGGGTCGCCGCCAGCGTGGGGGACATGAAGCCCTTCTCAATGCGCTTGGGGGTGCTTCGCTGTCCGCGGATCAGGTCGCCGAACCGCTGCACCATCACGCCGCCGCCCAGCATATTGCTGAGCCGTGCGATGCTCTCGCCGTAGCCGTTACTGTCCCGGAACGGCTCGGTAAAGTGCTTGGACACCAGCAGGGCGAAGTTGGTGTTCTCCGTGTGCAGCGCGGGGTCCTCATAGCTGTGGCCGTTGACGGTGACGATGCCGTTGGTGTTCTCGTTGACCACCGCGCCCCTGGGGTTCATGCAGAACGTCCGCACCTTGTCCTGATACTTCTCCGTCTTATAGACGATCTTGCTCTCGTACAGCTCGTCGGTGATGGGCGCGAACACCTCGGCGGGCAGCTCCACCCGCACGCCGATATCCACACGGTTGGACTTGGTGGGGATATCCAGCGACTGGCAGACGGACTCCATCCATTTGCTGCCGCTGCGCCCCACGGAAATCACGCACTGGCTGCACGAAAAGCTCCCGGCTTTGCAGGTGACCTGATACCCGCCATCCACAGCGGCTACGGATTCCACCGGCGTGTCGAAGTAAAACGTGACCTTTTCTTTCAGGTAGGCGTAGAGATTTTCCAGCACCACGTAGTTGATGTCGGTGCCGAGGTGGCGCACAGAGGCATCCAGCAGATGCAGATCGTTCTGCATACACAGCTTTTTGAATTTTGTACCGGCGGTGGAATAGAGCTTGGTTCCTTCGCCGCCGTAGGCCATGTTAATCTGGTCAACGTAGCGCATCAGCTCCAGCGCTTTTGCCTTGCCGAGATACTCGTAAAGCGTACCGCCAAAATCGTTGGTAATGTTGTATTTTCCGTCGGAAAAAGCGCCTGCGCCGCCGAATCCGCTCATGATAGAGCAGCTTTTGCAGGCAATGCAGGACTTGACCCGGACACCGTCAATGGGACATTTGCGGTTTTTCAGGGGGTGTCCGGCCTCAAAGACGGCGACCTTCAGTTCAGGGCGCAGCCGGGTCAGCTCATAGGCGGAAAAGATACCGCCGGGCCCCGCGCCGACAATGATCACATCGTAATTCATGACTACCTCACAACGTATAATTTTGCAGTCAACCATTTACGGCGGTTGGTAGAAACGCTCAACCGTATTATGAGCTTATACCCGTCCAGTATAACACAGCCGGAGCGAGATTGCAACCAAAACTGACTAAGAAAGAGCCAGGGCTGACTGTCAGGTCACCGGGATTTTTGCGCAGCAAAAATCCCAGAACCGTAAAGGTTCTGGGATTGATTGGTGGGGGAGGACGGATTCGAACCATCGAAGCGAAACGCAGCAGATTTACAGTCTGTCCCCTTTGGCCACTCGGGAACTCCCCCATATTTTGTTCGTCCGGTTTCTGGCTCAAGAAACACGCCGGTTCTGATGGAGCCGGTAGACGGACTCGAACCCCCGACCTACTGATTACAAATCAGTTGCTCTACCAACTGAGCTAAGTCGGCCTTAACTTGGTTTTTATAGCTTACGGGGGATTCAATGTCAATGATAAAATTATTTTCTCCCGTCAAATGTTATATTTGTGGCGGTTCAGGACATGTTGCTGGTATTCCGGCGCAAGTTCGGTAAAGTAGCCGCTCCAGCCCCAGACGCGAACAATCAGGTTGCGGTGTTTTTCCGGGTGGGCGATGGCGTCTTCAAGCACCGAAGCGTCAAGGACATTCAACTGCAGCTGCTGGTCGCCGAGTTTGACGAAATATTTTATCAGGCCGGCCAGTTTTTTGATGCCGTCGTCCGATTTGAAAACGGACGGCGAAAGTTCAATGGTTATCGGGCCGCCGTTCATAATCCGCGAATAGTCAATGACGGAATAGGACTTGAGCACGCTGAGAACACCGTCGACCTTTATGCCGTGAGACGGCGCCAAGCTGGTGGAAAAGGCTTCGCCGTTAAGGCGTCCGTCGGCCGTGGCTTTGACTTTTGGTTCGAAAGCCCAGGGAGAATTGTTGTTGACCAGCCAAATGTAATACATGGCGGAACCGCTGCCGGGGCGGATTTTTCGTTTGCTGTCGGAAAATTTGTCGGCCGCGTCGGCAAAGCAGTCGAACAGGAAGCGAAGCTCGCTGTCAACGGCAGCGTCCGCGTTGCCGACTTTGGGCATGTCGTCGTGCAGTTTGCGCCGCAGTTCTTCACTGCCTTCAAAATTTCTGCGTTTGGCTTCCAGCAGTTTTTTCAGGCCGTTTGTTCCTTCTTCCTCGAAAGTCAGGCGAATTGCGGCCAGGGCGTCGGCGGCATTGGCGGAACCGGCCGTGAATGCCGACGTTACGGTACGGAACACATTCCGAAGCGTCGCGGCGGCTTTCGATGCTGCCGTGAAAGAAGATTGAAGCAAAAGGCGAGGGTAACGTACGGATGTCGCGTTTACGCAAGATGTTTTTGATTTGTTTTTCCATACTTTTGCGAATTAAAGCGAGGAATTTTTTCGGGCGGAACGAACCGCGGGCAGCCATAGCCTTT
>OHJC01001298.1_pt1 | contig 11094 bp, 7 predicted proteins | sample 1568461 | NCBI WGS metagenome assembly OHJC01 (sample SAMEA3879535, study PRJEB24766) | human gut metagenome | biome: human-associated habitat; feature: feces | place: USA | collected 1985/1987 | reverse complement strand
CGATCATGGTGTGTTCGCTGGTGCCGATCAGGTACAGATCCTCACCCTCGATCTTGTACATCATGGCGTCCATCTCGGGGAAGGACATGACGCCCTGCACCACGTTGCCGTGCATCATGAAGGGCGGGATGACGTAGGTGAAGCCCTTGTTGATCATAAAGTCGCGGGCGTAAGCCAGCACAGCCTCGTGCAGGCGTGCGATGTTGCCCAGCAGGTAGTAGAAGCCGTTACCGGCCACGCGGCCTGCGGCGTCCATATCGATGCCGTCAAAGCTCTCCATGATCTCGGTGTGGTACGGGATGGGGAAATCGGGCACCACAGGTTCGCCAAAGCGCTGAGCCTCCACGTTGTAGGTGTCATCGGGGCCGATGGGCACACTGGGGTCGATCATCTGGGGGATGGTGTACATGATCTCCTGGATGCGGTCAGCCAGCTTGGCTTCCTCGGCTTCCAGCTCTGCCATCTTGTCCGCGTCGGCCTTGACGGCGGCGTTGTTGGCATCGATCTGTGCCTGCAGCTGGGCCTTCTGTGCCTCATCGGTGCACTTCTTCAGCTGACCGAACAGGGGGCCGTTGGCCTTGCTCAGCTTGTTGCGGGCAGCCTTCAGGCTCTCAACTTCCTTCAGGCACTCGCGGTACTTTGCGTCCTTCTCGATGACTTCATCCACCAGAGGGAGCTTGGCATCCTGGAACTTCTTCTTGATGTTTTCCTTGACAGCATCCGGGTTGTCACGGACAAATTTGATATCAAGCATGATTTACTCTCCTTACTCTATTTCGGTTCGCATGGGGCGGGTGGGCCCTTTCCCATGCCGTTCAAAGGCGGCGTACGCCTTAGATCGCTATGTTTTTCTTCTCGGGCAGGCTTGCCTTCGTACAACCTCTCAGTCGGGCTTGCGCCCGCCAGCTCCCCTGGTAGGGGAGCCTCTGGCGTATACGAAAAGCTTCCATCGGCTGCCAAGGCCTCTCCTACTGGGCAACAACAATGACGGAGAGGTTTAATCCTCAACCTGATATTGCCCTAATAGGTTTGCAAAAGCCTTCAGCTGCTCATCCGAGTAGAAGTGGACGGTCAGCTTGCCCTTGCCGTCGTGGTAGGCCACATTGACCTCACTGCCCAGTGCCTGCTTCAGGCTCTCCTCCACCTCCACAGGCAGGGTGCCGCGCGGGGCGGGCTCCACAGGCTCTTTGGGGGGCTTGGCCAGCTTTTTGCACAGGGCCTCTGCCTGCCGGACGTTCAGCTCATGGTCGGCAATGATCTGTGCCGCCTGCTCCTGCAGCTCCGGGGTGGGCAGGCCCAGCACCACCTTTGCGTGGCCCGTGGTGAGAAAACCGCCCTTCAGCAGCTCCAGCACCGTTTCGGGCAGGTTGAGCAGACGCAGGCTGTTGGCCAGCGCACTGCGGCTCTTGCCCAGTTTGCGGGCGGCCTGCTCCTGGGTCAGGTCACAGCGGGTCATCAGCTCCCGGATGCCCAGTGCTTCTTCCACCGGGTCCAGATCCTCGCGCTGAAGGTTTTCCACCAGCGCCAGCTCCATGGCCTGCTCATCCGTGACATCTTTCACGACAACAGGTGCCTCGGTCAGGCCCGCCATCCGGCAGGCACGCCAGCGGCGCTCACCGGCCACGATGAGATAGCGGTCCACCCCGTGGGGCCGCACCGCGATGGGCTGCAGCAAACCGTGCTCTGAGATGCTGGCCGCCAGCTCTGCCAGCGTTTCCTCATCAAAGGTCTTGCGGGGCTGAGCCGGGTCCGGCTCGATCTCCCGCAGGGGCAGTGTCTCGATCCGGTTATCGGACTCAAAGCTGGGGGCTGTGTCCTCAAACAGACTTTCCAGGCCCCGGCCCAGTCCTCCTCTTTTTTTTGCCATAGGTTACGCTTCCCCCTGCTTCACTTGTTCCAGTGCGCTTTTCTGCTCGGCGGGGGCACTGTTCCCTTTTGTGCGGCGGCGTGCCGGTTCATGCGGGCGGTTGTTCTTTACGAACTCAATGGCGAGATCCATATAGGCCTCGCTGCCCTTGCCCTTGGGCTCATAGAAATTGATGGGCTGGCCGTAGCTGGGCGCTTCCGAGATGCGGATGGTGCGCGGGATGGTGGTCTTGTAGACCTTGGTGCCAAAATACTTTTTGACCTGTTCCACCACCTGCAGCGTCAGGTTGAACCGCCCGGAGAACATAGTGAACACCACGCCCTCGATGTCCAGATAGGGGTTGTACTTCTTGCGGATGGTCTTGAGGGTGCTGATGAGCTCCGACAGGCCCTCCAGTGCGTAATACTCACACTGGATGGGGATAAGCACGCTGTCGCAGGCGCACAGACCGTTCAGGGTGAGCAGATCCAGGCTGGGCGGGCAGTCCACAAAGATGAAGTCGTAGTCCTTCTGCACCGAGGCCAGCGCCTTGCGCAGGCGGCTTTCGCGGCCCGGCAGATCGATCATTTCCAGACCCGCACCCGCAAGCCGGGTGTTGGAACCGATGACATCGGTGCGGAACTCGGTCTTGCGGATGGCATCCTTTGCCTCCGCCTCACCGATCAGCAGCTCATAAGTACCCACATCGACACTCCGCTTGGGAATGCCGTAACCGGTGGTGGTATTGCCCTGCGGGTCCAGATCGACGATGAGCGTCTTTTTGCCCAGAGCCGCAACGCAGGACGAAAGGTTCACGGCCGTGGTGGTCTTGCCCACGCCGCCTTTTTGGTTTGCAATTGCAACGATTTTAGCCACGCTCTTTGTTTCCTCCCGGGAAAATTATTTGTTCCACGTGGAACATTCGAGGCCGGGCCCCGCTGTTTTCCCACCAGCAAAGCCCCTTTAAAGACTAGTATAGCACATCAGCGCGGCTTTTTGAACCTGTTTCCTGATTATTTTGCGTAAAAACCCTGTGGAATTGCATTTTTTGTGAAAATTGCGATGCGTTTTATCTTTGTGCGGCTGCGGTTGGAATGCGCACCGTGTATTCGATATACCCGTCCCGCTCTTCCCTGTGGGCCGTGGCAGGCACACCGTTGTCCGTCATCAGCCGGATGGCATGGTCGATGGTGTTGACAAAGATGCGCACATCCTTGACCATAGAGATGCGGTGTCTGCCCGGGGCGGCGGCATTGAGCACCTGCTCAATGTACAGGTCGGTCTGCCGGGCATTCATCCGCCGCTTGGCAATGGTGATAAGGGCTTCGCTCCGCCGGTTCTCGGGCAGGCGCAGGACAGCCCGGGCGTGGCGCTCGGTCAGGCCGTTGTCCAGCACGAACTGCCGCTGGTCCTGCGTCAGCTGTAAGAGCCGCAGCTTGTTGGCCAGCGTCGGCTGGGCCATCCCCAGCCGCTTGGCCGCCTCGGCCTGGGTGCAGTCCCAAAGGGCGATCACATCCCGCAGCCCTTGTGCCTGCTCAAAGGGGTTCAAGTCTTCCCGCTGGATGTTTTCCAGCAGACCCAGCGCCGCAGTCCGCTGGTCGCCGCAGTCGCAGAGGATGGCCGGAATGGTCTCCATCCTGGCCAGCTTGCAGGCGCGGAGCCGCCGCTCCCCTGCCACCAGCTCGTAACCACCCTCGACCTTCCGCACCGAGATGGGCTGAAGCAGGCCGTTTTCCCGGATGCTCTGGGCCAGCCCCGCCAGCTCCTTTTCATCAAAAACAGTCCGAGCCTGAAACGGCGAGGGACGGATGCTTTCCACAGGCAGGGTGTAGATCTTTCCGGCAGATTTCTTCCATTCAAACATGATTCTTTCCCCTTTCGCTGAAATGTGACGCAGTTTTCCACTGTTTCCCGGGAAACAGTGGAAAACTTACTCATTGCAGTTCCAGTGTACCAGAAATCAAAAAGCCCTGCCAGAAGAATCGTTCGGCAGGGCTTGGCATTTATCTTGCGGTTTTGCGTTATTTCAGCGGAGATTTTGCGATCTTTCCACCGTTTCTGGGGTAGGCTGTCGGAGTTTGCGAAATCTTTTTGCAGAGGATGAGGGTGCGGGTATCACCGCCCGGCAGATGCAGGGTACGGGTCTCCTTGTACTCGCCGCCCAGCTTCCGGATGGCACCGCGGGCCGCAGCCAGCTCCTCCTCGCCGGAAGCGCCTTTCATGGCAAGAAAGCTGCCGCCCACCTTGACCAGCGGTAAGCAGTACTCGGCCAGCATGGGCAGAGCCGCCACCGCACGGGCAGAGGCCAGATCAAACTGCTCCCGCCATGCTTTGCGGGCGGCTTCCTCGGCGCGCTCCTTGGCAAACTCCACCCCGGTCAGGCCCAGCTGAGCGCAGGCATACTTCAAGAACTCCACCCGCTTGCCGGTGGGCTCCATCAGGGTCAGCTCCAGCTCGGGCTTGTAGATCTTTGTCACGATGCCCGGGAATCCGGCACCGGCACCCACGTCCACCATCTTCCCTGCTACCTCGGGCTGGCTGGCAAACAGCAGGCTGTCGAGGAAGTGCTTGTCCTCAATGCCCTCCGGGTCGGTGATGGCGGTCAGATTGACCTTCTGGTTGTAGTCCACCAGGATCTGCGCAAAGGCATCCAGCTGGTCCAGCTGGTCTCCGGTCAGCGCAATGTTCCACATGGAACATTTTTGCTCCAGTCTCGCTTTATCGATCATTTCGCACCTCTCGTTCTCGATTTCAAATCGGCGCAGAACAAAAATGCGGTTAAGAGATTTTCGTGCGAATGCACGAATCTCCAGCATTTTTGTTTGAAGCCTTCTTCTTTGGGGTCACCAGGGGCGAGCAGCCCCTGGTTCGTGCCTCCCGCGCCTCGAAAGCAGCGGGTGCTTTTCCGGTTCTCTTTTGGCACGCAAAAGAGAACTCAGTCTCCATTCAAAACAACATAAACAGGCTCATGGTGTACCGCCGGCAGGAACTTTTCCAGAACATCCTTCGTGTACAGCTTGAGTGAGGAGGTGTTGATGCAGGGATGGCATCCCAGAAACTCCCCTTTGACCACATCCTCATCCATGAGAAGCTGAACTTTGTTTTCCTTGTCGTTCGCCAGCCCCATAACAGACGAGGAGCCCGGCGTACAATCCAGATACTGCTCCATATCCTCCGGGGAGGCAAAGCTCAGGCGGGAAATGCCCAGCTGATGGGAGAGCTCCTTTGTCTTGAAGGGCTTGTCCCCCGGCATCATCAGCAGATAGAAGTTCGTTTTCTGCCGGTTGCAAAGGAACAGATTCTTGCAGACCGTAGCACCCAGGCAGTCATCAATAACCATGCAGTCCTCCATGGTGTCGGCACGCAGAAAGGCATGGTCGGTGCGCCAGTATTCCAGCCCCAGCGCGTCCAGCAGATCATAGGTGCGGATCTCTTTTTCAAGCCGGCCCGTACAATCGGCAGGGCGGCCTTTGTATAGAACCAATTCCATAAAGTAACCCTTCTTTCTTACCATCCTCGCCCTCTCAGACCGCTTCGCGTCCAGCTTCCCCAAAGGGGGAGCCATTGGCAGGGTTGATTCTACGTTCTGATCAAACCGCCAGAGCCTCTCCCTTTGGGAGAGGTGGCAGTGCAAAGCACTGACGGAGAGGGCGACCCCATTTATCGTTTTGCAGCAGCCAGCGCAATACTCAGCTGCGCCACATCGGAGGGCGAAACGCCGGGGATGCGGCCCGCCTGCCCCAGATTCTTCGGGCGGATGCGGGTCAGCTTCTCACGGGCCTCCAGCGTCAGGCCGGTCAGGTCAGCATACTCAAAATCTGCGGGGATCAGGGTCTTTTCGTGGCGGGCCACGTCACGGATCATCCGATCCTGCCGGGCAATGTAGCCTGCGTACTTGATCTCGGTCTCCAGCCGCTCGGCCAGCATGGGGGTGATGCCCTCGCCCCAGCCGATCACACCCGCCAACAGCGGATAGCTGATCTCGGGGCGGCGGAGCAGTTCTTCGGCAATGCCGCCCTCCGCGGCAGGGGGCAGCCCGGCTGCTTCCATGGCAGCGCGCAGGTCAGCAGTGCGCAGGTGGGTCTCGTGCAGGCGGCGGCGCTCCGCCTCCAGAATGCTCTGGGTGTGCTGGTATTTTGCCCAGCGGTCATCTTGCACCAGACCATACTCCCGGCCAATGGGGGTCAGCCGCTGATCGGCGTTGTCCTGCCGCAGGGTCAGGCGGTACTCGCTCCGGCTAGTCATCATGCGGTAAGGGTCCATGACCCCCTTGGTGACAAGGTCATCCACCAGGGTGCCCAGATAACTGGTCTGACGCTCCAGAATCAGCTGGCTCTCCCCTTTTGCACTGCGGGCAGCGTTCAGACCGGCCAGCAGACCCTGCGCGGCGGCTTCCTCGTAGCCGGAGGTGCCGTTGAACTGGCCCGCGCCATACAGGCCCCGCACCACCTTGCTCTCCAGTGTGGCTTCCAGACTGGTCGGGTCTACGCAGTCATACTCGATGGCGTAGGCCGGGCGCATGATCTCAATGTGTTCAAAGCCCTGAATGCTCCGGTAAAAGGCGTTCTGCACATCCTCAGGCAGGCTGCTGGACGCACCCTGCAGATACATCTCCTCTGTGTTCTCGCCGCAGGGCTCCACAAAGATAGGGTGCCGGTCCTTGCCCGCAAAGCGCACCACCTTATCCTCAATGGAGGGGCAGTACCGGGGGCCAACCCCCTCGATCATGCCGCCATAGAGCGGGCTGCGCTGAATGTTGTCCAGAATGATCCGGTGGGTCTCGGGGTTGGTATAGGCGATCCAGCACTCGACTTTGTTGTGCATGGGTGCATCCGTCAGAAAGCTGAAGGGCTGCAGCTCGCTGTCCGGATCGCCAGGCTGGCATTCCAGCTTGGAGAAGTCGATGCTTCTCCGGTGGACGCGGGCAGGGGTACCGGTTTTGAACCGCCGCAGAGGCAGACCGGCGGCTTTCAGGCTTTCGGTCAGGGCATTGGCGGCGTGCATCCCGTCAGGGCCGGAAGCATACCACGCATCACCGACAAAAATTTTGCCACCCAGATTGGTGCCCGTGGCAATGACCACACACTTTGCGCTGTACTCCCCGTTCAGCTGGGTCACAACGCCCTTGACATGGCCGTTCTCCACCTCAATGCCCACCACCTCGGCCTGATGGATGGCAAGGCCGGGTGTGAGCTCAAGGGTGTGCTTCATATATTCGTGGTAGCGCTTGCGGTCGGTCTGAACGCGTAGGGCATGAACGGCAGGGCCTTTGCCCTTGTTCAGCATCCGGCTCTGCAGGTAGGTGGCATCCGCCGCAAGGCCCATCACACCGCCCAGTGCATCCAATTCACGTACCAGCGTTCCTTTTGCAGTTCCGCCGATGCTGGGATTGCAGGGCATGTTGCCAATGGCATCCAGGCTCATGGTAAACACCGCCGTTTTGGCACCCAGCGTGGCAGCAGCGTGGGCCGCTTCAATGCCAGCGTGGCCCGCGCCTATTACGATCACATCATAATCTCCTAAATGGTTCATAACTTTTTCGGATTCCCTCTATTGTCAATGGAACAATCGAAACTGTACCTACACAGTCCGTCGCGCAGCGACTTCAAATCGGTGGAAAGCAAAAATGCGGTTAAGAGATCTTCGCGCGGGAGCGCGAATCTCCAGCATTTTTGTTTGGAGCTCACTTCTTTGGGGTCACTAGGGGCGAGCAGCCCCTGGTTCGTGCCTCCCGCGCTTCGAAAGTAGCGGGTGCTTTTCTGGTTCTCTTTTGGCACGCAAAAGAGAACATTCCGTGGTATAATAGAGCCATCCTTTTAGAAAGGGGGCTTCCCCATGCGATTTCTTCATCTCTCTGACCTGCACCTGGGCAAACGGGTCTGCGAGTTCTCCATGCTGGATGACCAGCGCTATATTTTAGAGCAGATCTTATCCCTGCTCGATTCTCGCCCCGTGGATGCCGTGCTGCTGGCCGGTGACCTGTACGACAAACCCGTGCCGCCTGCCGAGGCAGTCCGCCTGCTGGACTGGTTCCTCACCGAGCTTTCCCGCCGGGAGCTGCCGGTGTTCGCCATCTCGGGCAACCACGATTCCGCCGACCGGGTGGCCTTTGGCTCTGCCCTGCTGGCCGAAAGCAGGGTCTACGTCTCGCCGGTGTTTTCCGGGCCACCGGAGCCCATCACCCTCACCGACGCACACGGCCCGGTCGATCTGTACTTACTGCCCTTTTTGAAGCCCGCCATGGTGCGGCACGTCTGGCCGGACGCGCCCATTGAGAGCTACAACGATGCCCTTTCCTGCGTGCTGGATCACTGTTCGCCTGACCCGGCCCGCCGCAGTGTGCTGGTGGCACATCAGTTCGTGGCAGGAGCTGCTTCCTGCGAGAGCGAGGAGCCCAGCGTGGGCGGCATAGACTGGGTGGATGCCGCCCTGTTCGACAAGTTCGACTATGTGGCGCTGGGGCATCTGCACAGCCCCCAGAAGGTGGGCCGGGACACCCTGCGCTACTGCGGAACGCCGCTGAAGTATTCCTTCTCGGAGGCCAGCCAGCACAAGAGCGTGACCTTTGTGGAGCTGGGCGAAAAGGGCAGCGTGACCATTGCCGCCGAACCGCTGGTGCCCCGGCACGATCTGCGGGAGCTGCGCGGCAGCTACATGGAGCTGACCGACCGCCGCAATTACGAGGGCACCGCCGTGGATGATTACCTGCACATCACCCTGACCGATGAGCAGGACATTCCCGAGGCACTGGCCCGCCTGCGGGTCATCTACCCCAACCTGATGCGGCTGGATTACGACAACCGCCGCACCCAGACCCGGCAGGAGCTGGATGCCCCTGCAAAGGCCGAACAGAAAACACCGCTGGAGCACTTTGCAGATTTTTACCAGCTGCAGAACAACCAGCCCCTGACCGATGAGCAGGCGGCTTTCTGCCAGCAGCTCATTGAAAGCATCTGGAAGGAGGAGAACGCATGAGACCGCTCAAGCTGACCCTCTCGGCCTTTGGCCCCTATGCAGGCACTACCACCCTGCCGCTGGAGCAATTGGGCAGAGGCGGGCTCTACCTTGTCACCGGTGACACCGGCGCGGGCAAGACCACCCTGTTCGATGCCATCACCTACGCCCTGTACGATCATTCCAGCGGCGGCGTGCGGGATGGGGCCATGCTCCGCAGCAAATACGCGGACCCCGGCACCCCCACCTTTGTGGAGCTGGAATTTGAGGTGCGGGGGCAGCGGTACACCGTCCGGCGCAACCCGGAGTATCTGCGCCCCAAGGCCCGGGGCGATGGATTCACCACTGAAAAGGCGGATGCCGCCCTGACCTATGCCGACGGCCGCCCGCCTGTGACCAAAGCCAAGGAGGTGACTGCCGCTGTCATTGATATCATCGGGCTGGACTACAACCAATTTTCCCAGATCGCCATGATCGCGCAGGGGCAGTTCACCCGCCTGCTCAACGCCACCACTGAGGAGCGGAGCAAGATCTTCCGCAAGCTGTTCCGCACCCAGCGCTATCAGAAACTGCAGGAAGCGCTGGCTGAGGAAAACTCCGCCCTCACGGCCCGGCGCGCCGCCCTGAACGCAAAGCTGGACGCAGTGCTTGCGGGCATCTCGTATGATGCCGCAGACCCGGAGGCCGAAACACTGGGGATACTTTCGGCGCAGATGCCGCCGGATGCAGTGGCCACCCTGCTGGAGGGGCTGACCGCCCGGCAGGAAGCTGCCGCCGCACAGGCCGCAAACGCGCTGGCTGCGCTGGACAGGCAATTGAGCACGTTACAGACCACATTGGGCGCGGCAGAGCAGGCAGAGCGCCAGCGGCAGGAGGTTGCCGGAGAACTGACCAAGGCCCGAAGCACCGCCCAGCTGGAATCCGCCAAGGCCAGCACCCGGCGCAAAACGCTGGAAGCACTGGATGCGGCACTCACGGCCTCTGAAGCAGAACTTGCCGCTCTGGCCGATGCCGACACCCGCCGGGTAGAGTTGGAGGCAGAAGCGGCCCGCCTTGCCCAGCGGGAAACCGCACTGAACGAGCTGGCCCGGAGCCTGACAGAGTGCCAGCACCGGAACACCGCCGCACGCACCGCGCAGGAGGCCTACCGGCAGGCGGCAGGCAGACAGACCGAAGCCCATTCTGCCCGGGACACGCTGGAACGGGCCTTTCTGGATGCGCAGGCGGGTCTGCTGGCTCAGACGCTGGAAGAGGGTGCCCCCTGCCCTGTCTGCGGCAGCACCCACCACCCGGCCAAAGCCCACCTGCCCCGCACCGCTCCCACCGAAGTGCAGGTGAACAAAGCCAAGCAGGCCGCCGCCCAGGCCGACAGCGCCGCGCAGGAGGCCAGTGCCGCCGCGCGGGAAGCACTGACGCGGGAACAGGAGGGCCGTGCCCAGCTGCGGAAGGATGCCGAAGCGCTTCTGCCTGAACGGTTCACTTCGCCCGAGGGGCCGGTGCCTCTGACCGTGAGCCTGCTCAAGACTGCGCTGGCCGAGGAGAACGATGCTCTGCACACCGCACAGGCTGACCTGAAGCAGCGCCAGACCAAAAACCATACCGACTGCCGCCGCAAAAAAGAACTGGAAGCCCAACGCAAAGCGCAGGCAGAACAGCGCACCGCTCTGGAAGCACAGGTGACGGCAGCCCAGCAGGCTGCTGCCGCCGCCCAGGCTGCGGTGCAGACACTGGAAGCCCGGCAGGCTGCGGAGCAGAACGCGCAGCCCCAGAAGATCGCGGCGCTCAAGGCAGAGCAGAACGAGCTGCTGGCCCGGCGCAAAGCCCTTGCCGCACAGGAGAAAGACCTGAACGCCCGGCTGCTGCCCAACCGGAGGGCGTTGGCCGATCACCGGAAGCTTGCCGACCAGCGGGACGCGCTGGATGCCCGTTGGCAGTGGGTAAACGCGCTGGCCTCCACGGCGGGCGGCACCCTGAGCAGCAAGCAGAAGATCCGGCTGGAGGCCTACATCCAGATGAACTACCTCGACCGCATCCTTGTCCACGCCAACACCCGCCTGATGCAGATGACGGCGGGCCAGTACGAGCTGGAGCGCATCGGTGCCGAGAACCAGCGCAGCCAGTCGGGCCTTGACCTGGGAGTCATCGACCACTACAACGGCACCCGCCGCAGTGTCAAGACTCTGTCCGGCGGCGAGAGCTTCAAGGCCTCGCTGGCGCTGGCCCTGGGCCTTTCCGATGAAGTCCAGAGCACCGCAGGCGGCATCCGGCTGGACACCCTCTTCCTCGATGAGGGC
>OHJC01001285.1_pt1 | contig 11152 bp, 10 predicted proteins | sample 1568461 | NCBI WGS metagenome assembly OHJC01 (sample SAMEA3879535, study PRJEB24766) | human gut metagenome | biome: human-associated habitat; feature: feces | place: USA | collected 1985/1987 | reverse complement strand
AGCGCCCACATTATCACAGCGAGAACAGTTCCGACACCTGCCGTATGGTTGGCGCCTTTTTCATCTTTCAGCGCATACTGCTTTGCCATAAGCGTATTGGTTCCTACCCCGGTGCCGACCGCAAGAGCTATTATAATAAGCTGAACGGGATAGATAGCCGACAGGGCGGTAAGTCCGTCATCGGAATACTGTCCGACAAAAAGGCTGTCGATTATATTGTACATTGCCTGTATCAGCTGAGCCAGCATTATAGGCGGAGCGATACGGAGCATTATCTTCCACACGCTTTCTGTTCCGAAAAATTCCGGAGAAACGGATCTTGCTTTTTCTGCCAAAAAATAACCTTCTTTTCTTAATCACTCGACGTATGATTATAACACTTTATCGGGAAGATTGCAAGGCATAAAATGCAGAATTACAAAAAAGTCCACCGTATGCCGAAGCATACGGTGGTAACCCCAGATCAACAAGGAGATTATACTCTTTCTAAAACTGTGAAGCCTGCGTTAAAACGGATAGTTCCGTCCTCAGCTTCCTTAATTTCAGCGAATGAAGAAACAGGCTCATCCATAACGGTACCTTGTATCTTTGTATCATAGAAGATCTTACCGTCTTCTTCCTTCCACACGGTAGTGTCAATCACACCGTAGTTGCCCTTTATCTTAGCTCCCTGCTCCTTTGCCTTTTCCATCATTTCTTCCGGAATAGGCATCATTGTTTCAACCGTGCCGTCTTCGCAAAATTCGTAAATAAAAGATGCCTGCTGCATATAATCGTTAAGCAGATCCTCGTCAGTGATATACTTCGGGAGTTCTTCAACCGCTACGAAAATCGTTTTACACGGTTCGGGATAAACCGGCAATTCTTTAACTTTCCATTTACCGATAAGATTCATACTATTCATCCTTTCATACTCTGAATTTTCCTGATTTATGCGAACATAAGCCGTTACAGCTTATGCCCAGGGGTCTGCGGATTTGGGTGTGCGTATACCTGTAAGCAGGTACTGCTCCCATAAGAACCATTTGCCGTCGCCCTTCATACGCAGTTTTATGGGTCTGGGGCTGTCAGCGCCGCCACAGGGAATGAACAGCTTCATGTAACCCTGTTCCTCACCCGAAACGTGCGTACTTTGTACCGTTATTCTGAACGGCTCTGAAGGCGTGTAATCATTATCCGGTGTTGCTCCCTCAAAATATGAGAACGGAATATAGGTCTTTCCGTCACGGAAACGGTCGTTAAGGAACGATATTTCCGTACCGTTGAGCGGACGGGGACCTCTCAGCCAGTTGAGCATTTCCGTACCGATATTTTTGTCTGCCGCATAGGCGCACAGTGCGCACACAGTAAGTGCAGCCGTCTTGAACGGCGAATCAAGGCTTGCCTCAGGCAGTGCCTGCATCTGTGCAAGGCTTTCGGGAAGTGCTGTGAATGTAAATGTTTCGCTCTTGTTGCCTATAGACATTGCGGCGTTATTTACCGCACCTCCTACAGCGCTTGCCGCTGTGTTTTTAAGTTTGTCAAAAAGTCCCATTGTGTTCCTCCTGTATCATCTGTATTTAAGCTGATTAGCTTTTTACCGGGTAATTAATTTATGTTTCCTACCGTAATATCATTTATCAATGCGGGGTATGGGGCTATTACTGCTCCGCTCAGGAATCCTCTTCCTCGCCGTACTTTTCTGCCAGTGCGTAAAACAAATCCTTTACGTTTTCGCTTACCTTACAATTTGCATTAAGATTAGTGCCGTCTGCAAACTTCAGGCTGCTCGAATACATCGTTTCATCGCATACAAAAACCACACGGCTTAACGGTCTTGGTCGGTATTTCTTGATTTTATCCGCAAGATCACTTTCCTTAGCCGCTTTGATTACATTTTCGGCTTCTTCCTGCGTTATCTCACGGTTATCCAATTTGACTCTTTCTTCTTTGTCGCTTACCGAGCAATTACAGCTGAACAGCCATTTATCGCCGCTTTTATTAAGATCGAAGTTATAGCTAAAGGTGTAACACATATGACCGCAGGACGCATAGATTTCAATTACATCATTATAATTGTATTTTTTCATTTTTTCGAAAAAGCCCATATGTCCGCTCCCCTTTTCAAATCATTTCTGTGTACAGACCTCGCCTTTAGTGTATTTCTCAGCCAGCTTTATAAAAGCACTCTTTATCTCATCGTCTATCTCAAAAGGCGCACTCTTTACAGAACCGTCCGAATAATATAACAAGCAACTTCTTACCGGTTTGTCGTACGGCTACATACCCGCAGGACAACTGTTTTTCCGGGTTTTATATTCCTCTATTCTTTTGATAAGCCCCGTTGTATCCGCAAGACGCAATACAGCTAAAGCGTCTTCGTCTTCTATTGCTGTATATCCCATATCTATCCGCTTTGTTTCGAAGCCGTCAGCACAATTACAGAATGCGTCCATGACATATTTACCGTTCTTTGCGTGATACAGCGAAAAAGAATAGCAATTGCGGCTTGACATAGCACTGTGTACAACGGATAAGCCGGATACTTTTACGGTACCGTCTGATTTATTTTCTTCACGAACCATTCCGTTGCAGTAATCCTCAAAGCTCAATGAGTGATACATAATAATTCTCCGTCATAATCAGATAAACCATATTTAACTTGAAATTGACAAAAGGATTTGATGATAAAATGTCCTCAGACAGGCGGTTTATCTGTCTGAGGTTATTATACCATACCATTCCATTTAAGCCATTACCCAAATGGGTAAAATAAAAGTAAATGCAAGAAATTTCTGTCAAAATCCGTTAACAATCAGTTTTTTTGATGTTACAACTGCGGCGAGCTTTGTTTTTGATGAATAACCGGTTTTGGAAAGCATACTGCTGACGTGTGCCTTTACGCAATCGGGAGTAACGCAAAGCTCCTGTGCCATCTCCTTATACGTCATACCTTCGACCAGCAGTCGCAGAACTCTGATTTCCGCATCGGAAAACTCGTAACTGGTAGCGTTTCCTACGGGTATTTCGGGCACTTTCTCCGTCTATCGTCCTCTTTATAACGCTGAGTAACTCCTCTGCGCTTACATCCTTGAACCAGATGCTCTCCGCACCTGCTTTTCTCGCCTTATCAAGATAGCTGTAATCAAGCATTGAGGTTATGATGATAATTTTTATCGAGGGGAAGCGTTTTTTTATTTTTTCCGCAGCGACAAATCCGCTCTCATCATTTTCCGTACATACGTCCATTAATATCAGGTCGATATTGCCACGCATACAGTATTGCTCGGCAAGCGCCGCACAAGAAAGCGAGCCTGCAGGAGAAAGATCGTCTGCCTGTGCTACAAGATTTTCAAGGCTTTCCCTTATCATTTTCTGGTCTTCTACAATCAGTACCTGTGTCATAGTGTTACCTCCTTGTTGAGCGGAAATGAAATTACAAGCTCGAAATACGGATATGAATTAATGCTCATAGTTCCGCCGCTTTTTTCTACTCTGTCGTGCAGTGACGAAAGGCCGCCGCCTTCAGTGACGGTGCTGACCGGTGCTTTTCCGTCATTCGACAGGGCTATCCATTGTCTGCCGCCGCTTTTACTGCATTTTACGTTCAATTTTGTCGCCCCTGCATGACGTACCGCATTCGTAGCACACTCTCTGACAGCCGTTATGAATATTTTATAATAAAACGGGTCGGGAATATCTCCTTCAACGTTTATTTTGATTCCGAGAACGGAAGATGTTTCCTTTAGCTGACCGGATATATCATAGCTGTTTGCTCCGTAGCTTTTTTCGTTGTCCCTCATAAGAAGTCTTACAGCATTCTTCCACGCTGTAAGGTCAAGCTCGCTTGTCGGTCTGTTATTTGACAGCAGATTACGGGTCGCAATTACGCTCCTGCCTATATCGTCGTGTACACGAATCTTCATACTGAGTATTTCTTCTTCACGGATAACCGTTCTTATATTCTCTGTCAGCTTTCGCATTCGTCTGCCCGCACGCTCGAGCTTTCTGCTGCTTTCTTCAAGCTGAAGCTGACGTCTGTACAACTCGTCAACATCTGTTACTGTTACCTGCGTATAGTAACCGATGCCGTTCAGTGAAACCACATCAAGTCTGAAGCGCCACGCTTTTCCCTTTACAAGTACGACCGAGCCGCTGTTATGCTCCGAAAATATATCCTGCAGTTCACTGAGGCACTGTACGTCAAAGCCTTTCAATTCATATATCAGCCTGTCCATTTGCTTGTTGCACAGGACTGCTATTCCGTTGCTGTCGAAAAAGCATATACCCGACGGGAGATTATCAAATGCGTCTTTTACCGTCCTGCGTAACAGATAGCGTCTGCCTAAGCCTTGCATCTTCCAGCCTCCCTTCTGTATACGATCTGCCATTCGCCGTCATCATCACATACCGCCGTTACAAAATCACCGTTCATTACATTAAAATCCGTACTGCTTTCAGCAGTGACCGTCATTGTGAATATACCGTCATTTAATGTCACGGATATATTCACAGCCGATAAATTATCCAGTGACAGCTCAATCATTTTTTCGAATGTATCGAACATCTCCATTACCGCCACAGCCGGCACGGGTTTATTTAATCTGATATTTAGTCCGCAGGTCACGCCGTACAGCTCAAGATTATCCGTAAGCTCAAGGAACGCAAGGTACAGCTCTTTTTCGCTTATCATACTGCTTCTTTCCGATATGAATATGAGATTGTTCCTGCGCTTAAGATAAGCGCCGATTACCACCATTTTACCCAATAGCTTTCTGCGCTCATCTTCATCCTCCGACATCTCGAAGCGGTCTGTAAGGCTGTTCAATACAGCTATCTGACCTGACGTTTCACGGCTGATCCTGTCATATATCCTGTCACGCTCAAGTATGTGAGCCTCTCTGTTTCTGAGATCGTATTCCTCGCAAATCAGATCATAATCATCCTTGAGATCGTCCTTAGCCTCCGCCAGCTTGTCGTTTACCTCAATAAGTTCGGAAAGATCGTCCAGCCACAAGACATAGCCTCCTTTTATCTTTGCGGAGGAAAGACGTTTTCCGTTGCTGAGCATTACGGGAGAGGACTTTGCCATCTGCATTATTTCACGGTCTATCTTTTCGGCACAATCGGACGAGAGGAGTATATTGTAATCATTGTCGGTAATCAAAGCAGGAACTGTACACGGCCGCAAAAGCTGTATATAATAAGTGTTTGAGCGGATAAGTCCGCATTGTATGCAGCATTCAAAAGAAAGCGCAGTAAGAAGGCTTACGGTAATAGTCATATCGCCTGCCAGTCTGTGAATGAACGTACCGCCCGTGATTTCTCCTGACACATAGAGCAACGTGTAGATAACCATTGCAACAACAGGCAGTAACGGCATAATAAACGTTTTTCTTGCCTTTGGTATACGGCACTTTGATATTAAAGCCACAAATGCGCCGATTGTGCATAAAAGCATATATCCTGCCACTATGTAATATCCGCCTGCATAGCTGTAATCACTGTCGTTCCACATTTCCCTTTCTCCCGGAAATCTGAACACAAGGCAATGCAGATCGTTTGTAAGCACGAATATTACCATCAGGACAGAAGCGACATACAGTAAGGATGTAACTGCGGGCAGGCGGTAGTTTTCGGGCTTTCCGAGCGACAGAGCGACCAACAGCGCAAACATAGGGATAAATATCATCGGGATATAATACATATACCACAGCGTTCTGACAGCGAGCGGACTCTGAGCTATGATGAACTTCACCGAACGGATAGCTACCCAGAACACAATAAGCCATGCTATAGATGTCATAAAGCGTTTTGCCTGTATCTGCACTATCCTGTTTCTCAGGGTGATTCCCCATATCAGAAACATAAAAATATATATCAGACTTCTGATAATGCCGAATATTTGCATAGTACCGATCCTGTCAAGCTGTCTGCAAAGCATTGCGGCGGCTATGGCGGTTATTATCAATATTATATGTAAAACGGACGACCGTGCTATTCTTTTTTTCATCTGCTCACCTCTTTTATTCCAGTATAACATGGCTGAAAGCGTTTTGCAATAAGTGTAAAAAATAAAGCTGTGGGTCAATGCCCACAGCTCAGACGGTTCGTTATATATTATCTATTTTATCGCATTGCTCAAGCGCACGTTTTAACGCCTGATCCATATTGTAATATCTGAAATCGGCAAGTCTTCCGCAACAGATAAGATTATCAATCTGCGACGCCAGAGCCTCGTACTTTTCATATTGTTCCATGCTCTCCTTTGTGAGAACGGGATAATACGGCTCAAGCTTTTCGCCCGACTTATACGGGAGAGGATATTCTACCGCATAGGTACTGCCCTTTACATTCTGGACGGGAATTTTCTTGTACTCTGTGATTCTGGTAAAGCCCTTTTCCTGAGGATATGCGACGACAGGAGCGTCCTGAAAGCTGTCCTTGTCGGTATACTTATACTCAAAACGCAGTGAACGGTAAGGAAGTCTGCCGTATTTTTCGCTGAAAAGCTCATCCAGCGCACCTGTATATACAAGAATGTTATTATACGGCTCACCGTCAACATACAGCTTATTATCCTTTACGGTAATCCGCTCAAGCGCCTCGACACCGGTCCTGACCGTGATATTCTCGTGGTTCAGAAGATTTCTGAAGAACTCCGTGAATGAATGCACCGGCATTACCTGATAAGCGTCATCGAAATATCCCTCGTCGTATGAAAAACGCAGAGGTACTCTTTTAAGCACGGACGGGTCAATCTCAGAGGGAGATACGCCCCACTGCTTGGCGGTATACGGCGCATAGTCGTTATCGAAAAGATACTGAGCGTATGCTCTTATATCATCGTCCTCGTTTTCGAGAACTTCGACCACGGTAGCGGTAGGTCTGCCCTCGTAAACCTTAGTCAGCTTTGCCTTGAGCGTTTCTGCCTTTTGCTTATCAAAGAACTTATCAATCGTGGTAAAGTTGAAGGGAGTGGGGGTATATGTATCGTTCCATACCGCACCGCAGGTCAGCTTGTAATCCGACCACTGCTCATAGCGGCACATATAATCAAAAAGATATTTCTCTTTCGTGTGGAATGTGTGCGGACCGTAATCCTGTACGAGTATTCCGTGATCGTCAACATGGTCGTACATATTGCCGCCGATATGATCCCTGCGTTCCCATATCTCGACCTTCTTGCCTTTTTCCGCTAAATGACGGGCAATTACCGCTCCGGAAAGTCCACAGCCGACTATAAGGGTGTCAAAATCAAAACTGCTCATCAAAAGCCACCGTACTTGCTCATGAATTCTTTAAAGGTCTGCAGATTCTTGTCCTTATCGGCAAGTATAACCTTATCAATTCCGCCTACTCTGTCAAGCTTCCAGTCTACTGCAATGTCGGGATCGTTCCACATAATGCCGTCATCATATTCGCCGTAGAATTTTTCTCCGCACTTGTAGGATACTATGCTGTCCTCAAGTACAAGATAACCGTGAGCGCAACCTGCGGGAACGAGTATTTCGTTGTGCTTTTCACCGATAAGCTCAAATGCAAGCCACTTCTTGAACGTGGGGCTGTCCTTGCGTAAATCGACTACTACATCGTAAACGTGTCCGTGTATGCAACGTACCAGCTTGGGCTGCTGTTTCTCACGCTGAAAATGAAGTGCACGGATAACACCCTTGTAGCTTGTCGTATAGAAAACCTCGGCAAGATCGTGCTTTATGCCGTTTGCCTCGAACACTTCCTTCGAGTAATCCTTTGTGAAACAGCCTCTTATATCATCGGCATTGAAGGGAGTTACTTCTATAAGTCCCTTAATCTCTGTTTCCTTGAATTCAAACTTCTGTATCATTTCTGCTCCTTAATCCAATCCATTGTTTTTTTGACGCCTTCACCGAAAGGTATTGTAGCTTTGAAGCCTGTATCCTTTTCTGTAATTGAACAGTCAAAATCCGACAGCGGCATATTTACGCCTGTGAACGGAACATCTCCGAACACGAACTCCTTGTCGGGAGCCAGTGCGGCCTTCATCTCAAGAACAAATTCTCTGAGTGGCTTTGCATCCGAGCTGCCTATAAGATAGTGGCAGAAAGGCTTTCCGTTCTCTCCGATGAGATAGAACGCTCTTGCAACATCGTCTATATATACAAAGTCATAATTCTGTGTACCGCTTGTGAACTGTAAAGGCTCATCGTTTATAATCTTTCTGATGGTCGTATTTACAAAACGGGGTGAAAGCTCACCTGCACCGTATGCGTTGGTTATCTTTGCCCAGCAAAGATCTATACCTATCTGTGCGGCAACGCTCATGCACATTGTATGAGCAACAAGTTTACCGCTTCCGTATATGTAGCCGGCACCGGGCTTATTACCCTGTCTGAATGCGGCTGATATTGTTTCATGCTCCATTATAGAGCCGGCACATACAAACTTCTTGCAGTCCATATCCTTTGCCACACGCAGACAATCTACCGTCCACTGAGCATTATTGAGCTGTAAAGCGGTGTCTGCTCTCGCAGGGCCTGCCGAGCCTACCCAAGCAAAGTGATAGAATACATCAATATCACGGTCAGGAATAATATCGGCGAGCTTTGACGATTCGGAAAGCTCGTGAGCCACAAATCTTACATTTTCGGGTATGTTGTTATTGCAACCGTCACGGTCAAGTGCGATTACCTCAACATTATTCTTTACCAATTCACGCACAAGCGCACTTCCGACAAAGCCGTTTGCACCTGTAACAAGAGCTTTTTTCATTACTTTACCTCCAGATATTCGTTTATCTGCTTTTCCATAACGGCACTAATATCGCCGCCTGAAAGATATACCTTGCTCCACTCGGTCACCTTTTCGATAGCGTCGGAAATATGCCAGCGGGGACTCCATCCGAATACACGCTTTATTCTTGAGCAATCAAGCTTGAGGAAATTTGCCTCGTGGGGAGCGTTCTTATCCGCAACGTTTTTCCACGAAGCGCCGTCGCCCCAGTGTGAACAGAACAAATCGACAAGCTCGCCTGTAGCGGCGCAGTCGCAATCATCCGGACCGATATTATAATTACCGGCAAGGCTCTTGTCCTCATACTGCTTCATCGCAAGTACAAGATATGTAACGACCGGCTCGAGAACGTGCTGATAGGGACGTGTCGAATAAGGATTTCTTACTGTTATCTCCTGCTTAGCCTCCATTGCTCTTACGCAATCGGGGATGATTCTGTCCTTTGCAAAGTCGCCGCCTCCGATAACGTTACCTGCACGGCAGGTAGAAACCGCAATGTCACGGTTATAGAAGAACGACTTTATATAAGAGCTTGTTACAAGCTCCGAGCAGCTTTTTGAGTTGGAATAAGGATCATAGCCGTCAAGTGCGTCATTTTCACGGTATCCCCACTCCCATTCGTTGTTCTTGTAAACCTTATCGGTGGTTACGTTTACGAATGATTTTACGCTGTCACACAGCCTTACAGCCTCACATATGTTTACAGTACCCATAACATTTGTTTCGTATGTGTAGACAGGCTCTGCGTAGCTTTCTCTTACTATGGGCTGTGCCGCCATATGAATTACTATTTCGGGGCGGTACTTCTGCATTGTTTCGTTCAGCTTTGCAAGATCTCTTATATCGCCTATAACCGAAACTATTTCCTTCTCAACTCCGGAAAGCTCAAAAAGAGAGGGCGTTGTGGGGGGATTGAGAGAATAACCGATAACTTTTGCTCCTGCCATAGAAAGCAGTTTGCACATCCAGCTTCCCTTGAAGCCTGTGTGACCTGTTATCAGTACAGTTTTACCCTTGTAAAATGACATATCCATATTTATTTTTCCTTTACGAATTAATAATATTTTCGCCGCTTTCATCTCTGACCTCGGCTAACAGTATTGTTTCAAGTGCAATAGCCGGATTAGCGGGTTTAACTATTCTGAAAGTGTATTTACCGCACATTTTCTCTATCATAGGCTTAATTTCAAAGAAATCGTTTGCCGAATGATAGATGCTGATAAGAAGTATCGGGTGCTGTGTGCGGATAGTTTCGACAGCGCCCCTGAGCAGCAGCTGCTCGCCTCCTTCAATGTCCACCTTTATAAGACCGACCTCGAGATCGTTTTCCCGTACATAATCATCAAGAGTAACAACGGGAACTTCGATATGATCCGGATAATTATAGCCGGGACGTTCAACAAGGGAATTGCAGGAATTGCGCTCACCCAGGCTGAATGTTGCCGTGCCGCTTTTCTCGCCCAGTGCTTTGCTTACAGGCACTATGTTATCAAGATGATTCAGCCTTATCGTTTCACGGATAATATCCATATTTGAAGGAGAAGCCTCAAATACATGAATGTTCTTATCCGTATATGACGAGAACAGAAGCGCCGTGTCACCGACATATCCGCCTGCGTCGATTATATGCTTATTTCTCACGCTGTCCAGCGTGGTCAGCTTATCTATTCCGTATCTTGTGAAGAATACGCTGCTGTCAAACTGGTTAACGGGGAGATAATAACCGTTGTAATAATAAAGATTATCGTTCAGCTTTACTATCTTTGAGCTGAATTCATCATTCATACGAACGAATTCTTCCTGCTCACGCTGTGTATAGACATCCTGCAAGGACTTGTTGCCGTCCGCTATCATTCCCATACGATGAATTATATCGGAAACGGTATTTCTGCTCTCGTTGTCAAGTCCGCTTATAAGTGCGCTGAATCGTTGTGCGCTGTCCTCTCTGTTCATAGCGTCACTGAACAATTTTGCCAGAGCTTCACGTTCACCGGGATGAAAATACAGTTTTCTGAGATATGACTGTCTTTTGAACAGATTCATCTCACGGCGGATCGTATTTGCCGTATTCTCTGCATCAAGCAAAGACTGTGCGTATTCGCCCGTCTTTGAGGTCTTGTCGAAGCCTGCGGTAACGCTGTCGGAAAGCGACTTAATATCAGCCGAAATGCTTTCGTTATCTGTCGATAAGCCGTTAAGTGTATCCGCATACTCGCCCGTCTTTGAGGTCTTGTCGAAGCCTGCGGTAACGCTGTCAGAAAGTGATTTAATATCAGCCGAAATGCTTTCGTTATCTGCCGATAAGCCGTTAAGTGTATCCGCATATTCGCCCGTCTTTGAGGTCTTGTCAAAGCCTGCGGTAACGCTGTCGGAAAGTGACTTAATATCAGCCGAAATGCTT
>OHJC01001276.1_pt1 | contig 11202 bp, 10 predicted proteins | sample 1568461 | NCBI WGS metagenome assembly OHJC01 (sample SAMEA3879535, study PRJEB24766) | human gut metagenome | biome: human-associated habitat; feature: feces | place: USA | collected 1985/1987 | reverse complement strand
AAAAAGAGCGGGATAGTAAACTGAAAGAAGTAACCTTTGATGAACTAAAGAAGTCTATCAATTTTGCCGATATCTTCGGGGACTTGGATACACAGTCTACTGAAACTCTCACCAAAATGCGTGATAAGCTGAAAGAGATTATTGATAAGTCGGCAAAAGATTTAAAACCAACTGATTTAAAAGCCCTCCAAGAAGCATTTAGTAATATTGATTTGAAGATTGTAGAAAGAAATCCTTTCGGAGAACTTAAGCAAGGCATTGAAGGCTATAAAAGCGCTACTGAAGCCGTAATAAAGGCGCAAGAGGATTTGAATACTGTACAAGAGGGTGGAGAAGTTATTATCGGACAATATACTGATAAAACCGGAAAGGTAGTAACTAAACTACTAACGCAAGAGCAGGCAGAGAGAAATCTGTCAGATGCGCAGAAAGGGCGTCTTGAATCGCAAGGCAAATTGACAAAAGCGGTTAATAGTATAGGACAACAAGGGCAACAGTTGGTAAACGCCGGTAATAACTTAGTTGATATGCTTACAAATCTAGGTGTTGAGGTCCCCGAATCTATTTCCGGTGCTCTTTCCGGATTAGGGCAAATCATGAGCGGACTTGAAAGCATTGATTTAACAAAGCCATTCAGTATAATTTCATCAACTACGGGGATTCTTGCCGGTATAACTAAAACTATATCCAGTTTCTTTGGGGGGCCGGACGGTACCGCTTATTATGAAGGAGTAAAGGAACAGCTTGAAGCAATAAATGAGGTCTATGATCGTATTATTGACAAAAGCAAGGAAGATATAGTTTTCGGCGGTGGATTTGCATCTGTTCAAGCAGCTACACAAGCCATGGATAATTACGAGAAGAAAGTAATCAATCTCCAAAAGATTGCCGCAGCTTCAGGGCGTGCCGGTGCAAGTTGGAAGTCTCATAGTGCGGAATGGCATTCTAACAAAAATGTTGGTGCAATAGGTGGTTTTGAGCAGATGAGCGACATATTAGGTAAATCAATAAGCTCCATGACAGACTTGTATAGTTTGTCAGGAGATGAATTGTTCCTCATTCAGTCCCAAATGCCGGAAGCATGGAATTTAATTGATGCCAGAATTCGTGAAAACCTGGATAGCATCGTAGCCTGTAAAGATGAAGCGAATGAACTGAGGGATGCTCTTAATCAAGCCATGACAGGGGTTGATTTTGATTCCTTCTACAATGGGTTTATTGATCAGTTATCCGATATGGATACTTCTTTTGAAGATATGTGTGATAACTTTGAGGATTATCTTCGTAAGTCAATCATGGCTGGGTTAGTCGCTAGTCAGTATCAAGGCCGTATAAATGCTCTTTATGAGCAATGGAGCGATACAGCGAGAAGTGATAGTAAAATTACCAAAAACGAAGCAGACCTTCTCAAAGAACAGTATCAACAGATTGTAGAAGATATGATGCATGATCGAGAAGAAATGTTTAAAACATTTGGGTGGGATACTTCTGCTACTTCTCAGGAATCGTCGAAGAAAGGCTTTGCAACTGCTTCTCAGGATTCAATAGACGAACTTAACGGACGTTTCACTGCTTTGCAAATTGCCGGAGAAGAGATTAAGAATCAGAACCAGCTTCAAACGATGTCTATTCTTGAATTGAGAGCTGATATGCTGCCTATTATTACCAATACTACAGGGATAAAGGATATTGCTAGTGAGACACGGGATTTGTTAAGGCTGTCTTATGAAGAGTTGACAGGTATTCATGATGATACAACAAGCATGAACAAGTCATTGAAGAATATTGAGACAGATATTGCAGAAGTTAAACGTAATACATCAAAATTATAATCTATGGTTGACTTATTAATTAACAATAAAGACGCTTTTGCGACGTGGGGCGTGAGAATGGGAGACGGGTTCATTGAAGCTATCTACTCTCCGCTTCCAATGAAAGAAATTATAGAGAATAAGTCTCGTTTACAGGACGGGAAGAAAATAATTATAGCCAATCGGAAGATTGATGAACGGGATCTAACGCTAACCTTTACCCTACAAGGGAATTCCCCAACTGATTACATAGCTAAGTATAAAGCATTTCTGAATGAGATAACAAAGGGGGAATTTACTGTCAAGATCCCAGCGTTAGGCGAAGAAGTATATCATTTGTATTATATTAGGTCCGCTTCTTTTGGAATCAATACAATAAGGACGTTTTCAAAGATCTCAGTAAAGCTAAACGAGCCGAATCCGGGTAATAGAGAGTAAAATTGCCACAATAGGCAAATTGTGGTTTATAGGGTTGCCGGATTTTATGTTTTGAGATTTTTATCTCCGAACTTTGGTGTGTTATGGAATTAGTAGACATCAAAGACATATCCGGCAACATTCGCTTTTCGACTCCTATCAATGAGGGTTCGAAAAGACACTTCCTTTTGATGCAGGAAGATTATGTAACTCTAAAGTTTTCCCTTGCCAGTCCTATCTATTTCAAGTTAGGGGACTACATAGACAATGAGTTGGGAATATTTGAAGTAGTAAACCTACCTACAATACAACCACAGGTGCATACGACTATGAGCTTCGGCTTGATGCCTACTACTGGAAATGGAAGAACAAGAAATTTTTCTACACACCTGAAACAACCGGCCGTGAGGCTGGGTGGAATCTCACAGCCACTTTAGATGTTCACCTGAATATATTTCTTGATAACTTGAAATATCTTGGCTATAAATTCAGGGATAAGGACTTCATTTGGGAAATTGATGATACGGTAGAAAATTCCGCTAAATTAGTCACATATGACAATGTAAATCTAATAGATGCGCTCACACAAATGGCGGAAGCGTGGGGATGTGAATGGTGGATAGAGAATCATAAGATTTGTTTCGGGCGTTGTGAATACAGTTCCCCTGTTGATTTCAAAGCTGGTGACTTGACGGACACAGAGAATGTGAATGTCAATAATATGACACGCAGCGATAGTCAGACAACTTATGCTACCCGTATCTACGCTTTCGGTTCTACACGAAACATCCCTGCTACTTACCGGAAAGATTTGATATTTGATGTTAAGAAGGTTAATGGGAGAGATATATCCGATACCTCAAGACCGTTAAACATAAGGTTCTTTCCTTCCGTTTCTCATGCTGGAATATCTCCTATCAGTATGAATATATTTGAAGAGGGCGAAATGGTGGGAGCACAGGAAGAATATAAGGTTATGACGGATGTATTTACTTCTTCCATGCCTGCTAGTGAGTACCATATCTCATTCAATTCAATGTTACTATACTTTAGCACCCGATTCACGTCAAACATTGAAAATTTTAAGGCTAAATTATCATTAGTCTATTATGTAGGAGAGGTGGAGAAAGTACTGGATATTCAGGAGAAAGCTTTCAATGATTCAGTTTCAAGTTTTACTATTAGTTTTAGTGACACTGATTTCTTTCTTCCTGAAAAGGCTAATAATTGTAAGTTTTTGTTTACATTTAGCTTTTCTCTGAATCATCCAGAGAAAACGGTAGTATATACAATTGGAAGGAATGGAGAAAATAATGTTAAGCTTGAATGTTTGTCCGCATCGGCGAACACTTCTGTAACTTTCCTGTCCGGAGCAAATTCAGGGAGGACTTTTTCAGCCGTTTATAATCCTGACTTGCTAACAGGTGAGGACGCCAATGTCATACGTCTGCCGGAAGGGGTAACAGCTTCTATGGGTAACCAATATATTATCAACAATATCATTAAGGGTAAAATTCCTGATAACTATTTCAGTAAAGATGATAAAGAACTTACTCTGAACGGTGTCGTTCAAAATCGTCTTATGTTACCAAAAGATGTTCCTTATATAGATGCTTATAGGTATAGTTCAACAGGCGAGCGTATCGATATCGGAGATTCGCGTTATGACAATCCGAATAATGTCGAAATGCCGGAAGAAGAAGCTATTGAAGAAATTGTTATATTAGAGGATGAATATCCTAAATATATCGGTTCCGTATCCAGTATCACCAGTGATGAAAAGGAGGAGGAAGACAATGACGGCAATAAGACAGGAAACAAGTACCTTATTTACACATTTAAGGACAATGGACTAAAAAACTTTACGAAAGATTTTGTGTTGAATGGTCAAGAACCCCATTTAATTTTCCAGACAGGTAAACTGGCCGGCCTTGATTTTGTTATCTCTCTAAAAGAGAGCGGTAATAGCGGAACTACATTCGAGATAACACGAAATGATGATTATGGCCGGTATCTTCCGGATGATATCCTTTATCCTGTTGTATCTGACACTTATATTCTTTACGGATTTGATACAGCGTTTATTTCAGAGCAGATGTTACCAGAAGCGGAACAGAATCTACTCAAAAAGGCAAAGGAATACGTAAAGAAATCCATGATTGACCCGTCTACCTACGATTGCGAGATGAACGCTGATTTCATCTGCAATGAGGGCAATATTCGTACATACGAAGTTGGGGCTAAAGTCAACCTGATAAATAAGGCTTATTTCCCGGAAGGACGACAATCCCGTATCATAGGTTTTGAATGGCCGCTGGATATTCCTTACGATCACCCGATCTATACAGTCGGTGAAACAGCTCCATATTCGCGTATAGGTGAGATAGAGAGTAAACTGGAGTCACTCACATATAAAGGGCAAACCTATTCAGGCTCTGCATCCGGAGGAGGTGGAACAAGCGTGTATGTGATTGGAGAAAATGACAATACTCTTCCTTCTGATAAAAATGTATTCTCCGCAAAGAGAGTTCTTCAGGAAATAATTAGTTATTCTATTAGTAAAACAAAGAATGACAGAGCTTTAGGATTAATATCATTTTTGAAAGGCATTATAGTGAAGGAAGGTATTATAACAGATGATGTTACTGCAACAGAGGTGTCTGCCAATATCCTAGAGGTATTTGACAAACTTACAGCCAATAATGCAGCAATTGCAGGAAATATATCTTCTCTAGATTATGCCGAGAACCTCCTAGGCTGGCTGATTACTCCCGAAGGCCATATTGACGCAAAGTCCTTGCGTCTGCGTGATTTCTTGGAAGTACCGGAGTTGCGGTATAACCGTGTGTCTATTGTATCTGGTGAAGAATGGAATGCTCCCGGCGGTGGTATCATTGAATCAATAGATGCAGCGAACAAGATTGTTCATTTAAAACTGGAACCCGGGGAGGTATCACAAGTAGAGATTGATGATATCTGTAAGGGAATATTCAATAACGATACCGGTTTCCAAACTGCGTATTTTCGGATTACAGAAAAGATAGATAACTCTTCTTTTAAATACGTCCTCCGTAGTGGATATACTTTCAATCCTTGTAAGGCGATGCATTTTGTCGCATACGGTAATTTCACTAACGCTGAGCGCCAAAAGTCATGTTACTCTACACAGAATTACATTCGCTTCCTTAAGGGTGTTAATAACTGGGAAATAACGAAGGACATGATAGCCATGCAGTTAGGCGATTTATCTAACCTGAAGCTATTTGGCATTGATATGTCCGGTCATAGCGCATATCTCAATAGAGTCTATATGACCGGAACTATCAGGCAGATATCCAGTGACGGTGTGACTGAGGCTCCCGTTCCGGTATTCAAGGGTAAATGGAAGTCTGGTACGTATTGGTACTACGATGAAGTGACTCATAACGGCAGTACATGGATATGTATTGAGTCTACTACTACGCAGGAGCCGTCAGATTCTTCTACGGACTGGTTGAAATCTATATCTAAAGGGGATACAGGCTCACAAGGAGCGCCCGGAAAGGACGGAATACCCGGGAAAGATGGTGCTGACGGAAAAACTTCATATTTTCATATCAAGTATTCTCCCGTCCAGAATCCTACGGCTTCTCAAATGACTGATACTCCCAATAAATATATTGGTACTTATGTTGACTTTGTTCAAGCAAGTAGCAGCGATCCTTCTAAGTATACATGGGCTAAATTTGAAGGAGGTGATGGCATACCTGGTACAAATGGAGAAAATGGGAAGACCAGCTACCTTCACATCAAATACTCTGATGACGGGAAAACCTTCACCGCTAATAATGGTGAGACTCCCGGTGTATACATGGGTGTATATGTAGATTTTGTACAGGCAGATAGCAATGTGTTTGCCGATTATACTTGGTCTAAAATCAAGGGCGAAGCAGGAAAGGACGGTAAAGGTGTACAGAGCGTTGATGTTCTTTATTATCTTTCCAGTTCTTCAACCTCCCTTTCCGGTGGTTCATGGTCTACGAACTCACCAACTTGGGTAGATGGGAAATACATTTGGAGTAAAACCAAAGTGGTCTATACAGACGGTTCGTCTATTGAAACCAATCCGGCTTGTATCACCGGAGGTAAAGGTAGTACTGGAGATAATGGTAGGGGAGTATCAAGCATTGTCGAAGAGTATTATCTATCTACTTCTTCTAATTCCTTGGTTGGTGGCTCTTGGAGTACAACACCTCCGACATGGGAAAATGGGAAATATATCTGGACTAGGTCAGTAATAACATATACAGATAGCGCATCAACGACAACCGAACCGATATGTGTTACGGGTGGTAAGGGGGCTACGGGAATTGGCGTTAAGAGTGTTTCCGAGCAATACTATTTGTCTACATCATATAGTACCACTACGGGTGGCTCATGGTCTACTACTGTTCCGGCATGGAAGGACGGTAAATATATCTGGACACGTTCCATTATAACTTATACAGACAATTCTTATACGGAAACTAACCCCGTATGTGTGACAGGCGGAAAGGGACCTAGCGGGAACGATGGCGTAGGGATAAGTTCTGTTGATGTCTTATACTACCTTTCTACTTCTTCCAGTTCCTTAGTTGGTGGTTCTTGGTCTAGCACTTCTCCCACGTGGCAAAACGGCAAATACTTATGGTCTAAGACCAAGGTCACTTATACGGATGATTCTACATGGGAAAGCGATCCGGTTTGTATTACTGGAAGCCAAGGACAAACAGGCCTACCCGGTGCAATGCTCCGCCCGCGTGGAGTATGGGCACCAAATACTGAGTATTATCATAATGATGCATTTATAGATACTGTAATCTATAACGGCCAGAACAAACTCTGTAAGATTACTCATACATCTACTTCTTCTTTCGATTCAACGAAGTGGGAAGAATTCAGTGAATTTGTGAACGTAGCTACCAACGTCCTTTTGGCTCAGAACGCAACTATTGATGTGCTCGGTACTTCGGGGATATTTGTGGGTAATCTGGAGAAGACAAAGGGTTGGTTAATGACTGAAGGCTCCATCAAGCATAATCAGACAGGTGTTGAGTTAACTGCTGACGGAAAAATATCTCTTCCTGAAAGTGGGGGAATGACCGTAGGCGGAAAGACTTTCATAGAAGCTGGGAAGATAAAGACGGAGTTTATTGATGTTGATACTCTTCAAGTAACCCACCTTAAAGGTGCGATTGGGTCATTTAAGAAACTAACGGCAAACGATGCGGCAGGAGAAGAAGTCGGAACAATAACCTTTGGAGATACAGCAGATACTAAGTCTTCTTTAAATATAGATTTTAAAACTACTTGGTTTGGCGGTGATTTATACCAACAAGGGTATAACTACGATGAGAGTCGCTCATGGAGATTTTACGCTTCTGACATCTGGTGTCGTGGCGAATTCGGGCATCGCAAGATGACTACCATGTTTTTCGAATCAAACGATAGTAGCGTTGACTTTTGGGCACATGTTTATGGCTACGGAGATGACACAGCTTATCACAAATATCCACAATCTGGACAATCTATCGACTGTATCATATTGGACGGCAGTGGAGACTTTGGATTACGAATTTGTGGCTCTGCCGCTTATAAGGCAGTAGTGGTTTGTAATGATTCGGATTACCAAAAAAGAATTGTAGTCAACCAAAAGAACAGTACTGTTTATGTGCTATCAGGGCGTACTATGCATCTGTTCATTACAAGTAAAGTTGATACAACAATAATAAATCCGTATAGTGTTAATAACTTATTTTATTAGAAGAAATGAAAATAGATTTCAGAAAAATAGAATTAACCGATCTCGAAGGGAACAAGAGTACCATCGATGTATCTAAAACATTTGGAAATGCGATTTTTCAGACTACAGGTGATCTTGGAGAATTTAATCTTGCACAAGATATACACCGGGAAGGAGAAGTTGATATATCGCCTGAACAAGCGGAATCTCTAAAAAAGTATACACAGCTATTTACTCGTGTAATTGATCGAATGGCTGTAAACGAAGCTCTTTCAAAAGTAAATCAATAACTTAAAAAACAGATAAACCTATGATTTTACTAGTATTAATGTCATTCATCCTCATCGCCGGGTATGTCTTTGCGATGATAAAGAAGGGTAAAGAAATCCCTTATTCAATCAGTGATACCTACTACGCCCTGACACATAAGTTTTGGTTTGGTTTATGTATGGTCGGTTCCGGTGCATTGCTTCTTCCGGCTGCATTGGAAGCCAGTTCCGAGAACAGCCAGTTTCTTGTATTCCTTTCTGTTGTCGGAATGGGAGTGCTAGGTGTGTCTCCCAACTTTAAAGGAAGCCAGAAGGTATCACATTGTATCGGTGCCGCCATGTCTTTAATATTTTCCCAAATATGGGTAGGTTGTAATGCCTGGTATTGGCTCTTCTTATGGGTGGGATTTATTGCATATCTGGCTATTGCGATAAGTGAGAACTGGACGGGTAACTTCATTGTGACTCTTGTCAAAAGGAAACCTATGTTCTGGATTGAGGTAATTTCGTTGTTAACCGTTTTTCTGACTTGTCTAATATGAAAGAAGCGATAATCCATACCACTACTGGTAGTTTCGCCGCAATAGCCGGAGCGTTTGTTGCCGAATCATTGCAAAATATGATTCCATGGCTGATTGTTACGTGTGCGGTAATTCTCTGTGATCTCCTGTTCGGAGTAAGGAAAAGCATGCTAATGGGCGATAAAGTAAGATTCTCTCGCGCAATTCGTGCGACCATGGGAAAAATGGTCACTTACTTTGCTTTCGTATGCATGGTCTGTATGATTAGCGTAGCGAGTCATAATGAATATCCTATTGATGTGTACTCCTGCTTATTGGTATGCTTTATAGAGGGATGCTCAATCGTTGGGAATATACTGAAGCCAAAGGGGATTAACATCAATCTTATCGGGGCTTTGGGTGTGTTTGGTAAGAAGGTGTTTAAGGTTGATAAGGAGGATGTGAAGGAAATTATAGAAAAGGAGGAAGTGGATGAATTGGGTAAATAGAATCGAGACATTAATCAGTAAATCTCTATCCAAGATAGGAATAGACGGCATGGCTCACATTATAGTGTGCCAGAACTTGATAATATGGCTATCAAAGTTTTTTGGAATTGTGCCACTATGGGAAGCAATCATTATAACCGTCGTGATCTTCATCTTGAAGGAGATATACGACAAGTATTGTAAGAAAACAGAGTTCTCAATTAAAGACATCATCTGTGATTGCGTGGGTCTGGCGTTGGGAGTATTAACATTAATCTTATAAATTAAAATGAAAACATTAGATGAAAAGGCTGCCGAATATGCAGCAAGTGTAGTATCGTGTAATAAAGAAGCAAAAGAGTGTGAGGGGCTTATTCAAACAGCTTATATTTTGGGATCAATGGAAGGTGAGTTGTTGGGAGAAGAAACCGGAACGTTTGGACAGGCACTTGAATCCCTTAAACGTGGATACAATGTTAGACGTAAAGCGTGGGTGGGAAATGGAGATATGTTTATTGTTAAACAAATAGATAGTGATATTTCTCCTGATATTGTTCCTAAGATGCAGTCATTGCCAGATGCTGCTAAAAAGGAAATCAAGAAGTACGCTGATGGCTCAATGCACTATCATTCTCAATGTTTGATTGTGTACCCGCATAGTATGCAAGGTGCTACTGCCACAAACTATATTCCTGATTGGTTGGATATGTTTGCAAATGATTGGGTTATAGTATAGTATTAAATTGATTTTATAGGAGGAAAGATATATGGGAAAGTATTTCACGATAGCCGAAATGGTAAAGAGTGAAACGGCAGATAGGTGCGGCATTGACAATCGTCTGCCAAAATCATTAATATGTAATGTGAATGGTTTGATAGACAATGTTCTTGATCCTCTCCGTGAAGCCTATGGTAAGCCTGTTACTGTAACGAGTGGGTATCGTTGTGAGGTCTTGAATAAGGCCGTAGGAGGAAGTAAGACCAGTGAACATATGAAAGGAATGGCTGCTGATATAGTTGGTACCCCGAACACAAAAGAGGAAAACAAAAGGCTGTTCAATCTCATACAGGAGCTTGACCTTCCTTTTACACAGCTAATAGACGAGAAGAATTTCTCATGGGTCCACGTTAGCTATGATAGCTGTAACGTGAAAAAGCAGGTTTTAAAATTATAAATTATAGGAGGAACAGTCATGGCAGATTTACAATTTACTAAAATAGAAAATTTAGATCTTTACGCAGCAGAGGTAGTAGTTAACAGCAATTTCAATATTCATTTTAATCGTGCTTCCGGTTCGGGGATCAGAATCTATCAGAAGACAGGCGATGAAATAGAGACAATGGATGATAGAACGGCCGATGCCCGAGGTTTTGATCCCGTGCTTCTTCCGGGGTATATACAAGATGATTCCGGTAAGGTGTTTGATTATGATTTTGACGCCCTAGTTTATCCGAAGGTGATTCGCATCGAAAGCTATACCGAGGTAACAAGTGGAATATTAACCGAATCCGGCAATGAAGCTTAACAAGTTACCATTAAATGTAATAGGGTTGAATCGGGTTGGTTTGAATCAGATCGGTTCACCTTCTGTTGGTTCTTCCGCTACCGACCGTCCCTACATCTCTCCCGATGTATTGTCTGCCTTGGCAGGTGTATGGATAGCTGACGGCAAGAGCAACACTGATCCCGACCGCAATATCATCAAGAACAAGATTCTTGGCAGGGGAGGGGATTTTGAGATACTTAATGCTGCGTATGAGGGTATGTCAGGTTGTAATGGTTATCCAGTAGTGTTCGGTGCTAATAAAACATGGAGGTATGAAGCTCCTGGTGGGGGCAGTAGTTATATTTATACTATTAATGATAATAAGTATAATTTTACACAGATATATACTGTTGCTGCTTGGGCTTATTCTTATATAAAACAAAATGGAGAATTAACTGATTATAATAAA
>OHJC01001259.1_pt1 | contig 11295 bp, 8 predicted proteins | sample 1568461 | NCBI WGS metagenome assembly OHJC01 (sample SAMEA3879535, study PRJEB24766) | human gut metagenome | biome: human-associated habitat; feature: feces | place: USA | collected 1985/1987 | reverse complement strand
CAGGCGTAAAAAGTCTGTTGCCCGGGTTCGTCTGCTCCCCGGTACCGGTAATATCACCGTTAACAAGAGAGATCTTGAAGATTTCTTCGGCCTTGAAACGCTCAAGATGATCGTTCGCGCTCCCCTTGAGCTGACCAACACCGCCGCAAAGTTTGACGTAGTGGTCAACGTACACGGCGGCGGCACCACCGGCCAAGCCGGCGCTATCAGGCACGGTATATCCCGCGCGCTGATCGTTGCCGATCCCGAACTCCGTGGCGCTCTCAAGAAGGCCGGTTTCCTCACGCGCGATCCGCGCATGAAGGAAAGGAAGAAGTACGGTCTCAAGGCCGCCCGCCGCGCTCCGCAGTTCAGCAAGCGCTGATCGGACGCAAATTTACAACTCAAAAGCTCAAAAACCCCGGAAAATCAGCATTTTCCGGGGTTTTCTTATACCCTTTTCGTCTGATTGCTTTTGAAGTTTTTCGCTGTTTTTGACCGTATATGACCTCGGTTAACCCATTTTATAAGGGCTAAAAATGGGTTAACCGGGACAAATGGGTGAGTAAATGGGTGAGTAAATGGGTTAACTGAAGGGTCAACACAAGGTGAATTTGCGGAGTTTTTTCATGAACACCCCTAAGTAAAAACGAACTGCATTGACGCTGATGCGGTTTGTACTAATTTCATAAAATATGACTATGGGAAAATGATTTTAAATTCTTTGTCAGAAGGTAAGCCCACATGAAAAAAGGGATGCTTATATATGACTCCTCCACAAATCGCTTTGACGTTTTGTATGAGGAAGGAAACAGTTATGGCGGCCTGCACTGCGGAACTGCAATGGAGGTCTTGATAAATGACGAATGGGTACCCACTCGCATAGAGTACGGAAACGACTGGTATCTCGTAGGAGTGCAGAAGGAATCGTTACCCGGGCTTCAAGTAAGAATATAGTAACCACATACCGAAAGGCAGTCTCTTGATTAAAGGGGCTGCCTTGTTTTTATATCCAATCGCAGAAAGGAGGATCCCGTCATGCCGAAATGCCTGTTCAGATACCAATGGGTTAAGCTGCCCAGGACTCATTTGCCGGTCGGCAAGGGAATCATGGGTTATTGGGCGAAGCTGGCCTCGCGGGCGGCATTTCGCAAGGGTCGGGCAAAATACTGCGGACACACAAACGATGTAATGCCAGGGATGTGGTCCGGTGGCGTAGTCGGCTTAAAGAGCATTCTGGGCGTCAAAAACCGCACGGAGTCTCTGGAAATCATGAATACGCTCAGCCGGTTCGGGTATATCCGTTACACGCTTGACGAGAAAACAAAGAAGCTGGAATATGCCGTCACCGATTGGGTCGTAAAATGCTCCGGCGCCGAATGCATGAGCGGAGCAGTCTACGCAACAGACGGCTATGGCTTTCTCTGCCTTCCGCGCAACATCACACAGCGCCTTGCGGATCAGCGTTATACATTCGGCGAATCAGATGCATGGCTGGACCTCTGGTGCCACACGGTTTGGCAGGAGACCGGCAATGCGTTTTCTTATCTGGCGCCTGCCGTTCAATTTGGGAGACTTGGCGCCGCTTTGACATTGGAAGCCTTGGGACGGCGCTGGGGCTGGGAAAAGACAAAGGTGTGGAGATTTTTTCAGAAGAATGGGGATGCCTTCGCTCTGCACCGTCTGCCGGGCTCCTACGGCTGCCTCATTTTCAATAGACTGTATCCGCTGGATACAGAGGCTTCCCTGCCCACCTGCGCAGAAATTGAACGCATTATTGAGAAAATGCGTATTTGCGCCGGAAATGCGCATATTGGAGGCTCGGACAATGCACGCCTGAACAAGATGACCCTTTGGTATAGCCGCAGGATCATTATCATGAGAACCACTGATTATGCCGAACAGGTATCAAAAAATCGCGTTGCACTTTCGTCCCCTATAATACGCGCGTATATTTCTCTGTGTTGGAATTGTCAGAACTGTATCTATGACTGCAGAGGTGTAAGTAGTAGACTACGCCGCATAGATGCGAACCACATCCGCGGGCCATGTGCTTACGCGGATTTTTTCTTGCACTCACGAAACCGGAAAGGAGAATCAACATGAGCAAAATTGAAAGCAGTGCCGGAAAGGCGCTTTATGAACAGCAGGAAACCAAGCTGTCGCAGCAATCCGCCGCATTTATTGAGCTTTTAACAAAGCGCGGCATTCTGGGAGATTCGTCTATCGATGATGACAGAGTCCGCCAAGCCAAAAAGGAGAAAAAGAAAAGCATGTATCATAACACGCTTCTCCTGCTGCAGCACTACCGAACCATTCTCTGGACGCTGGAATGCTTCCCGTCCAGCGTAGCAGAGGAGCTGGATCGCCCGCTGAAGGATCTGGATACGCTGCTGGATCGGATCGATCTGGAACTTGGGATGAACAATCGAAAGCTGGAAGGCCGGATGGAGAGTGTACGCCGCTCCCGCCTGCTGGTTGACCGGCTCAACGATGCGGTCAGCATATTGAAAGCCAAACCGGTCAACGGGCACAAGATGTACGACATCATCTACATGACCTTTCTCGGACCGGACAAGCTGATGCACGAAGAGCTTCTGTACCGCTTGGACATCTCTGCCCGGCACTATTACCGCCTCCGCACGCAGGCAATCAATATCATCGCCCTGCGCCTATGGTCTGCCCCTGCCGGCGAGGTGGATTCCTGGCTGGAGGTTCTTTCTATTTTGGAAAACTGGTAAGGTTAAAGGCCTCGATTATTACATTGCCTCTACAGGAGAGGGACAAATGATGCCGCGCAGGAGCATCGGCATGGCAGCTGTTTGATTATGTGCGGATTGTTTGGAGATACTGTAGATAAGGATCGCAAATCCAGTTGAAATTCTGTCCCGAATATTATATAATATTCGGGACAGAGCAAAGGAGGGAAGCAGGATGAAAACTGGATATTCCAAGCAGATACAGGAGCGAATCAATGGTGCGGACGACGGCACAATCTTCGTGAATTCGGATTTCGCGGATATTGCTGATTCGGAAACAACCAGGCGCAATCTGAACAGATTGACGCAAATCGGTATGCTTCGCCGGATATTAAAGGGTGTTTACGAAAAGCCGAAGTACAGCAAGCTGCTTGACGAATACGTAGCGGCCGACCCGGACGCAGTTGCAAAAGCATTGGCACGAAGTTACCATTGGACCATCGTCCCGTGTGGGAATACAGCCCTGAACCTTTTGGGGCTCTCCACACAGGTAACGGCGGTCTGGTCCTATATCAGCGACGGCCCGTATAAGACCTATGAGTGGAACTCCACAAAGCTGGAATTTAAGCATAGGACCAACAAGGAAATCACCGGTCTGTCTTACATGACAAGCTTGGTGATCCAGGCACTGAAAACTTTGGGAAGGCCCAATGTGACGGCGGAGATCATACAGGCGCTTTCTGAAAAGCTGTCCGAGGACGAAAAGCGAGCCTGTCTGAAAGAGGCGACGGAATCTACGGATTGGATTTATGATACGATACGGAAAATGTGTGGAGGCGACACACAATGAGAAATGTAGCACGATTGCCGGACAGTGACCGGGGCGAACTGTTCCGAAATACAGCAGATAAGATGGGCTTGAATGATGCCATCGTAGAAAAAGATTTTTGGGTATGCTTTACGCTTGACCATCTGTTCCACCGATGCCCCTGGAAAGATGCTATTACCTTCAAAGGCGGTACCAGCCTTTCCAAAGCATTCAATCTGATCAGCCGCTTTTCCGAGGATATTGATCTGATTTTGGATTGGCGGGTGTTGGGATATGGTAAAGACGAGCCATGGGAAAAGCGCTCCAACACCAAGCAGGATGCATTCAACAAAGAAGCCAATGCTCGGGCGGAGGTTTTCCTCGCAGAACAGTTTTGCCCCACCGTTCAGGCAGAGTTCTCTCGGGAGCTTGGCTGTGAGGCGAACATTTACATAGACGAAAAGGACAAACAGACCGTCATCTTTGCCTATCCGCACCTGTTCACAAACCCTGCCACCTTGCAGGTCATTCGTTTGGAGATTGGCGCATTGGCTGCTTGGACGCCTGCAAAAATTGCGCAGATCGAGCCCTATGCAGCAACCTATTATCCAAAAGTTTTTTCACAAAAGGATACGGCAATTCTGACCGTTGCGCCGGAGCGGACTTTCTGGGAAAAGGCGACGATCCTGCACCATGAAGCCAACAGGCCCGAAGGTTCGGAAATGCCGCAGCGTTATTCCCGGCATTACTATGACCTATACCGTATGTCTATGACGCCTGTGAAAGAGGCCGCTTTTGCGCGGGTGGACCTGCTGAAAACGGTAGTAGACTTCAAAATGAAGTTCTATCCGAGAGCCTGGGCAAAGTATCAGGAGGCTGTCCCGGGCACCTTGAAGCTGATTCCCCCGGAGTATCGCTTTTCAGCGCTGGCTGCGGATTACGAAGCCATGAAGGATATGCTCTATGGTGATGTTCCTTCATTTTACACAGTGATGGATGCACTCAGAAATCTGGAAAGAGGTATCCATTTGCTGTAGCAGCTTCATAATTCACGACACTGATTGTCTTACCGGTTGTAAAGTCGCCGCTTTCTCCGCAGCAGAGTAAACGCCACTTCCCTTCTGGCATAGTGGATGGCACAGAAAAAGGCGGAGAAAATGGCACGGTTCGCGCCGATGACATGTAAATGCAAACATGCTATACTGTTAGCGTCCGATAGTAGGAGCACATCATAAAGGCACCGTTTCTGCGAGGCAGTTCAGCCTCCGAGAGCGGTGCCTTTTTATGTGCCGAATTGAAAAACAGGAGGTAAAAGCATGTCAAAGCAACTTGTATCAGGTAAGCATCGGCTCAGAAATACCTACTGGTCGTTAGTGGGCGCCGTATCGGCAATGATCCTCTCCGTCCAGCCCGTAATGGCTGAAACGATCTGGGATCGCTTTTCCACGATCATGCGGGATATCTACGGACAACTGGTCGGGATCAGTACCATTGTCGCCGTGACCGTGGCAGCCATTGCGTTGTTGGTGCGGATGGTCAGCCGGAACCAGCGTGCGGTGGACGAGGCTACCAGCTGGCTCAAACGAGTCGTTGTGACCTGGATTATTCTTAACACACTCGGCTTTATCGTAGCATACCTGCAGCCGTTGATCGCCGGCGGGCAGTACACAGGTTAATGATCAACAGTTCGGGATCAGTCAGGAGGTGAACGACTATCTTAGACTGGATTTTTGAAGGGATCGTGACATGGATCTCCAGTATTGCCTCGCAGATCATGGACGCGGTTTCCGGCCTCTTTCTCAATGCGTTGGGAACAGACATGGTGACCATGGAGGAGTATTTCCCCTTCATCACCAAGGCCTTTGACGTCATGCAGTACACAGCCTGGGCAGTCCTTTTTCTCATTGTGGTCTGGCAGCTGTTCCGTGCGTTCGGAGGACCCATTACCGAAGCCGAAAACCCATGGCAATTAGTTGTGCGTGGCGCGATTTTCGCGCTGCTGATCGGATACGCAAAACCAATTTTCATGCTGGCGCTCGACATTGCCAGAGCGCCGTATACGGCACTGATGGATGTAAGCATGACGGCGGAGGAATTCACCTTTGCCGGTGTGGAGCAGGTACTGAGCAACGGACTGCTGACAATCGTTTCAACCGTGACGGTTGTCGGACCCATACTGGTTCTGATCCTGCTGATCGCGCTCGGATGGAATTACTTCAAGCTGCTGCTGGAGGCAGTCGAACGGTATATCGTGGTCGGTGTGCTGTGCTATACCTCCCCGCTGGCATTCTGCATGGGCGGCTCCAAGGCGACCAATCAGGTCTTTAAAAGCTGGTGCAGGATGGTAGGCTCGCAGCTTCTCCTGCTGGTCATGAACGTGTGGTTTATCCGGGGCTTTAACTCCTCGGTAGGCCAGTATATCGGAAACGGCGGCGCGCTGAGTACAGGGCAGGGATCTATCTTTCTATGGCTGTTCTGCGCCCTGGCATTCCTAAAGACCGCGCAGAAATTCGACAGCTATATGGCCGCTATGGGACTTAATGTGGCGCAGACCGGTTCCAGCATGGGAATGGAGCTGCTGATGGCCGCAAGGGTGATCAGCGGCGTGGGACACAGCGCAAAGAGCGCAGGCAGCGTGTTCGGCAGGGGCGGTTCGACTGCAACCGGAACCGGCGCCGCGGCAAGCGGCTTTGCATCCGGCTTTGCCAGCAGATTCAAGGGTAACAGCTATGTCCGTGACGCCGTCGTTGATGGCGGCACGCGCATGGGCATGGGCGGCGGCGTCGGCTTTGTCGGGCGCGTTTTTGGCGGTGTAGCTGCCAGAAACGGTGCAATGCTTACGGGAGAATCCATCTCCTCTGTAGCAGCGCGTCCCGCAGAAGCAGCCGGCACCATTGCCGGCGATATCGCCGACCGCAGCCTTGGCAACTACATGCCTCAGCTTGCGGGCCATACACTCAAGGGAACCCAGATCAGCGGCGGACACATCAGCACGACGGCGACCGGCACAGACGGCAAGGTCAGCAGTGTGGAGATGTTTACCGGCAGCCCCGCCGAATCCGAACAGGTTGCAGCAGCCTTCCCCGGCGCTGCTGAAGGTACAGTCCTTCGCAACACGGGCGACGGCATCATGGAAGCCAGCAGCGAGAGCGGAAACAGCCTGTGGTACAACAGCGCGTATTACAATGAGCCCGACGCACCGCACACTGTCATGCAGGCGGCAAACGGCGTAGACTGGTACGCTATGCAGCAGCACGCGGAAGCGCCTGTCTTTGAACAGGGAGAGGCCGCAGACGCATATAATCAGGCGGCCTTCCGTAATTTCATGCCCGGCTTTGAGCAGCAGGTGGCACATGTGGACGGCACGCATCGGGAGGACGGACACTTCGAGGTCCGCCATACCGATGGCTCCGGGACGGCCTTTTACGACACCGCCAGATTCGCCGCACCGCGCGGGGATTATCAGGTGTATGAGGACGTCAGAGGGCAGCAGTGGATCGCCATCCATGGAGATCCCGCCGTGGAACGCAAGCCAGTGTTTGAGGACGGAAAGCCCGTCTACGACGGTGAAAACGTCCGCACGGTGTCAGTGGAGTCGGTTCGATACAAGAACACACCCAGCCGCTTTAAGGAGCCGGAAAAGCGTCCGGACAGCGGCATAAAGGCGCCGAAGCGTAGGAAATAAATGCAGCGGGCAACAGCCGGAGCGGATGATATCCCTCCGGCTGTTTTGCCTGCCTGCGAATAAAGAAACCAGCCGCCACGCGCGGCTTCGGATACTCACCGGGGAGGTATAAAAGAAAATGGCTGAGCCGGATAAACGGCAGATAGGCGACGGCAGCGATAATTACGGCGAAGCTGCCAAGCAGATGGCCAAAGCCGCAAAGGAAGCAGGAAAAGAGACGGCGAAGCAAGCCGCCGTGAAAGGCGCTGAAGCCGGCGCCAATGCAGCAGCCGCGACGGTGCAGGCAGGTGTGGAGGGCGGCAAGGCGGTTGCCGAGATAGCCGCAGGAACCGCTGCGGGCGGACCGTGGGGTGCGATTTTATCGGCGGCATGGGCCATGCGTCACACGCTATTTAAGATACTTGTCTGTATCTGCCTGTTTTTCCTTGTCATTATCGTATTGATCGTTTCACTGCCCAGCGTTGTCACAAACAGCGTGTTCGGGCTGGATGGATCGATGGTGGACATGGAAAACCCCACAACACTGCTGGAATCCTATAACGACCTTGCCGCAGATATTTCCGCAGTTGTGGAGGAAGGGTATGACGCAGCCCTCGCAAAAGTCGAGCAGATCATTGAGGACGGCGGATACGACTACGATCTGTCTATGGATGCACTTATCAATTACGCACAGGGTTCCGCCGGGTACGATGTAAGCTATATCCTTGCGGCCTACTCCGCATCGCTTCAACAACGCAATACCGGCAAGGAGGATATGCTGGCAAAGCTTCGCAGCGTTGCCGACAGTATGTTTCCGGTATCTTTCGTAGAGAAGGAATCGGAGCAAATCGTCCCCTTTACCTACGCTACATACAGACCCGTTACCGTGATGGTCGTCACATCGAAGACACAGACGGGAACCATCAATGGCGTTCCGCAGTACCGTTATACCACAGCCCGTCGCACCTACTATGAGCCGGACGAAACGATAACAACATCGGAGCCGGTCAATGTGGCAGCCTATACGCCTGTGGCAGTTTCCATTCCCATATACAGCGGAGGCAGAATCACCGGCACACGAAGCGAAATCTATTATGAGCAGGGCGGCACGGAGACGCTCACTCCGGAAACGGAGGTCGTAAAGTATGTGGAATGCACCGTACAGCCATTTGATAACAGCGTCATCATCCGAGCCTTCGGGATCGATCCCTCCGCCACCTATGACCAATTCAAAATAACCTATGGCGAGGCCATTCAGAAGATGGCCAACGCCTTGAAAATGACGCTGTATGGGACATTAGGCAACGGGCAGATGGTTCCCTTGACCGATGCGGAGCTGATCGCCTTTGTCAACGCGCAGAACTGCAGCCCCATGCGGAAGCATATCCTCACAACGGCATTGTCGCTGGTGGGCAAGGTCCCATATTTCTGGGGCGGCAAGTCGGCGCCCGGCTGGAACGATGCTTGGAACACGCCGCGGCTGGTGACGTCAGCCGGTTCTCCGACGACCGGCACGATTCGGCCCTTTGGTCTTGATTGCAGCGGATTCACCACATGGGTATTCAATACGGCAGTAGGCGTCGAGATCGGCGCCGGCTGCAACGGACAGTACCCGAATACCTACGGCATCTCCGCAGCGGAGCTGCTGCCGGGTGATCTGGGATTCCTTGCGGATGATGACGGCTGGGGCCATGTGCTCATTTTTGCCGGATATGATGCGGAAGGGACTCGTATGTGGGTGCATTCCTCCGGCGGCATCGGCGTTATCCTGAATACGCCAAGCTATGAAGGAAGGCTTTCCTATCGCCGCCTCAGCATCGTGGATTACGATGCGCCGGTGGCAAACGCCCCGACCGGCGAGGCGCTTTATACGCTGGAGGTAGAGGTGACGCATTACTGCGCCTGTGCAAAGTGCTGCGGCAGCAATGCGCAGGGGCTTACCGCCAGCGGCAAACAGGCAGCGGTCGGTATGGTCGCTATGTCCAGCCATTATCCCTTCGGCACGCAAATCATGATAAACGGTACCATGTACACCGTGGAAGATCGGGGCGGCTCGGGCATAGAGAACAATATCCATCGCGTGGATATCTATGTGCCGGATCATCAGCAGGCGCTGCGGATGGGACGGTATACCACAACCGCAACAATTTACAGATTAGGCAGGTGAAAAACTTGGACGAAAGAGAATACAACAACGTGTACGCAATCCCCGCAAACTATACGGACAGCGGCAAACTGCTGGGAGGGATGATCGATACCCGGAACGCAATCGAAACGGTGATTCTGGTGCTGGCTTTGGGCTATCCGGAGCTGATTTTGATCCCCATGCCCGGCACCATCCGCATCGTGGTCATGACGGTCACGCTGCTGCCGCTGGCGGTGGTATCTGCAATGGGCGTGGATGGCGGGTCGCTGTTTCAGTACATCGGCCATATCATCCATTTCTGGACACACCGCAGGAAATTACACTTCAGGAGGATCGGATACCGCTATGGCCAAAGCAAAAGGAAAAAGAAACCGCAGAAAAGAAAAGCTTGAGTTTGTACAGGATTATTTGCCCATCCGCGACCTGAAAAACGGGATCATTGAAACGACGGACAACCGCTACATAAAAATCCTTGAGATCGAGCCGATCAACTTCACGCTGCGATCCGATGAGGAACAGTTCAACATCATCTCCAGCTTTGCCAGCTGGCTGAAGATATCCCCCATGCGGCTGCAGTTCAAGTCCATTACGCGCCGCGCGGACTCGGATAAGCACATATCCATGATCTGTGAGGAATTGGAACACGAGGAGAATCCGCAATGTAAGGAACTTGGCGAAGATTATATCGGACTCATCAAGGATGTGGGAAATCGGGAAGCGCTGACGAGGCGCTTCTTTCTGATTTTCCAGTACGAGGCGGTAGGCCGCAACGAAAGCGACGACTATGCAAAGATCTACGGCATGCTCCAGACCGCCGAACAGACAGCGCGGGCGTATTTCATGCAATGCGGCAACAGCATCGTCCAGTCCAAAGACCCGGATGAAGCGACTGCCGAAATCCTATACATGTTTTACAACCGGCGCTCCTGCACGGACGAGCCGTTTTCCTCCCGTGTAGATCGCATCGTGGTGGACACCATGGCGGCAAAGAAGAAAATCATCGGCATGGACCCGGTGCCGCCTATCCGCATGGCCAACTTTCTGGCGCCCCGCGGCATCGACCTGAGCCATTATAACTATGTCGTTATGGACGGGCTGTACTATTCCTTCCTCTACATCAAGGCGGGCGGATATCCAAGCCGCGTCCGGGCCGGCTGGATGTCCTCGCTCATCAACGCCGGAGAAGGCGTGGATATCGACGTCCATCTCCGCCGTGAAAACCGCAGCCGCACCATAGATAAGGTCGCCCAGCGGATCAGGCTCAACCGCACCAAGCTCAAGAGCATGCAGGATACCAGCACCGATTATGAGGAGCTGACCAATTCCATACAGGCGGGCTATTTTATCAAGAATGGCATCGCCAACTACAACGAGGACCTCTTTTACATGAGCGTTTTCATCACCGTATCGGCCAAAACCTACGAGGAATTGCTTTGGCGCAAGCAGCAGATGGTGGATATGCTCAAATCCATGGATATGTACACCAGCGAGTGCAGCTTTCAGCAGGAGGCCGCACTGCAGTCGGTGATGCCGTTCCTGAAAATCTCGCCCAAGCTGGAGAAAAAGGCGCAGCGCAATGTGCTGACCAGCGGCGCCGCATCCAGCTATATCTTCACCAGCTTTGAGCTGTCGGACGACAATGGCGTGCTGTTGGGCATCAACCGATACAACAACTCCCTGTGCATCGTAGATCTGTTCAACACAAAGATAAATAAAAATGCCAACCTGAACCTGCTGGGCACATCGGGCGCAGGCAAGACCTTCACTATGCAGCTGCTGGCGCTTCGGATGCGGATGCGCGGCATTCAGTGCTACATTCTGGCGCCCATCAAGGGACACGAATTCCGTAGAGCCTGCAATAAGATCGGCGGCGAGTTTATCAAGGACGAGAGCGGCGAGATGGTTGTCTCGAAGCTCAACGAGCAGATGCTCGAGCAGATAGCCTCGACGACGGGCGGCGCCTATGTCCGCGCCACGAAGCAGTCGATAGGTCTGGACG
>OHJC01001258.1_pt1 | contig 11299 bp, 9 predicted proteins | sample 1568461 | NCBI WGS metagenome assembly OHJC01 (sample SAMEA3879535, study PRJEB24766) | human gut metagenome | biome: human-associated habitat; feature: feces | place: USA | collected 1985/1987 | reverse complement strand
ACCGCGCTGACCCAGCAGGCCGCCACGGTGCAGTCCCAGCTGGGCAATCCATCCCAGATCACGGCCCCGCAGACGGGCTATTTCATCCGCAGCTCCAGCTCCGGGCGGCTGAACGCAGGTTCTGCCGATATCCTTGCCCTGGATGCAGCCAACCTGAAAGCCTACGTTGAATCCTCCCCGGAGATCGCGCTGGACGGCTGCGCAGGCAAGATCGTTTCAGGCTTTACCTGGTACTATGCCGGGGTGTGCTCAGCCAAACAGGCGGAAAAGCTGCTGGGCAGGGACGGCAAGCCCTTGACCAAGAGCGTTGAGATCCGCTTTCCCGGTCAGGTGGAAACGCCCCTCAAGGCAAAGGTCAGCGAGGTGAACATCGATGCGGAGAACGACATTGCCCGTTTCGTCCTCTCCTGCGAGATCATCAACGGCGATGTGCTCCGGCTGAACTGTGCCGATGCCCAGATCATCGTGGGCCGCAACACCGGCCTGCGGGTGCCTGCTGCTGCGGTGCACTACCTCAAGGAGGACGGCTCCGAGGCAGAAGGTCAGGGTGAGAACTACATCCCCGGTGTGTATGTGAAGTACGGCAACCTGGCCCGCTTCTGCCGCATCGACCCTGTGGACGATGCCCACCCGCAGATCACAGACGGTGATGACCTCATCGTTTTGCCCAGCGGAACGGCTGGTTCTGTCAGTCAGGTTCGGCTTTATGACGAGATTATTGTCTCCGGACAAAATTTGTATGATGGAAAACTTTTGTAGTTATTGACATCTGCGGCAAAAAATCCGATAATAGTAAAAGCTATTTGCATCTCTTTTGCAAAAGGCGCCAGGCAGCTGCGGCTGCCCGAATGAAAGGAGCAGATACTATGTCTTTCGTGGATAGTCTCAAAAAGGGCCTTTTCGGCGGTGAGGACGATTACGACGATCAGTACATCGACGACGGCCCCCAGATGGTGAACAACAACAGCGGCGTTGGCATCGGGATGGACGAAGAGACCGAGGAGCCTGCCGAGGGCACCAGCAAGAAGAACAAGGTGGTCAACATCCATGCCACCACTCAGCTCAAGGTGGTTCTGGTCAAGCCCGAGCGGTTCGAGGATGCCAGCACCATTGCCGACCATCTGAACAACAAGCGTACCGTGGTGCTGAACCTGGAGTCCACCAACAAGGAGGTCTCCCGCCGTCTGGTAGACTTTTTGTCCGGCGTGGCCTACGCCAACAACGGCCAGATCAAGCGCGTAGCCAACAGCACCTTTATCATTACCCCGTACAACGTGGATATCATGGGCGATCTGCTGGACGAGCTGGAGAACAATGGCGCATTCTATTGATCCAGCAGCCGGTGCGGTACGGGGCTTTGTGCCCGCCCGCAACGATGAGGAACGCTACCTTATGCGGCATATCGAGGATCTTGCCGATGCGGCTTTTTCCCGCGGCATAGCCCGGTACTCTGCATTCCTCAGCGACCGGGAACAGGATCTTGCCCGGGCGGCACTGGGGCGTGCCGGTGTGCGGGACGGCTGGCGTCTTGACGGCGGCTGGCCCGAGGCCGAGCGCAGGGTGCTCTGTCTGGAGCCGGAGTACAGCTACGGCGAGTGTCCGGTGCGCTGCGTACAGCTGCAATGCCGGGCACTGCCCGGTGCGGCGCTCCCCGCGCACAAGGATTATCTGGGCAGCCTGATGGGGCTTGCCCTCAAGCGCGAGGCGCTGGGCGATATCCTGCTGCCTGCCGATGCGCCGGGCACAGCTTATGTGTTCGCGCTGGAACCGGCGGCAAAGCTTATCTGCCGGGAGCTGTGTCAGGCGGGACGCACAGAGGTGTCCACCCGCCTGCTGGAGCCGGAAGAGATCCCGGCTTTCCCGGCACCGGAGCGGCAGCTGCTCACCGCCACTGTGTCCTCCCTGCGGCTGGACGCGGTACTCTCTGCCATGCTGCACGTCAGCCGCGGCACCGCTGCGGAGCTGATCGAGGCGGGCAGGGTAGAGATCAACCATCTGCCGGTAGAAAAGCCCCATGCTCCCGTATACGAGCAGGATGTGTTCACCGTGCGCGGCAAGGGCCGCTTCCGGCTGACTGCATTGCCCGGGAAAAGTAAAAAAGATCGTTCGATCATTGAGTTCTTTCAATATTAAAAGCTATGGGAGGAAATGACTATGCTGACCCCGCAGGATGTCCGCTCTGTACAATTTGAAAAAAACCTCCGCGGCTACCGTACAGAGGACGTGGATCGTTTTCTGGACAAGGTCGAGGAGCAGCTGCAGCAGAACGATGCGCAGGCAGAGCAGCTGCGCAAGCAGATCGCTGATCTGACCGCAGAGAACCAGAAGCTCAAGGATGAGCTGCAAAGCTTTGAGGCCGACGGCGATATGCTCAAGAGCGCGCTGATCAATGCCCAGCGGATGGGTGAGAATGTCATCCGGGAAGCAAACCAGAAGTCGGAAGAGATCCTGCATCGCGCAAATCTGCGCGGTGATGATATTATCCGTGATGCCAACGAGCTGCTGCAAAAAGCCAGTGACCGCGCGGATGAGATCATCAACGAGGCAAACGAGAAAAAGCTTGCCCAGGAGCGCGAGTATGACCGCGTCCGGCTGGAAGTGACCCGCTTCAAGTCCGATGTGCTGAACCTGTACCGCAGCCATGTTGAGTCTCTGAGCCGCCTGCCTGAGTTCCAGAAGGAGGAGCCCGCTGAGGATGCTCCTGCCGAGGATGAGGCTGCAGCTTCCGAGACCACTGCCGCCGCTGTGACCGAGGAGATCGCCGAGGCACAGCCCGCTGCAGCGGATGTGGATGCTGAGGACGAGACCCCTGCGGATGAAAAGACCAGCGAGGAGTTCTGGGCACAGGACGAGAGCCAGCTCAAGCTCGACCCGCCCCCGGCCCCTGCCGCCGAGGATGAGGCTGCAGCGCCGGACTACGCCGCTTTTAAGGGTGTGAAGTTCAGCGAGTGATCCCAAAGCGTTTTAGTAAATTAGAGGAGTGTGTAACCATTGGCTAAGAATAAGTCCCAGTACGATAGTACCCTGAATCTGCCCAAAACTCTGTTTGAGATGCGTGCCGGTCTGCCCAAGAAGGAGCCCGCCATGCTGGAGGATTGGGAGAAGAACGACCTGTACAACAACCTGATCAAGCATAACGACGGCAAGCCCAAGTTTGTCCTGCATGACGGCCCTCCGTATGCAAACGGCAACATCCACATGGGCACCGCCCTGAACAAGATCATCAAGGATATCATCATCCGCGACAAGAACATGGAGGGCTTCCAGGCTCCCTATGTACCCGGCTTTGATACCCACGGCCTGCCCATTGAACTGAAAGCTCTGTCCTCTCTGGGCGAGAAGAAGAAGGACATCTCCAAGCTGGAGCTGCGCCAGATCTGCGAAAAGTTTGCCACCGAGCATATCGACATTATGAGCGACCAGTTCAAGCGTCTGGGCGTTATCGGTGACTTTGAGCACCCCTACCTGACCCTGAAGCCTGAGTTCGAGGCCCGCCAGATCGAGATCTTTGGCGAGATGGCCAAGAAGGGCTACATCTACAAGGGTCTGAAGCCTGTGTACTGGTGCCCGGACTGCCGCACCGCACTGGCTGAGGCCGAGATCGAGTACGGCGAGGACGACTGCGATTCCATCTTTGTGCGCTTCCACGTCTCGCAGGACCCCAACGGTGTGCTGGCAAAGTACGGCATCCCCATGGATAAGACCTACTTCGTCATCTGGACCACCACCACTTGGACCCTGCCCGCCAACGAGGCCATCTGCCTGAACGGTGCCTTTGAGTATTCCTTTGTCAAGATCGGCGAGGAGTACCACATCATGGCGACCGATCTGGTCAAGAGCGTCATGGACGCCTGCCACATCGAGAACTACGAGATCGTGGGCGAGCCCGTTTCCGGCGCTGAGTTCGAGCTGATGCGCTATAACCACGTCTACCTGCCCAAGGAGGGCTGGGTCATTCTGGGCGACCATGTCACGCTGGAAAGCGGTTCCGGCTGCGTCCACACCGCAGGCGGCCACGGCGTGGACGACTTCAACGTCTGCCAGAAGTATCCGCAGGTGCCTATCACCGTGCCTGTGGACGACGGCGGTTACCTGACCGAGCTGGCCGGTAAGTACGCTGGGCAGCGCGTGTGGGCAGCCAACAAGACCATTCTGGCCGACCTGACTGCTTCCGGCGCTGTGATGGGTCAGGTGCACATCAAGCACCAGTACCCCCACTGCTGGCGCTGCCATCATCCCATCATCTTCCGCGCTACCGAGCAGTGGTTCTGCTCCATTGCCAAGTTCCGCGAGGATGTGTACAAGGCCATTGATACCGTCACTTGGATGCCGGATTGGGGCCATGACCGCATGACCGGCATGGTGCGCGACCGCAACGACTGGTGCATCAGCCGCCAGCGCACTTGGGGCGTGCCTATCCCCGCCTTCTACTGCAAGAAGTGCGGCACCTACCACATCACCGATGCCACCATCAAGGCTGTCAGCGACCTGTTCCGCAAGGAAGGCTCTGACGCATGGTATAAGTACGATGCCGAGCAGATCATCCCCGCAGGCGAAGTCTGCGAGAAGTGCGGCGCTTCCGAGTGGACCAAGGATACCGACATCATGGATGTCTGGTTCGATTCCGGTTCCACCCACGCTGCCGTTCTGGAGGAGCGCCCGGAGCTGCGCTTCCCGGCCGACATGTATATGGAGGGCGGCGACCAGTTCCGCGGCTGGTTCCAGTCCAGCCTGCTGACCAGCGTGGCTGCCAAGGGCTGCGCACCTTATAAGTCCGTTCTGTGCCACGGCTGGGTCGTGGACGAGCAGGGCAAGCAGATGCACAAGAGCGCCGGCAACGGCGTGGAGCCCAGCGAGATCATCAAGGACTACGGTGCGGATATCATCCGCCTGTGGGTCGCTTCTTCCGACTACACTGTGGATGTGCGCGCCGGTAAGAATATCTTCAAGCAGCTGAGCGAGGCTTACCGCAAGATCCGCAACACCGCCCGCTTCATTCTGGGCAATCTGGATGGCTTTGACCCCAACACCGATTGTGTGGCGGATGACCAGCTGCAGGAGATCGACCGCTGGGCACTGGCTGCTCTGGATGACCTGATCGTGAATGCCAAGGCAGGCTATGATGTGTATGACTTCAACAAGGTCTATCACGCCGTCTACAACTTCTGCGTTGTTGCCATGTCCAACTTCTATCTGGATGTGACGAAAGACCGCCTGTACTGCACCAACGGTGTGGGCCGCAAGGCTGCCCAGACCACCATGTACAAGATCCTGGTCGCTCTGGACAAGATCATTGCCCCCATCCTCTGCTTCACCAGCCAGGAGATCTGGGACTTCCTGCCCAAGACCGAAGGCATGAACAAGTACGTTGTGTTCGAGGCAATGCCCAAGGCAGGCCAGTACGCTGCAGACGATGCCTTCAAGGCCAAGTGGGCACAGCTCATTGCTGTCCGTGACGAGGTCAAGAAGGTGCTGGAGCAGGCCCGTGCAGAAAAGACCATCGGTGCTTCTCTGGAAGCTTCCGTTACCCTGTACTGCAATGATGCCGTCTATGACCTGCTGAACAGCATTCCCATGGACGAGCTGGCTGACCTGATGATCGTCTCCCATGTGGAGCTGGTCAAGGGCGAGGGTGGTTCCGTCTCCGCTGTTGAGGGTCTGGGCGTTGCTGCTGCACATGCCACCGGCGAAAAGTGCGAGCGCTGCTGGAAGTATTCCGCAGACATCGGCACCCACGCCGCACATCCCACCCTCTGCGCACGCTGCGCAAGCGTGGTGGAAGCATAAGCCTTCCTGAATTAAACGCTGCGGCGCTCCTTTCGAGCAGGGAGCGCCGCTTTTTGGTATCAGAACACAGGCGGCAGCATGCCGCCGTTGGGAGTATTTTTATGGCATTTGTGATCTTCAATCTGCTGTGCGTTGCGGCGCTGGTCGGCCTCGATCAGGCCATCAAGTTCTGGGCTGTCATCGCTTTGCAGCCGGTGGGCGCAATGCCGCTGATCCCCCATGTGGTGGAGCTGCGGTTCGTGCTCAATCAGGGCATGGCATTCAGCCTGCTCAGCGGCAAGCAGCTGTTTTTGATCGTTGCAACCAGCGCAGCATTGCTGCTGGTTGCTTATTGGCTGTTCTTCCGCAGCCGGAACAACCGTCTGCAGCAGGCCGCACTCATCCTGGTGCTGGGCGGCGGCATCGGCAACTTGATCGATCGTGTGCTGAACGGCGAAGTGGTGGATTACATCAACCTGTTGTTCATGCGGTTCGCAGTGTTCAATTTTGCAGATATCTGTGTCTGCGTTGGTGTGGCACTCTGGGTGCTGGTCATTTTCCTGGAGGAGCTGCACGAGGATACGAAAAAGGGCCCGAAGGAGCAGTAAGCCATGGAGCAGCGTGAATACATCGTAGAAGCCGAGGGCGCAGGCCAGCGCATCGATCGCTTTCTGAGCGGCGAGGACACCGGTCTTTCCCGCAGTGCCCTGCAGGGCCTTGTGGCTGAGGGCCATGTGCTCTGCAACGGCAGGGCCCCGGCCAAGAGCCTGAAGCTCAAGGCAGGGGATATCATCCTGCTGGAGATCCCCGACGCAAAGCCCATCGAGGCTGTACCGCAGGAGATCCCGCTGGACATCCTCTATGAGGATGCGCACCTTCTGGTGGTCAACAAGCCCAAAGGGATGGTCGTCCACCCGGCTCCCGGCAACCCGGACGGCACCCTGGTCAACGCTCTGCTTTGGCACTGCAAGGGCAGCCTTTCCGGCATTGGCGGCGAGATCCGGCCCGGCATCGTCCACCGCATCGATAAGGACACCAGCGGCCTGCTGGTGGTGGCAAAGGACGACGCTACCCACATCGGCCTTTCCCAGCAGATGGCAGTGCACAGCGTGGAGCGGGCCTACAATACCATCGTCTATGGCGGCTTTGCCCAGGATGAGGGCTTTGTGGAGAGCAACCTGGGCCGCAGCAAGACCGACCGCAAGAAGATGGCGGTCTATCCGGCCAGTGAGCCCCACACAAAGTACGCCTATACCGGCTACAAGGTGTTGGAACGGCTGGGCGAGTTCACGATGCTGGAGTGCCGCCTGAAAACGGGCCGTACCCACCAGATCCGCGTTCACATGGCTTCCATCCACCCGGTGGCGGGCGACCCGGTGTATGGCCCCCACAACTGCATCACCAGCCTGCATGGGCAGTGCCTGCATGCAAAAACGCTGGGGTTTGTTCACCCCATCACGGGGGAACACCTGCGGTTCGATTCTGAGCTGCCGGATTACTTCACCCGCTTCTTGACCACGCTCCGTCAGCGCACAGGAGGAAATACCCTATGAAAGAGACGACCATTGACCAGACCCTAGTCCTCTGTGATCTGGACAGCCTGCTGCTGGATGCCGCAGGCAACCTGCCCCAGCTCCAGCGGGATGTGCTGCAGCTTTTTGCCAGCAGGGGCGGCAGGCTGACCGTTTTCTCTCAGCGCTCGCCCCGGGCGGTCCGCTCTCTGTTGGGCGGGGTGCGGCTCAGTGCGCCCGCACTGGTCTGCGGCGGCACACTGGCCTACAACTTTTCGGAGGGCTCCGGCACCGCGCTGTGCAGCTTTGAGGGGATGGAGGAGTCTGTCCTGAAGATGCTGCCCTCCCTGTCCGGCGTGGGCATTGCCCTGCAGATGCGCGATGGCTCCACCCGCGCTGTGCGGATGAGCGAGGGACTGGTGTTCCACCTCAAGCAGGAGTGGACTCCCTTTGTGCTGAGCAACGCCGCCGATGTCAAGGGTGAGGACGTTCTGCGCATCCTGTTCTATCAGGACAAAAAGCAGATGCCCATTCTGCCCACGCTGCAAAAGGCGCTGGGGGACGCGGCAGCTTTCCTGCATGCGGAGCGCCTTGCACAGGATACGCTGGTGCTTACCCCGGGCCTTGTCTCAGGCAGTGCCATGCTCAACGCCGTCTGCCCTCCCTCCGGCTATGCTGCCGAGCAGCTGACGGTGCTGGCCGGCTGCACTCAGATGCTCGACCTTGTCCATCTGGCGGGGGAGAGCGTTGTGCCTGCGGATGCCGCGCCTGAACTGCGCCTTGCCGCCAACCGGATGACCCTGACCGACCACGATGCCGGTGCAGCGGCAGAGCTTTTGTATGGCATGGTGCGCCGTGCGGAAACTTCTGCGTAAAATCATTGTAAAGCTCTCTGCAAATTCTCCGCAGAGGGCTTTCTTTTTCAGAGAAAGTCGGGTACAATGGAATGAAGAAAGCCAATCTCACAAAAACGGAACAGAGATTTCTGTGGACAGTGGCCCTTGTTTGCGCTGTATGCGTCGCGCTGGCGTTTGGGTTTGCCGTTCCGCGGCAGACAGGGCCGGGCCATGCAGCCGGGAGTGAAACACCGCTCATCCAGCTGGCTCGGGTCGATCTGAACACCGCCGGGCAGGACGCTCTCTGCACCCTGCCGGGGGTGGGGGAACAGCGCGCCCGGGCCATCATCGAATACAGGGAGCAGTACGGGCGCTTTGCTGCGGTGGAAGAAGCCGCCGCCGTGCCCGGCCTGACAGAAGCGGTGGTGGAAGAGTGGGATGGGCTTGCTTATGTGAGCTGAAGCGCTGCGGCGAAAGCCGCAGGTCAGGGAAAAAGGGAGTAAACTACTATGAAAGAGGATACGATCTTCATCAACCGTGAACTCAGCTGGCTGGACTTTAACCGCCGTGTGCTGGTGCTGGGCAAGGACAAGAATGTCCCGCTGGCAGAGCAGGTGAAATTTCTTGCCATTTATGGCTCCAATCTGGATGAATTTTTCATGGTGCGTGTGGGCTCCCTGCAGGAGCGCGCCAACCTTGCACGCAGTCAGAAGGACAAAGACAAGCGTGAGAACAAGACCAATATGACGGCCGAGGAACAGCTGAACGCCATCATGCCCAAGGTTGCCCATCTGCAGGAGGACTGCGATAAATACTACGAGAAAGCGCTGGAAAATCTGGATGCCTGCGGCTATAAAAAAGTGGATTTCGATGGGATGGATAAGGAACAGGAGCGCTTCTGGAAAAAATACTTCCAGAACGAGCTGTTCCCCATCCTCAGCCCGCAGATCGTGGACAACCGCCACCCGTTCCCATTCCTGCGCAATAAGGAAATCTACCTCGGTGCTCTGCTCAAGGAGAAAGAGGGCCAGAGCCTTGGTATGATCCCCATCTCCAGCCAGATGGAGCGGCTGATCCTGGTGCGCCGGGAGGGCAAGACCGAGTTTGCCCTGACAGAGGAACTGGTGCTCCACTATGCGTCCCTTATCTTCGGCAAGGATGCCGTACAGGAAAAATGCCTGTTCCGCGTCACCCGCAACGCCGACATTGATGTAAAAGAGGGCATGATGGACCATGATATCGATTACCGCGAGATTATGGCCGACCTGCTCAAGCGCCGCCGCAAGCTGGCCGCTGTCCGCCTGCAGGTGACCCCCACGGCCCCGCAGGAGATCCTTCGTCTCCTCTGCGACAAATTAGAGCTGAGCCATAAGCGGGTATTCGCCCAGAAGAGCCCACTGGATCTGAGCTTCTTCTACAAGCTCACCGGTAAAATGGAGGCCGAGGGCAACCCGGAGCTGTTCTATCCCACGGCCCGGCCCATGCTGCCGCCCCAGGATTATGACCTTGCCGCCGAGGTGGAAAAACACGATGTCCTGCTCAGTTATCCGTATCAGTCCATCCGTCCCTTCATCGCGATGCTGAAAAAGGCCGCGCGGGATCCGGAGGTCATCTCCATTAAGATGACCCTTTACCGGATGGCGCGGGAATCCCAGATCGTACAGGCCCTGATCGAAGCCGCCGAAAACGGCAAGGAAGTGGTGGCTCTGGTGGAGCTGCGTGCCCGCTTTGACGAGCAGAATAACATCGACTGGTCCAAGCAGCTGGAAGAGGCTGGCTGTACCATCCTCTATGGCTTTGATGATTACAAGGTGCACTCCAAGCTGACCCTCATCACCAAGAAGGGCCCGCAGGGCTACAGCTACATCACCCAGATCGGCACCGGCAACTACAACGAAAAGACCAGCGAGCTCTATACCGATTATTCGTTTATCACGGCAGATCTGGGCATCGGTGAGGAAGCCTCCAACGTGTTCCAGAACCTTGCCGTGCAGAAGCTGACGGAGACCACCGAGAAGATGCTGGTGGCTCCTCTGCGCTTCAAGAGCGTGCTGCTGGACGAGATGGACCGGGTCATCAATGCAGCCAAGCTGGGCCGCCCGGCATCCATGATCCTGAAAAACAACTCCATCTCGGATCGGGATATCATCCTGAAGCTCGAAGAAGCCAGCTGTGCGGGGGTTCGCATCGATATGATCGTGCGCGGTATCTGCTGTGTCCGCGCCGAGGTGCCGGGCAAGACCGAGAACCTGCATATCCGCAGTCTGGTGGGCCGCTACCTTGAGCATGGCCGCATCTACAGCTTCTTCGATGGGGTCAACACCCGCACCTATATCGCCTCCGGCGATTTCCTCACCCGCAACACCGAGTGCCGCGTGGAGGTGGGCGTCCGGGTGGAAGACCCCGTCCTGAAGGAAAAGCTGGACAGCATCCTCCAGCTTCAGCTCAGCGACAACGTCAACGCCCGCGAGATGCGGGCAGACGGCAGCTATCAGAAGGTGAAAGCGGCCCCCGGTGAGCCCCTTGTCAACGGCCAGATGGACATGTACGATCTGCTCCGGGATGACTGGCTCGCCCGGGATACCGCTTCTGCGGCAGAACCGGAGCAGCCCGAGCCAAAGGCACCGGAACGGCCGTCTGAGCCCGAAACGAGACCGGAGCCGGTTCAGGTGGCGGAGCAGCCCCCAGAACCAGCAAAACAGCCTGCCACGGTGAAAGCAGCACCTGCTCCCATTGTGCAGAGCGCACCCGCTCCGCACGCTGTTGATCGCGCGGAACGGCACGGCCACCCCAGCCTCTTCCAGCGGTTCCATGACTGGCTCCGCCGGTAAATACGGAAAGAGCACCCTCTGGGAAATCTCCCAGGGGGTGTTTTGGTTCTCAGTGATCTTCCTTCTGCATACACTTTCCAGAACGGAGGGCGAAAAGATGCAGGCAAAACATGGACGAGCAGGGAAACACAAGCGATATCAACGGGCGGCGGTGCTGGCTCTGACGGTGCTGCTGATCATTCTGCTGGCGGGCAGGGTCCTCCCGGTCTGTGCGGGCAAAAATGTCCCGGCGGGAGCCAGCCTGAAACAGGCAAAGCCGGGGCAGATCCTCTGCTTCCCGCTGGAAACGGCGGCGTGGCGTGTCTCTGACCCTTATGGCTGGCGGAAGGATCCCTTTACCGGGGAAAAAGCCTTC
>OHJC01001250.1_pt1 | contig 11345 bp, 8 predicted proteins | sample 1568461 | NCBI WGS metagenome assembly OHJC01 (sample SAMEA3879535, study PRJEB24766) | human gut metagenome | biome: human-associated habitat; feature: feces | place: USA | collected 1985/1987 | reverse complement strand
TGCTTTATCAGCAGTGCCAGATCAGACAAGCGGTGTTCCGCCGTTTTCAGCGCAGCGGCCGTTTGCTCGTTGCTGTCCTGAAGCTCCGTGATCTTCTGCTCCAAATCGGTATAGTGGGAAATACCGTGCTGGTCGAGAAATACCATTGTGCGGGCGGCGCGTTTCAGGTTTTCAATTTTTGCCCAGCGTTCATATCCAGCGGATTGCTGCGCCTTGATGCAGTTTTCAATGTCAATCAGCAGCGACACGCCGCTACGTTCCAGCTTCGGTGTTTTCAGAATGACTTTGCCCTTGATGCGTTCGGCTATGGCTTCCTCGGTATAGGCTTCACCCAACGTCTTTGCACGGGTAAATCGTTCCTGACCGGGTGCGCGGAATGAAATATACTTTCCACGCTTGATTTCATACCCCTCGGCTTCCAGCCGACGCAGGAGGTCGTCAAGGTCTTTGGAAATGGGAATGAGCCTGTCAATAGCAATTTTCAGCTTTTGCTTATAGCTTGTCCCTTTCCGCTGCGCGTCCCGTTCAGCGTACTGCTTGCCGCGCTCCGCGCCGGGCGTAACAACGGACAGCCCATTTTCTCGGCACAGCCTGTCGCTGACACGGCGGATCTGCGCATAGCTTTTGCGGTTGGAAATGTACTTCTTGTGTTCCGCAAAATCCACAGCACAGAAAATGATATGGTTATGGCAATGCTCCTTGTTGATGTGGGTAGCAATGACATACTCATACTTGCCGCCGAGGATTTCATCGGCAAGCTGCCGCCCGATCTCGTGGGCTTGCGCATAGCTGACCTCGCCCGGCTCAAAGGCCTGTATCAGCTGGTGAGCGAGATTGTTGCCTTTCTGCATGGCAAGCAGCCGTGTTTTTTCAAACTCAAGGTCTGCGGTTTCCACGGCGCAGCCGAACGAGGACACCAGCAGCTTATCGTCGGTCTTTGCCGGATCAACGATATAGTCAATAGCTTTTTTTAAGGTGCTTTTGATAGGATGGATCTTTGTAATTGCCATATCTCCGCCATCGCCCCCTTGATGTCCTCAATGTCCTGCGCATAGAGCGTTCCCGTAGCGTTCACGCGCTTTGCAATCTGATTGATGTTTGTGCCGATTTTTTGCAGCTCGGCGGTCATTGCTTTCACGTCGCTGTAATCCAGCCGGATCACATAGCCGTCTATGAGCATTTTCCGCGCATAAACGGAAAAACAGCCCGTTCCCATCTGCTGCATTTTACGCTCGATCATTGCCCGTTCCTCGGCAGTCACAGGAACGCGCAGCACGATATTCCGCGTTCGGTTTGCCATTTGTTCACCGTCCTTTCCGCTCCGAATAAGGGTTTGGGATTATCCCAACAAGCAAAGCACAAACAGGTGCTTTTTCGGGAGTGTGGCTACACTCCCTATGCTTGCTACGGTATCTCCCTCACTACTACAACGGCGGCACAGCCGCAATTTGGCAAACCGCAGGCAAACTTTTTCAAAAGAAAAACGCCATGAACTACCTGTTCATAGCGTTCCTTATACCGTATTCAATTTTCTCCCTCGTTGTCCGTCCTTGCGTCCAGCAACGCTTGCGCGGTTGCTGTGAGGATTTTGATTTCAGCGTCCGTCAGCTCATCCAACAGCGTTTCAAACTGCATCCGCTCCGTGGACTTGCCCTCCATAGTTTCACCATGAAGAATCTGATCCACAGAGATATGATAGCGGGACATCAGTTCTAAGAATACCTGTACGCTGGGATGCTGCCCCTTATTTTCGATGTTGGCAAGATAGCGCGGCGAAATAAACAGCGCGTCAGCTGCCTTGTTCCGGGATTCTTTCTGCTTTGTGCGCCCAGCTTTGATTGCTGCACCATACGGCTTGAAGTCGATTTTCGCAACAGGGCGCTTTTCTTTTTTGCTCTTTTAGACATTTTCAATCACCCTATTACATTCTACTGTTCCCCTTTCTTTTGAAATATGTCTTGATTATTCAGTAACCGTCAAACCTAACCGCGCATAGACACACATGAGACAATAGTAGCGGAACGTTGCGAAAGGTTTCGCTACTGTTGTATTGTGGGATGTCAGAATGACAAGCGCAGAGTTGAAACATCGGGCGGAGCTACAGGAGTGGGCGGCACAAATCCAGGAATGCCGCAGCAGCGGTCTCTCCGTAAGCGAATGGTGCCGGCAGCAAGGTGTTACAACAACACTCCTGGCAAGTTTCTCAGGCATCCCTCTTTCTTTTGCGGAAGCTCAAATCCTGCCAAGTAAAAAAACCGTTAAAATGCTGCGCAGCGGATTGAAAAAATAAGCTGACGGGACTATTTTATACAAGGTGAGTGTGTAAAATCAAATTTTTAAGAGGGAGGCGGATAAAAATGCCGCACCGTAAGAAGATTTTACTCTCAGACAGTAATGAAGCCCTCAGCATGCTCCTGACGGATTCCCTGCGTGAGCGCGGAGACTTCTATGTATTTCACGCAAGAGATGCGGACGAGACAACCGGGGTGCTTCATCGACATCGACCTCACGTTCTTCTGCTGGATTTTCTGCTGCCGCACAAGGGCGGCTTTCACGTTATGCAGCAGATGCGTGAGGGCGGGCATAAAATCTCGACGATCTTTATGACAGCTCTGCCGACACACAGGGTCATAGAGGAGGCATACCGTTTGGGCGCAAGCTTTGTGCTCCCGAAGCCTTTTACGGCAAGGGCGTTGGTCGAACGGATACACGATGCACTGCACAGTGATCGGCCCTAATTTGCACACATCAAAAATAGTGAACGCCATCTCAAAGCGAGCTGCTGCTCACCGAGATGGCGGTCTCTTATTTATGAGGCATATAACATTCTTTCGGGGCTCTCGCGGGCAGCAGCTTTTCAGCCCATGCTTCATCAGTTTCGCTCAGTTGTGGCGCGTTTTGCAGAACCCACAGCAGATAATGGTACGGATCAAGGCCATTCTCCTTCGCCGTTTCCATCAGGCTGTAGATCACGGCGCTGGCCTGCGCGCCACCGGTTGTATTGGCAAACAGCCAGTTCTTCCTGCCCATCACAAATGGCTTTATGCTGCGTTCAGCCCGGTTGTTGCTCAGTTCCACACGGCCATCCTCCAGATACCTTGTCAGGTACGGCCACTGCTCCAACAGCTAATACAGTGCCTTTCCAAGAGCGGATTTCGGTGCCGTTTTGGAGATCGTCTCATTTGCCCACGACAACAATGCGTCTAAAACAGGCTTTGCCTGCTCCAGCCGCTTTTCATATCGTTCCTCCGGTGTCAGCTCCGCAAACGCCTGCTCCAGCTTGAAAAGTCGGGAGCAATAGCATTCGCCAATCGCTGCCGGAGCGTCCTTCTGCATCTCCTTGGGCAGCGTTTGCAGCGCCTCATCAAATTTTCGCCGGGCATGTGCCCAACAGCCCACCACACGGATATTTTCAGGCAGTTTGTGGTAGCCCTGGTATCCATCTGCGTGCAGCCAGCCGGAGAAATCCCGCAGGAAATTCGCCGCGTGCTCCGCCTTGCGTGTTGGCTGGTACTCAGACGGTACAGCGGCGAGTACATGACGAATTTCTGTGCTGCCAGATACGCCACTGCTTCGGCTGAAGCAAAGCTCCCCGGCAGCAGCGCAGGCTCTTTCGCTGTCTTTACAATGTTGGCTTCACCGGTCTCCTGCTCGCAGTTCTTGCAGGCGTAGGTGTAGTATATGTCCTCACGTACCCAGAACTCAGCCGGTTTCATCATTAAGCTACGGCGGACTTCCTTGCCGATCTCCACCATTTTGCTGCCGCAGGCAGAACAAGTCAGTTCCTTCTCGGACAGGCGGTGCTCCACCACCTCGGTGGGTGTCCCCTCAGGAACGACATCCAGCACATTGCCGGATTGCCGTTTGCGCTCGTGGGCCTTCACGGCGATCTGCTTCCCCGTAGCGGCTTTGGTGCCGAAAACATAGGCCTCCAGCTCATTGTAGGTCAGGCTCAGCTGATCCATGACCATCTGCTCCGCCTGCTCTGAAGAACGGCCAAACAGCTTTTTCTTGGAGAGCTTTAACTGCTCCAGCAGCCATTCATTTTGCAGCGTCAGGCTGGTAATGGTCTGCGCCTGCTCCTGCTCCTGAAATCGCTCATATTCCGCACGGGAAATGGTCACCATTTCCTCCGTGTTACTTGTCTGCATTTCTCTGTTTTCCATGCAAATATTATACCACAGAACACGGCAAAAAGCCAGTATTTTCAATGGTTTCCAGCTATTTTTCTCTGCTCAGACTGTGGTCAATCCCGTCATTGGACGGTGGGCTTTCGGCTGTTCAATTTGCAGTCCCTCCATGAGCCAGCGGTACTGCTGCGGCGTTAAAATCTTCACCTCGGATTCAGAGCGCGGCCATTGGTACGCGCCCTGTTCCAGTCGCTTGTACAGCAGGATAAAGCCACCTTTTTCCCAGTACAAGCCCTTGATACGGTCTCGCCGCCGCCCGCAAAACAGGAACAGTGTGTTGGTAAATGGATCCAGTTCAAACTGCTGCTGGACGAGCCGCGCCAGGCCGTCTATACCCTTGCGCAGATCCGTGTAGCCGCAGGCGATGTAGACTTGATCTGCACCGGTGAAATCGTTCAGCATAGGCGCAGGAGCTCCACCAGCAGTCTCAGCTGTTCCGCGTCACAACCGGGGTAAATGTCCAGACTGGCCTTCCCAATATGCAGTGTGGCGCAACGTTCCGCTACGTTGCGAGACATTTTCTTCGGTTCCGGCAGCTCCGCAAAGGTCACGGCCGTTGATGGCGGTGCTCCGTTTTTCCGTACGCCTGTCAACAGTTCACGTTCCCAACGGTAATAGGTGGCTGTCGTAACACCCCGCTGCCGGCACCATTCACTTACAGAGAGACCGCTGCCCCTGCATTCCTGTATAGACATGCTCCATTCCTGCTTCTTGGCTTCATGTTTCAGCTCATTGCTCGTCATTTACTTCACACCCTGAACATTATAGTGGTGGAAAGTTTCACAACTCCCCACCACTATTGTCCCATGTCTGTCCAGCCGCTGCCTGCTTTTACGGTTACGCAGACAAGCCCGTAAATGCTGTAAAATTATACAAAAATTACAGAAAATACCGGGTGATTTATCAACATAACGTAGAAATCGCGGCGGAAAAATCAAAAATACGTGACAATTTTCGAGCGGGTGGTACAATGGTATTTGTACGAGTAGACGACGAAGCATCCCATGGGATGCTCTTTTCGTTCCCCCTTCGTGGGAACGAAAGTCTCTGTACAAATTTAGAAAAGTGGAGGGAAATACAATGAGGAAGAGACTGACGGCGTTGCTGTTGTCTTTTGTCATGCTGCTGACCATGCTGCCTGTCACGGTGTCAGCAGAGGGGGCAGAGGAAACAGGAGGCGGCACGGCGACCGGTCACGTGCTGGACATTAGCTATGGTGATATTACCATTACTAATGGTGGCTTCACGTACTACGTGGCGGATGATACAACCGCGAAGTCCTACACGTGGGCAGAGGGTGAGGAGCACAAGGTGACCATCACCGGCACAAGTGTTGGCGATGCGGCGACTCCGACCCCGGCGCACATTGTCGAAATCATGGGCGGCAACCCTGAGATCACGCTGGATAACGTGACGATTAAGCATCCGAATGTGTTTTTCGGAGATAAAAACAAGGGTTACAGTGATGAAATTAGGGCATACGCTTATATACCCGGAATTGTTCTGATGTCGGGAAATGCGACATTGGTGTTGAAGGGCACCAATGCTATTACCGGATCAAATCAGGGCCCGGCGGTACAGATCAATAAGGACGCGGTGCTGACCATTAAGGACAGCGGCGCAGGTGACGGTGTATTGGTGGCAAGGACTGCCGGTAACAACAACACTGCTGCTATTGGTGCTTCGCGAGATAAGAATTATGCGATTAATCCGAACACAAGGGCACCTGATAATAATTTCAGAAGCGGCGGCAAACTGATTATCGAGAGTGGCACTATTGATGCATACGCGGCCTCCAGTGGTGCTGCGATCGGCGCAGGATATGGAGTTTACTTTGGTGACATCGACATCAAGGGCGGCACTGTGAAAGCGGAAACGAAAAACTTCTATGCGATCGCTACGTATACCAATGCTCCCTATAATGAGAATGTCGGCGGACTGACTATCAATGGCGGAACGCTGACAGCAATCAACAAGACCAAAGGCGGTAACTGCGTTAAGGTAAACGGCTTCACCATGAAAGGCGGTACGCTGGCGGAAATGACTAAGGCGGACGGTACTACTTACTTCAACGTCCAGTCTGCTACCATCACCGGCGGCAATACCAACGACTACTATGACGGCGCGGCAGCGGTGAGCGGCACAAAGGTCAAGCTCTACTTCTTCGATACCGAGAGCAAGCCCTTGGCCAACGCCGATGTCACGGTCGATAGCTGGACGGCCATGACCGATGGTAACGGCACGATCACCACCTATCTGCCTGCCGGAACGGACAGCGTGACGTACAACGACAATAGTTACGCGCTGAAGAACGGCGCGGCACTGCTGGGTCTGACCTATGGCGAGGCGGATGCACTCCCGTGGGAAGCGGGCGACCCGTTTGCCATCAACATTGGTAACGATACGACGGGCACTGTCTGCGGCAAGGTCGACGGCAACGTGAATGTCAATGGCGGCAAGGCAGCCCTGAAGCTGGTGCAGTCCGAGGGTAACACGTGGACGGTGACGGCGAAGAAAGCGGTCAGCGGCGTGACCATGGACGTGAGTAGTGTCAATGGCCGGGTGCGCTTCGGCAACGAGGGCGATTACCAGTATCAGTTGGGCTATGTGACCGCCGATAAGGTGAAGCTGAACCCGGACGGCGGCGATGTGACCGTCAATCAGGACGGCAGCGTGACTTGGGGCAAGTATACCCTGACCGGCATCGGTGAGCGCAAGATCGTGGTCAACGGTGCGGATAAAGACGCAGAACGCACCGTTGCCAACAACGGCAGCAAAGCTATCACCGTCAACGGCGAGACGCTGGCGGCAGGCGGAAGCCTGACCGTTCCCGAGGCACTTTACCAGCAGGAATATTATACCACAGGAAGTAAAACCGAAAGCCCGGTAATCACCGGTACTGCGGCGTCCTACATCCTGCCCGGTACGACCGAGCTCTATGAATATGCACCGACAAAAGACTCGGTCATACTGAGAGATCGTTACAGCTATTGGAATGAAAAAGAGTACCGTGCCGTGTTTGGCAATGCCTTTAAGCAGGTCGGTACGGTGGACGGCTATCGCCTGCTGGTAGTAGGTGAGGGAGATACCGAGGGTATCTCTAATGTGAAGGATGATAATGGCGGGGATACTATCCAGAACCGCATCGCGGAGTGCTATATTGATTCCGACATCCACACGATCAGCAGACGAAACGGCAGTTACCCCCTGTATGCAACGAATATACGGCATTTCAAGGTGGAGTATGCGACCTCAGTCACGCTGTACAGCGTATATTTTGAAACCATCGAGCTGGGCGCACAGGTGGTGACATTTGGCTCTAACAACACCTCGACTAACGGTTATTTGAATGGGCTGCAGAAGGTCATTGTAGACGAGGGCAATACGGTGTTTTCCGTGGATGACGGCGTTCTGTATTCAGACGGCGGCAAGATACTGGAGCTGTTCCCTCGCACTAAAACCGGCGAGTATAAGATTCTGGATACCTGCGAGAAGATCGCGGACGCGGCATTCAGCGGCTCCCAACTGTCCACGCTGACGCTGGGCAAGAATGTGTCCGAGTTGGGCGGCCGCTGGTTTGAGGGAGCGATTTTTACAGCTGTCAACGTCCCGGCGGGGAACCCGTATCTCAGATCCGAGAACGGCGTGCTGTATAACGCGGACAAGACCGAACTGCTGTTCTATCCGAGATACAAGCAGGACGCCACCTTTGTGATCCCCGATGGCGTGACCACGGCTGCGACCATGGCCATTTACAACAACCCCTATCTGACCGAGGTCGTGATACCGGCTTCGCTGGCTAAGGTGGGGAACTACTTCCTCGGCCAGTGCTCCAAGCTGGAGGAGGTCGTTGTCGGGAATCCGCTTGAGCGGCAGCATCACCTTGTGACCATCAGCTCGCAGGTGCTGAAAAAGGCCACCGTGCCGGGGGAATATGTTTTCCACATTCCGAGAGCAGAGGGTGAGAAAACAAACTACAACGGCTTTTTGGAGTATATAAATACCGGTTGGGGTGTCAACAGTGCTTCTATGGGCTGGACGAGCAATCTCTACATTACCAAAGATGGTAGCAAAGTCTACGCTGCTCCCACAGATGTGAGTGTGGAGTATGACGGTCAGCCGCACTCCGTTACCGTGTCCAGTAAAGACGATACTGTCACCATCCAGTACAGCCTGGACGGCAAGACCTGGAACGACAGCGTGCAGTGCATCGAGCCAGGCGAGTACACCGTTTACTGGAAGGCCGTCAAGGCTGCTGATGATACCTACAAGTTCCAGCGCGAGGTCAACAGCAGCGTTACGCTGACCATCACCGGCCTGCCCGTGGAGAAAACGTGGTTCACGCTGGAGTCTGTCCGCAAGGAAGGTGATACGGACATCAATACCGCGCCTGTGACGTTCACACAGCCTGCCATGTCCATTGACGAAAATTGCGTGACCTACACCTACGACGGCGAGACCGAGCTGCCCACCGCGGCGGGTTCTTATCTGGTGAAGGTGGCGGTCAAGGGCGCGACCGGCTACGCAGACACAGAGTTCGAGCTGGGCTACTACACCATCCTCGATACGGACAGTGGCAGCAATGTCGTTATGAGCTTCGTCACCAATGGCGGCACGGCCATTGAGCCGATCATCGCAGTGGCAGGGACAGACAACATCACGGCTCCTGCGGCTCCCACCCGCAAGGGGTATACCTTCGAGGGCTGGTACAGTGACGTGACGCTGCAAACCAAGGTGGAGACGATTCCCACGAGTATGCCGGATAAGAGCATTACCTATTACGCCAACTGGACGCCGGTGGAGTACAGAATTACTTACAACGGCTTGGAGGGCGCGAATCCCGTATCCAATCCCGTAACGTACACCATCGAAACCCCTGATTTCACCCTGACCAACCCCACCAAGCCGGGGTACGCGTTCAAGGGCTGGCAGGTCGGTGACGAGTCTACCGTGGCGCAGACTGTGGAGATCCAGAAGGGCACTACCGGCGATATGATCTTCACCGCGAAGTTTGAGCAGGAGACGTACGCCATCACCTATGTGGAGTGCGCCGAGGGTGCGAAGACCTACAAGATGGGTGACACCGTGACCCTGCCTGTGCCCACTGACCGTAAGGGCTACACCTTTATGGGCTGGACGCTGAATATTGATGGGCGCACCATGGTGCAGGATAAGAGCGAGACCACGCTGCCGACCCATCTGTACGGTGACATGACCGTCACCGGCATTTGGCTGGCCAACGACCAGACACTGACATTCCACGCCAACGGCGGTACGTTCAGCGGGAAGTTTGGCGGTAAGGAGACCTACGCTGTCACGGCAAAGACCGACAGCAAGTTCAAGCTGCCTGATGCACCTACCCGTCCCGGCTATACCTTTCAGGGCTGGTTCATGGAAGCGAACGGCACGACGGCGTTTGACGCTGCGGTGATGCCTTCTGCGGACACCACGATCTACGCTAAGTGGGTCGTGGATGCGCAGCTGACAACCGCGCCGGAGGGCGTTACGGTCGACGGTCTGGACAAGGTCGCTCAGGCGAAGGCGGCTGAAATTCGGATGTCCATCGAGGCGACAGGTGCAGATGGCGATGCACAGCGTGCAATCAGCACCAAGGCGGGAAGCAGGGTACAGCTGAGCTTCTATGAGATGACGGTGCTGGCCGATGGCAGTCCGCTGTCGGATATTGGTACGGTGATTGCCATTAAGATACCGTTCCAGACCGCTGGGCGCACTATCACCGTATACCGCTATCACGGCAGCGAGGCGCAGACCTTGACCAAGCTGGACGCCGTGCCTGCTGCCCCTGTGGATGGTACGTATTTCGTGGGTGACGGCTATGTGATGATTTACAGCAGCCAGTTCTCCACCTACGCTATCGGGTACACAGAGACCGCTTCTTCCGGCGGACGTCGCCACTACACGGGAACGCCTGGCGCGGAGATCACCGGCGGCGCAGACCAGACCAAGAGAGCCGGCGACATCATCAAGGTAACTGCCAAGAGCGATGGCGCGAAGGTGAGTGCTGTTTACGTGGACGGCGCGATGGTCGATGGCAAGTATTACATCGTCAGCGGCAACGCCGTGAAGCTGCAGGGCACCTATACCGCGACGCTGTCCCAGGGCACCCACACGCTGAGGGTAGTGTACACCAACGGCGCGGCGGTGACCACGACATTTGTGCTGAAAGGCACCACCAGTCCGCACACGGGTGACCCCGGCGTGGGTATTTATCTGGCAAGCGTGGTGCTGAGCATAGCCGGAAGTGCCTACGTGTTCCGCAAGAAGAAAAACGACGACTAAAAACAACAAGCCGATTTAATTATCTAATCGTCCCCTTTTTCAGCCGGACGGCAGGGAGGTAACACGCCCCCCTGCCGTCCGGTACTCTTTTGGCGGTCGGGCAGCATGGCGCAGACAAGAAGGAGTCAACGAGCGTCAAACCTCCCCGTGCGTGGGTGGACATGAGACAATACTCTTACCATATTAAGAGTGTCGGGATGACAAACGACAAGTTGCCGCATGAAGTGAGGAAACAAGAATGGGCTGCACGAATACAGGGGTCAGCAGTAGCATCAGTCCATCTGATTGCTGCAAATGAGCGGAAGCATATTTGCCCAATACGCTTTTAATACGCACGCAATACGCATTGTTTCCGTAATACGCATTTAATACGGAGATAATGCGTATTACTTTTTTGACCTCGTTTTCTCAAAGCACATCATTTAGACTTCTCCATATTGACAACTACAACATATTGTGGTATACAAGAATTATTCAGTTGTTTGTGCACCATTTGCAGGTCTGTGATCTGCATCGCACACGTTGTTAAGTTTGTACTTGAGGAGCACCATGCTCCCGTCTGAGATCAGGGCCACTGCTCCCTTGTATTTCAATGACTATGCTGCGAGAAGTTTTCTTGCGGCATTTTCCACCTGTACGCCGCTTTGCCGCCGTGCTATGATGTGCCTGTACTTAAGGCATCAAGCATTTAGGTCGGAGCAGAGCAGGCACGGGTGGAAAGCATTATCAACAGCTTTTCGCTCTGATTAAGAACCCGAAGTATGTCAAAATGAACCCTCCCGGAAAAACCGGGCGGTCATCAGAATTGAACAATACTGCAAACGCAGGAAGGATCGTATGAAGCCGAAATGGCAG
>OHJC01001246.1_pt1 | contig 11366 bp, 6 predicted proteins | sample 1568461 | NCBI WGS metagenome assembly OHJC01 (sample SAMEA3879535, study PRJEB24766) | human gut metagenome | biome: human-associated habitat; feature: feces | place: USA | collected 1985/1987 | reverse complement strand
CGCTCGGTGCGGCTGGGGGCGCCGGTCTTGATCTGGCAGGTGTTCAGGGCCACGGCCAGATCGGCGATGGTGGTGTCCTCGGTCTCGCCGGAGCGGTGGGAGCTGATGGCGGTGTAGCCTGCCTTGTGGGCCATCTTGATGGCCTCAAGGGTCTCGGACACAGAGCCGATCTGGTTCAGCTTGATGAGGATGGCGTTGCCCGCGCCCAGAGAGATGCCCTTGGCCAGACGCTCGGTGTTGGTGACGAACAGGTCGTCGCCCACCAGCTGGACCTTGCCGCCCAGTTCCCGGGTCATCTCCTGCCAGCCTTCCCAGTCCTCTTCATCCAAGCCATCTTCAATGGAGATGATGGGGTACTTCTCCACCAGGCTCTTCCAGTGTGCGATCAGCTCGCTGGAAGTGTACTCGGTGCCGGCTTTGGGCAGCTTGTAAAAGCCCTTGCCCTTGGGGCTCTTCCACTCGGAGGAAGCGGCATCCATGGCCAGCATGAAGTCCCTGCCGGGCTGATAACCGGCCTTCTCGATGGCGGCCAGAATGGTCTCGATGGTCTCCTCATCGCTGGACAGGTTGGGGGCAAAGCCGCCCTCATCGCCCACGGAGGTGGCCAGGCCCCTGGCCTTCAGGATGGAGGACAGAGCGTGGAACACCTCGGCGCACCAGCGCAGGGCCTCTTTGAAGCTGGGCGCGCCCACAGGCATGATCATAAACTCCTGCGTGTCCACGGTGTTGGTAGCGTGTGCGCCGCCGTTCAGGATGTTCATCATGGGCACAGGCAGGCGATTGCCATTCACACCGCCCAGAAAGCGGTACAGAGGCATCTCCAGAGAAGCGGCGGCAGCGCGGCAGGCGGCAATGGAGACCGCCAGAATGGCGTTTGCGCCCAGATTGGATTTGTCCTTGGTGCCGTCGGCCCGGAGCATGGCGGCATCAATGGCATAGATGTCGGAGGCATCCATGCCCACCACCGCGTCAGCGATGACGGTGTTGATGTTCTCCACAGCCTTGGTCACGCCCTTGCCCAGATAGCGGCCCTTGTCGCCGTCGCGCAGCTCCAGAGCCTCGAACTCGCCGGTGGAAGCGCCGGAGGGGGCACAGCCGCGGGCAACCGTGCCGTCGGCCAGAGTGATCTCGGCCTCAACGGTGGGATTTCCGCGGGAGTCCAGGATCTCGCGGCCGATCACAGATTCAATTTCCAGATAGTTCATCACAGTAACCTCCCGATTTTCGATGAGATATTATATAGATAGTCAAAACTAACTAACTGCCTTTATCCTACCACGTCCCGCACCCTTGCGCAAGAGGGTCTGCGGATGTTTGCTGCTGTAAACATTGATAGGATGCCCGCCGGGGCGGGTGCGTATCCGGCAGAACGCGGGAAAAGGATGGGGGAGTGTGTGGATTTGTGGGTTTACATTCCGAAGAGGGGACGGTAAAATGATAGATGGACAAGAGAGAACCAAAGATCGAGGAGGATTTTTTTACATGAACAAAGACCTGACCGTGGGCTCCCCGTCCAAGGTGCTGTGGCAGTTCTGCCTGCCCATGTTCGGCAGCATCCTGTTCCAGCAGCTTTACAACATTGCCGACAGTCTTGTGGCGGGCAAGCTGATCGGTGAAAACGCCCTGGCCGCTGTGGGCAACAGCTACGAGATCACCCTGATCTTTCTGGCGTTCTCATTCGGCTGCAACATCGGCGGCTCTGTCATCGTTTCCCGGTACTTTGGCGCAAAGGACTACAACACCATGAAAACCGCTGTCACCACGGCGCTCATCGGCACGGTGGTGCTCTGCGGTGCCCTGATGGCGGTGGGCCTGCTGGGCTGCCGGAGCCTGCTGGTGCTCATCCGCACCCCGGCGGAGCTGATGGCCGACTCGGCAGAGTATCTGGATATCTACACCCTGGGCCTGCCCTTCCTGTTCCTTTACAATGTGGCAACGGGCATTTTTACGGCGCTGGGCGACAGCCGCACCCCGTTCCTGTTTCTGGCGGGTTCCTCTACCGCAAACATCGCGGTGGATGTGCTGTTCGTGGCTGCCTTTGATATGGGGGTTGCCGGTGTGGCCTGGGCGACCTTTTTGTGCCAGGGGGTGAGCTGTGTGCTCTCCCTGTGGGTGGTGGCCCGGCGGGTGCGTGCTGTCCCGAGTGAGGGGGAGCGGGTCTGGTTCTCCTGGAAGATGCTGGGCCAGATCGCAGTGGTGGCCATCCCCAGCATTTTGCAGCAGAGCTTTGTCTCAGTGGGCAATATCATCATCCAGAGCGTTGTCAACTCCTTCGGTGCCAGCGTGATCGCGGGCTTTGCCGCGGCCACCAAGCTGAACAATGTGCTCATTTCCTCCCTGACCACACTGGGCAGCGGCATTTCCAACTACGCCTCCCAGAATCTGGGTGCCGGGAAGAACGAGCGTGTCAAGGCGGGTTTTGGGGCCGGTGTCAGACTGCTGGGCAGCATCTGCCTCTGCTTCACGGCCCTGTACCTGCTGGCAGGCCGCCAGCTGCTCATGCTCTTTATGAACAGCCCCACGGGTGAGGCCATCAACACCGGCCTGACCTTCCTGCAGACGATCGCTCCCTTCTACCTGCTGCTGGCCTTCAAGCTGACCTCAGACGGCCTGATGCGCGGCTGCGGCATGATGGGCCGCTTTATGGCGACCACCCTTTCCGACCTGTTCTTGCGCGTGGTGCTGGCTATACTGTTTTCTCGCTGGCTGGGCGTGAACGGCATCTGGCTGTCCTGGCCTGTGGGCTGGTTTGTGGGCACCGTGCTCTCCGTGGTGTTTTATCGTACCTCTATTTACCGGCAGGCAGAAGAAAAAACGACGCTGTAACTTTTTTGACATGGGTGAAAGCTCTTCATGTCACGATGAAACAAAGTGAACAAAATGAAAAAATAACCAAAAATGACACGGTTTTTTTGGCGGCTTTCACATAAAATGCCGGAAAATGCCCGGAAAAGTATGGACGGTTTGTGAATTGCACAACCCGCCCGGCGAGACTATAATGAATACACGCACAAAGCAGGGCCGCTTTGAAGGAAGCGCCCTGCTTTGTGCATCTATCACACGAAAAACTTCCAACAGGAGGATATTGTATTATGAAAAAGATGATCTCTCGCCGCAACTTTCTGACCGCTGCCGGTGTCGTGGCTGCTGCCGGTGTCCTGACCGCCTGCGGCGGCTCCTCCTCCAGCACTGCCGCTTCTTCCACTGCCGCTGCTTCCGGTGACACCATTAAGATCGGTGTGATGGGCCCCCTGACCGGCAACGTTTCCGTTTACGGCCAGGCCGTTGTCAACGGCGCTGCCCTGTACCTGAAGCAGGTCAACGCCGACGGCGGCATCAATGGCAAGCAGATCGAGATCCTGACCGAGGATGAGCAGGGCGATGCTACGCAGGCTGTCAACTGCTTCACCAAGATGGTGGACGAGGGCATCACCGCTCTGGTGGGCGATGTCACCACCACCCCCACTCTGGCAGTTGCTGCCGAGAGCGCAGATTACAACATGCCCATGGTCACTGCTTCCGCTACCGCTGAGGCCGTTACCTACGATGCCGAGACCGACACCGTGAACGAGAATGTCTTCCGTGCCACCTTCACCGACCCGTTCCAGGGCATCAAGATGGCCGATTATGCTTACCAGAAGCTGGGCTACACCAAGGCAGCCGTCATCTTCAAAAAGGGCGCTGACTACAACGAGGGTCTGGCTGAGAACTTCGTCAACGAGTTTGAGAGCCTGGGCGGCACCATCGTCGATCAGGAGAGCTACTCCGATGGCGACGTGGACTTCAAGACCCAGCTGACCAGCATCATGGGCAAGGGCCCCGAGACCGTGTTCTGCCCCAACTACTACGAGGAGGTGGGCCAGATCCTGTCTCAGGCTGAGAGCGTCGGCCTGAATGTTCCCTTCCTGGGCGGCGACGGCTGGGATGGCCTGGAGGGCTATGCCACTGCCGATCAGCTGAAGGACAGCTACTTCTGCGCAAACTACGCAAAGGGCTCCAGCCCCGAGTTTGAGGATGCCTACAAGGCAGAGTACGGCGAGGATTACCCCAACGGCTTTGCTCCTCTGGGCTACGATGCCGCCAAGACCGTGGTTTACGGTGTGCAGGCTGCTGAGGATGCCGGCCTGGAGGCCGGTACCGATGAGTACAAGCAGGCTGTCAACGATGCCATTGCCTCCGGCACCATCGAGGGCATCACCGGCACCTTTACCTTTGATGAGCACCACGATCCCGTCAAAAAGACTGCGATCCTGACCTATGTGGACGGCAAACCCGAACTGAAGGAAATGTTCTGATCCCGCTTCTGCGCCGCGCACCGGTGTGCGGCCTGAATGCCGGAACCAGAGAATGATGTACCCTTGCGGAGGCCGCCGGAACAGGTTGTCTCCGCTTTTTTGGTAGAAAGAAAGGAAGTGTCCATCCAATGACAGTGTTCTTTAGTCAGCTGATCAACGGCTTGTCCCTTGGCAGCATCTATGCACTGATCGCACTGGGTTACAGCATGGTGTACGGCATCATCCTGCTGCTGAACTTTGCCCACGGCGATGTCATCATGGTGGGTGCATACATGTCCTGGTTCGTTATGAACCAGCTGGGCCTTGGCCCGGTGACGGCCGTGTGCGCCACCATTATTACCTGCACCCTGCTGGGTGTGGTGATCGAAAAGGTCGCCTACACCCCGCTGCGCAACGCGCCCCGCATCTCCCTGCTGATCACAGCCATTGGTGTCTCCTTCTTCCTGGAGTACACCGCTGAGCTGGTGATGGGTTCCGGCGCAAAGGTCATCCCTTCCTACTACGGCAACAAGACCTTTATGATCGGCAGTGTGCCCCTGGGCCTGACCTCCGTGATCACACTGGTGGTCACTGTGCTGTCCATGCTGGTGCTGACCTTTCTGGTGCAGAAGACCAAGCTGGGCAAGGCCATGCGCGCTGTCTCTGAGGATATGGACGCTGCCCGCCTGATGGGCATCAATGTCAACAGTACCATCTCCTTTACCTTTGCGGTGGGCTCCGCGCTGGCCGGTATCGGCTCGGTGCTGTACTGCTGCTCCTACCCGCAGGCTACCCCCACCATGGGCTCCATGCTGGGCCTGAAAGCCTTTGTTGCCGCCGTTCTGGGCGGCATCGGCTCCATCCCGGGCGCAATGATCGGCGGCATTGCCATCGGCCTGTGCGAGTGCTTTGTTTCCGCCATCGGCCTTTCCGCATGGAAGGACGCTGTTACGTTTGCAATTCTGATCATCGTGCTGCTGGTCAAGCCCACGGGCTTCCTTGGCCGCAAGGTGCAGGAAAAGGTGTAAGGGGGCATAACGATGAATACCAAACGCAAGACCATCAAAATGCCCGTGCGCTACCTGATGAATCTGGTGCTGGTGGGGCTGCTGTTCGTGGGGCTTTCCTATGTGACCGGCAATATGCTGTCCACCTACCAGAATAAGGTGCTGCTGACCGTGGGCATCAACATCATTCTGGCCGTCTCGCTGAACGTTGCCACCGGTTATCTGGGGCAGCTGCCGCTGGGTCACGCCGGTTTTATGGCGGTAGGTGCCTACGCCTGCGCCCTGTTCACCAAATCCTCGGGCCTGCCCAAGGGCGTGGCCTTTGCCATCGGTCTGGTGCTGGCATGGGTGATCGCCGGGCTGTTCGGGGTGCTTATCGGTATCCCTGCCCTGCGCCTGACCGGCGACTATCTGGCCATCCTGACGCTGGGCTTTGGCGAGATCATCCGCATCACCTTGAACAACATCGATGATGTGCTGGGCTTCAAGCTGTTCTATGGCTCCAAGGGCCTGAAGAATATCCCCAAGTACTCCAACTTCACCAACGTGTTCCTCTGCGTGGTCATCACCTGCTTCCTGATCCACGCTATGATGAAGAGCCGCCACGGCCGTGCCGTGCTGGCCATCCGCGACAACGAGATCGCCGCCGAGAGCTGCGGCATCCAGACGACCTATTATAAGGTCATGGCCTTCGCCTTCTCTGCAGCCTTCGCCGGTCTGGCCGGCGGCCTGTACGCCTGCTATCTGGGCGTCCTCGACCCCTCCACCTTCGGCTTTATGAAGTCCATTGAGATCCTGGTCATGGTGGTTCTGGGCGGCATGGGCTCCATGCTGGGCTCCATTCTGTCCGCTACCGTGCTGACCATCCTGCCCGAGGCTACCCGCAGCTTTGAGAGCTACCGCATGGTGGTCTATTCGCTGGTGCTGGTGCTGATGATGATCTTCCGCCCGGGCGGACTGCTGGGCAGCTACGATTTCTCCCTGAGCCGCATCGTGGAAAAGGCCATGAATGGCGAACTGTTCCGCAAACATACCAAAAAGGAGGCCGCTGACCATGAGTGAGTTCAAGACCAGACTGCACAGTGTGCCCTCCGGCGGTTTTCTGACCGACCGCGACAAGGACAAAAAGCCCATTCTGGACGTGCGTGAGCTGGGTATCGACTTCGGCGGTCTGACCGCTGTGGACAACTTCAACCTGATGATCGGCCGCAACGAGATCGCCGGTCTGATCGGCCCCAACGGCGCAGGCAAGACCACCGTGTTCAACCTGCTCACCAACGTCTACCAGCCCACCCGCGGCTCCATCCTGATCGACGGGATGCCCACCGCCGGAAAAAAGACCTATCAGGTCAACCGCATGGGCGTGGCGCGTACCTTCCAGAACATCCGCTTGTTCAAGGAGCTGAGCGTCATCGACAACATCAAGGTGGGTCTGCACGAGTCCATGAAGTATAATCTGGCCTCCTCCCTGCTGCGGATGCCGAACTACTGGAAAGAGGAAAAGCAGTGCACCGAGCGTGCGCTGGAACTGCTGGATATCTTCCACATGGCAGACCTTGCCAACGCGCAGGCCGGCAGCCTGCCCTACGGCGCACAGCGCCGGTTGGAGATCATGCGCGCACTGGCTACCGGCCCGAAGCTTCTGCTGCTGGACGAGCCTGCCGCCGGTATGAACCCCTCTGAGACTGCGGAGCTGACCGAGACCATCCGCCGCATCCGCGACGAGTTCAACATTGCCGTGCTGCTTATCGAGCACGACATGAGCCTTGTCATGGGCATCTGCGAGGGCATTGCGGTGCTGAACTTCGGCCGCATCATCGCCAAGGGCACCCCGGACGAGATCCGCGATAACCCGCAGGTCATCGAGGCCTATCTGGGCAAAAAGGAGGGCTGAGCCATGGCTGATACATTACTGAAGGTGGACGGCATCAACGTCTACTATGGCAACATCCACGCCGTAAAGGATATCTCCTTCACCGTCAACGCGGGCGAGATCGTCACCCTGATCGGTGCCAACGGCGCGGGCAAATCCACCACCCTGAAAACCATTTCCGGTCTGCTGAAGCCCCGCACCGGCGATGTGCTGTACAAGGGCAAGAGCATCAAGGGCGTGCGCGCCCATAAGATCGTGGAGGCCGGTCTGGCACAGGTGCCGGAGGGCCGCCATGTGTTCCTGCACATGACCGTGGAGGAAAACCTGGATATGGGTGCCTACACCCAGCCCGCTTCCACCATTGCGGCCAACAAGGAAAAGGTGTTCACCCTCTTCCCCCGCCTGAAGGAGCGCCGCAGGCAGCTGGCCGGTACCATGTCCGGCGGCGAGCAGCAGATGCTGGCCATGGGCCGTGCCCTGATGAGCAACGCTTCCATGCTGATGCTGGACGAGCCTTCCATGGGACTTTCTCCGCTGCTGGTGCAGGAGATCTTTGATATCATCCGCGATATCCACAAGGAAGGTATGACCATCCTGCTGGTGGAGCAGAACGCACAGATGGCCCTTTCCGTGGCCGACCGCGCCTATGTTCTTGAGACAGGCCACGTGGTCATGGATGGCACCGGTGCAGAGTTGCTGACCAATGAGCGCGTCCGCAACGCTTATCTGGGCGGCTGAGACTGCAGCTGGATAGAACGCAAAAACAATACGCCCGCCGGGCGGTACGAGAAGTACCACACCCGGCGGGCGTTGTTCTGTCTGTAAGGGAATTATTCCGGCGCTTTCATGCTTTCCACCATGCTGATCTGGCGGACATGGCGGCGCATGAGCAGGCAGACGGCAAAGTTGAAGAGCATGGTGAGCGCCACGCTGAACACAAAGCTGCGGGGGGCGATGGAACGGATGAACATCATCTGGTCCATTTCCACAGTGCGGATGATGAACTGGTGCAGGGGAATGCCCACCACCAGACCCACCAGGGAGCCGATGAGAGAGAGCAGGTCGATCTCCCGGAAGATGTAGCGGTAGACCTCCTTGTCATAGAAGCCCAGCACCTTGATGGTGGCAAGCTCCTTTTTGCGCTCGCCCAGGTTGACGCTGATGAGGTTGTAGAGCACCACGGCGGCCAATGCGGCAGCGCAGACGATGACCAGCATGACCACATAGTTTAGGCAGCCGATCAGGCCATCGAACATCTGGGTGGTGTCCTCAATAAAGGAGACGGAGCTGACATAGTTGCAGGCCAGAATGGCGGAGGAGAGGGAGGCGCGGGATGCATCGGTGGGGCAGTCGGTCTGACCGTAAACGGCGTTCCAGGCGGGCAGAGCACCGCCGTTCAGCGTTTTGAGCTGCGCCTGCGAGAGGTACAGCCGGGTAAAAACATAGTTTTCGGTGATGCCGGTCAGGGTCAGGGACCTGCGCCCGCCGTCGGTGGTCTCCACCTCAAAGCTGTCGCCCACCGAAAGCCCCAGCTTTTCGGCGGTCTTTTCGGTCAGGATGACGCTGGAATCGTCAAAGGCAATGGCCTTGTGGCCCTGCCGGGTGCGGAAGGTAAAGTACTCGGTCATCTGGCTTTCGTCTGCGGCGGCAACCAGGCTGACGGTCTCTTTTTCACCCTCGGCGTTGTAAAGGGTGACGCTCTTGGTGTAATAGCGGCCCCAGCTGGTGATCCCGCTGCTGGAATCCAGTAGGTCGGCCAGACCGTTCTCCATGGTCAGCGCCTTTTCGTCACTCAGGGAGATGGTCAGGTCGGCGTGGGTCAGCTCGGTGGTCTGCTTGGTCAGCATGGGCAGCAGGGAATCCTGGATGCCGAAGCCGATGAGGAGCAGGGCTGTGCAGCCCGCCACGCCCAGAACGGTCATAAAGAAGCGCTTTTTATAGCGGAACAGATTGCGGGCGGTGGTTTTCTGGGAGAAGCTCATCCGCTTCCACAGCGGGGTGAGATATTCAAGGAGGATGCGCTTGCCCGCTGCAGGCGCACGGGGCAGCAGCAGGGCGGCGGATTTTTCCTTGAGGCTGGCGCGGCAGGCCTGCAGGGTGGCAAGGCCGATGACCGCCGCGCTGAGGGCCATGCTGCCCAGTGCCAGGCCCGGGTAGAAGTGCAGGGTAAAGGTGGGGAGGGAGAACATCATGGTGCGGTAGGCGTACCAGAAGATGGTGGGGAACACCACAAAGCCCACGGCAATGCCCACGATGCTGCCCAGAACGCTGGCGGCAATGCCATAGAGTAAGTACTTGCCTGCAATGCTGGCGTTGGAGTAGCCCAGCGCCTTGAGGGTGCCCATCTGCAGGCGGTTCTCGTCCACCATGCGGGTCATGGTGGTGGAAGCCACCAGCGCCGCCACCAGGAAGAAGAACACCGGGAACACCCGGGCAATGGCGTCCATGCGGTCGGCGTACTGGGCAAAGGTGACGCAGCTCATGGTGGAGGTGCGGTCCAGCACATACCACTCGCCCTTTTTGATCTGGCTCACCTGCTCCTCGGCATCGTTCAGCTGGGCAAGGCCGTCCGCCAGCTTCTGCTCTGCCTCGGCTTTCCGGCTCTCGTACTCGGTGCGGGATTCTTCCAGCTGGGTCTGCCCGGCGTTGTATTCTGCCCAGCCCTCTTCCAGCTGCTTTTGTGCGGCATCGAACTGGGTGTAGGCGCTGGCTGTGCCGGTGGTCAGCTGCAACTGCCCCTGCAAAAGCTGCAATTTCATCTTGCGCAGCGCAGCCTTGGCCTCGGTCACCAGCTGGTCGTTGGAGAGGTTCGGCGAGGAGATAAGCCCCTGCTTGTACATCTGCCGCTTGCCCGCGTCCAGCTGCTGCTGATAGCCCTGCAGCTGGTTATAGATATTGTCGTAAGCGGCCTGCGCCTTGGCCAGCGCATCCCGCAGTTCAATGTAATCCTCGTTCTCCGGCTCGGCTTCGTCCAGCGCCTTTTCGGCGTTGCGCAGGGCGGTTTCCGCGTAGGTCAGCAGGGGGTCGGCCACCTTTTTCAGGTTGACCAGCAGCTCGATTTGCTGTAACTGTTCCTCAAATTCCAGCACCTGCTCCTCGCTGCTCACCAGCTTGTCGGCACCGCTCTGCATGGTGTCCGGCAGGGCAGTCTTCTGGGCGGCAAGCTCCTTTTCACCGGCCTCCAGCTGCGCCTTGGCGGCATCCAGCTGTGCCTGTGCGTCCGCAAGCTTTGCCTCCGCCTCGGCAAACTGACGTTCGGCTTCGGCCTTCTGGCTGTCGTACTCCGTGCGCGCTTCGGTCAGCTTGTCGTTGGCGGTGTCCATCAGCTCTTCCCGCCGGGCGGTGCACTGCACGCTCTGGATGGCCTTGAGCTTTTCCGCTACGGCATCCACTGCCGCCTGATATTCATCGGAATAATTATCATACAATCCGGCGTTTTTTGCCTTGATATAGCACACCGTATAATAATCTGCGGTCAAAGTGCCCTCCGGCACAAACAGGATGCAGTCCAGCTGGCCATCGCCCACGGTGCTGCTCTCGGAATCGGAGGAAAAATGCAGCGGGTCCTGCACCGTGCCCACCACCGTGAACACCTGCCCGCTGACCCCCTCGGTCTCTTCCGGCAGGGTCAGCTGGGTGCCCAGTTCCACCGGGCTGCCGTGGCCCATCACGTGCACCACGCACTCCCCGGCAGCTTCCGGCATCCGGCCGGACAGCAGCACCGGGCGGTTCATGTTCTCCGGCGTATCGGCCTGCGGGTCGGCAGGCAGCTGATACAGCCGCGCCACCGTGGTCTGGTCGTCCCCTGTCCAGTGGCCTTCTACGTCCTGATACTTCACCGCCTGCACGGCGTCCACCCCGTCCACAGCGGCAATCGCGCTGATATCGCTCTGACTGAGGCCAAGGGTGGACAGCACCCGCAGGTCGAACACATTCTGCTGCACATAGTACTTCTGGGCAGCGGTGCGCATATCGGGGGCAATGCACATCAGGCCGGTGAGCATCATCACCCCCAGCGCCACGATGCCAAACAGGGACACCACCCGGCTGATGCTGCTTTTCATCTCGCGCAGGATATTTTTGCGGTAACTTTTCTGCACAGTACTCACCACTCGATCTGTTCCACCGGCACCGGGTGCTCGTTGACCTGATTGGACACGATGCGGCCGCTGCGCACCTGAATAATGCGGTCAGCCATACCGGTCAGTGCCG
>OHJC01001243.1_pt1 | contig 11404 bp, 10 predicted proteins | sample 1568461 | NCBI WGS metagenome assembly OHJC01 (sample SAMEA3879535, study PRJEB24766) | human gut metagenome | biome: human-associated habitat; feature: feces | place: USA | collected 1985/1987 | reverse complement strand
CCGGGCGCGGGGATAGGCGTTGTCCGCAAAGAGGATGAAGCTCAGGGCGTCCACAACGTCGCCGTTGAGCAGGATGTCCAGCTTCACCAGACGGCTGGGACGGTAGCCGATCAGCTCGTAGTCCAGACTGCCGTAGCCACGGGTGCGGGACTTCAGGGCGTCGAAGAAGTCGTAGATGATCTCGTTCAGGGGCATTTCGTAGTGCAGCTCCACGCGGCTGGCGTCCAGATACACCATGTCCTTGAATTCGCCCCGGCGGTTCTGACACAGCTCCATGATGTTGCCCACGTATTCCTGTGGGGAGATCAGGCTGACCTTGGCGTAAGGCTCCTCGGCCAGCTGGATGTCCGCCGGGTCGGGGTAGTCCAGAGGCGTGTAGACATACATGGATTCGCCGTTGGTCTTCGTTATCCGGTAGACGACGTTGGGAGCGGTGGTGATGAGGTCGAGGTTGTATTCCCGTTCCAGACGCTCCTGAATGATCTCCATATGCAGCAGACCAAGGAAGCCGCAGCGGAAGCCGAAGCCAAGGGCAATGGAGCTTTCCGGCTCGTAGCTCATGGAGGCGTCGTTGAGCTTCAGCTTTTCCAGCGCGTCCCGTAAATCCTGATATTTGGCGCCGTCGGCGGGATAGATGCCGGAGAACACCATGGGCTGGGCTGGGCGGTAGCCGGGCAGGGGCTGGGCGGCGGGATTCTCCACACCGGTGACGGTGTCGCCGACCCGGGTGTCCGCCACGGTTTTGATGGAAGCGGTGATGTAGCCCACTTCCCCGGCGCCCAGGGCGTCCGAGGGGTTCAGCCCGCCGGGGATCATGGTGCCCACTTCCACCACCTTGTAGACCGCGCCGGTGGCCATCATTTTGATGTCCATGCCGGGCTTCACCGTTCCCTGCTTGATGCGGGTGTAGACGATGACGCCCCGGTAGGAATCGTACTGGCTGTCGAAGATCAGCGCCTGCAATGGCGCGTCCCGTTCGCCGGTAGGGGCAGGAACGTCCCGGACGATCATCTCCAGAACGGCGGGGATGTTGATGCCGTTTTTGGCGGAAATTTCGGGGGCGTCCTCGGCGGGGATGCCGATGATGTCCTCAATTTCCGATTTCACCTCAGCCGGACGGGCGGAGGGAAGGTCAATTTTATTGATGACGGGCAGGACTTCCAGCCCGGCGTCGATGGCGAGATAGGTGTTGGCGAGGGTCTGGGCTTCCACGCCCTGAGAGGCGTCCACCACCAGAATCGCACCCTCGCAGGCGGCAAGGCTCCGGGAGACCTCGTAGTTGAAGTCCACGTGACCCGGGGTGTCGATCAGGTTCAGGACGTATTTTTCGCCGTCGGCGGCGGTATAGTGCAGGGTGACGGCGCTGGATTTGATGGTGATGCCCCGCTCCCGCTCCAAGTCCATGGAGTCCAGCATCTGCTCGGCGCGGATGCGCTGGTCGATGGCGTGGCACTGCTCCAGCAGCCGGTCGGCGAGGGTGGACTTGCCGTGATCGATATGGGCGATGATGGAAAAGTTGCGGATGTTGGATAATTCGGTCATATGGATTACCTCATGAATGTGGGATCGAAGGAGCTTGCGCGCCCCCAAATGGGCATACTGCCTTATTCTCACAATTATAACGAATTTTTCCCCAAAAGTAAACCGTATGTTTTCCCGAAATCAGGGGAAAACTGTCCTCGATGAAAGAAAAATTTTTGGGAAATGCCCTTGCCGTACAGAAAAAAACGGGGTATAGTTTAACGGCACGAGAGTTTTATGGATTTTTACATAGAAAAAAGGAGATTCTCTATGAGTAGTAGTACGCCGAAGAAGGCTCCAAAAGCCAATATGGACGATGTTCATGCCGCATTGCAGGCGCTCATCACGCAGGCGAAGAAGGACGGCATGATCCGTGCCTCCGACCTGAACGCCCAGCTGGAAAAAATGCAGCTGACGCCGGAAAAGATCGAGGACATTTACGACCGGCTGGACGCCATGAATATTCAGGTGGTCACCGCCGATCTGGAACTGGATCTGGGGGACGACGATCTCGACCTGGGGCCGGACGACGATATCAATCTGGCAGGCCTTGACGAGGAAGAACTGGTTGACCCCGTTGACCTTGCCGCCGAGTACAGCCTGGACGACCCGGTGCGGATGTACCTCAAGGAGATCGGCCAGATCAAGCTCCTTTCCGCCGAGGAAGAGGTGGAGCTGGCAAAGCGCGTCTCCGAGGGGGATCAGGAAGCGAAGAACAAGCTCACCGAGGCGAACCTGCGTCTGGTGGTCTCCATCGCAAAGAAATATTCCGGCCGCGGCCTGCACATTCTGGACCTGATTCAGGAAGGCAACACCGGCCTTATCCGCGCGGTCGATAAATTCGACTGGACAAAGGGAAACAAATTCTCTACATATGCCACCTGGTGGATCCGGCAGGCCATCACCCGCGCCATCGCGGATCAGGCCCGGACGATCCGTGTCCCGGTGCATATGGTGGAGGTCATCAACAAGGCCACCCGCTGCAACCGGAAGCTGGTGCAGGAGCTTGGCCGCGAGCCTACCGTGGAGGAGATCGCCGCGGAGCTGAACCTGCCTGTTGAGAAGATCATCGAGGCCAACCGTACCGCCGCCGATACGCTGTCCCTGGACACCCCTGTGGGTGACGAGGAAGATACCTCCATCGGCTCCTTCGTGGAGGACGAGCGCACCCCCGGCCCCGCCGACGCCACCTCCAACGCCCTGCTTGCCGAGGCGCTGAAGGAAATTCTGGACACCCTGACGGAGCGGGAAGCGGACGTTCTGCGGATGCGCTTCGGCATGTACGATGGACGCACCCACACGCTGGAAGAGGTCGGACAGATTTTCGGCGTTACCCGGGAGCGTATCCGCCAGATCGAGAACAAGGCCATCCGCAAGCTGCGCCATCCCAGCCGCGCCAAGAAGATTCGGGACTTCTACTGCTGAGCACACACAATCCGAACCCGGTTCCCAGATGGGAGCCGGGTTCGTTTCTTACGGGAAAATGGTTACGCGCGAAGGGCCTTGACGAACGCCGCCCGGTCGGCGGCCTTGAAATAGGCCGAGCCGGTGACCAGCGCTTCCGCACCGTTTTCCCGGCAGGTTCTGTACGTCACAGCGTCTACGCCGCCGTCCACCTCGATGATGCAGGCGGGGTTTACCTCGTCCAGCATCTGGCGGATTTTTTTCACCTTGGGCATCATGTCGGCCATGAATTTCTGCGCCCCGAAGCCCGGCTCCACGGTCATTACGAGCACCATGTCGCACTTGGTAAGGTAGGGAATGGCAGCTTCTGCCGGGGTTTTCGGCTTCAGGGAAATGGCGGCCTTGCAGCCCATAGCCCGGATCTTGTCGAGACAGGCCAGTGTGTTCTGGGGCTGGTCGGATTCTAAGTGAATGGTCAGCCAGTCCGCGCCGGCTTTGATGAATTCCTCGGCGTAGCGGATGGGACGGTCGATCATCAGATGTACGTCCAACGGCAGGGAAGTGACAGGCCGCAGCGCCTTCACCACCGGAATGCCGATGGAGATGTTGGGGACGAAAATTCCGTCCATCACATCTACATGCACCCAGTCGGCGCCGCTGCGCTCGATGTCGTGAATATCCCGTTCCAGATTGGCAAAATCGGCGGATAAAATAGACGGAGCAATGACAGGCATAGAAAGACCTCCAGCAAAAATCCTTTTCCTTTAAGATACCACAAAAGCCACGGGAAAGCAACATTGGAAAAAAGTTCCTGTATGCTTTGCCGACGGCGGCGCATACTATTCCCGAATCCAAAGAAAAGGAGGCTGCTACTATGAACTGTCATGCCAACAAGAGCATCGAGTGTACTGTCCAGCAGTGCGCCAACCACTGCGAGGGCGAGAACTACTGCTCTCTGGATCGCATCCTGGTGGGTACTCACGAGGCTTGCCCCACCGTGGATCAGTGTACCGACTGCATGTCCTTCCGCAAGAAGTAACTTGTTTCGCGGCAGTGAAAGCTGCCGCGATTTTTTCTTAGGAAACTCTGAATAAATCGTCTGCGACTGTGAGCGGATCTTTTCCGCCCACTCTTCGGCATCGAAAACGGGAAATACACAAAGTATTCCTCCGTTTCCGATGCCTCGATTGGACGAAAAATCTCTCGCTCACAGTTCTTGCCGATTTAATCAGAGCTTCCTTTATTATTTGCTGTTCCCCTTGACGAAAAGCCGGAAAAATTGTAAAATTCAAATATCCTTCACATGTCGATACATATTTCTTCATATGTGACGGATAGAGTAGGATAAGAAAAGAGAAGGAGGTAACCACCATGGACACCTTTGCAAATAGCGAATATCCGGAAGAAAATAACCCGGCTCCCGAAGCGAGTTTCGACGCCCCGCAGGAGCCGCAGAACGAAGCTCCTCAGGAACCACGGAATGAAGTTCCTCAGGAGCACCAGAGCGAACCCCAGTCCGGCACCTATCACGCCGCCGGTACGGGCCGCAGGGAGTCTCCCTACGCCAATTCCCCCTATATGACCGGCCAGCCCCGGCCGTATCAGTATCAGTACCAGCCCCAGACGCAGCCGCCAGAGAAGCGGGAGAAAAAACCCCGTAGATCCGGCAAGTCGCCTTGGAAGACCGTTATCGCCGCCGTTCTTGTTGTGGCGCTGGTGGCTTCCGGCTGCCTGATTACGGCGTCCAGCGTCAACAGCAGATGGGAGCAGAAAACCAACCAGATCACCCAGCAGCTGGGCAGACAGATCGACGATTTGCAGAAGCAGATCGACAGCGCCCCTTCCGGCACATCCGGTGCGCTCCCGGCGGCGGACGGCTCGGCCATGACCCCGGCGCAGCTGTATCAGAGCAACGTTGACAGCGTGGTGGCCATTTCCTGCACCATGCAGACCACCGCCTACGGCCAGAGCGTGGAGGGAACGTCCTCCGGTTCCGGCTTCATCCTGACGGAGGACGGCTATGTGGTGACCAATTACCACGTGGTGCAGAACGCGAGCAATATTACCGTCACCACTCACACCGGCGACGAGTACGACGCTACGGTGAAGGGCTACGACGCCACCAACGACGTGGCCGTTCTGAAGGTGGAAGCCGAGGGGCTGTCCGCCGCGACCATTGGCAGCAGCGGCAATCTTTCCATCGGCGACATGGTGGTCGCCATCGGCAATCCCCTTGGCCGTCTGGCAGCCACGGAGACCGTGGGCTACGTCAGCGGCATCAACCGGGAGGTCACCACCGACAATACCGTTATCAGTATGCTGCAAACCGACGCGGCCATCAACCCGGGCAACTCCGGCGGCCCGCTGTTCAATATGTACGGCGAGGTCATCGGCATCACCACCGCCAAGTATTCCGGCACCACCAATTCCGGCGCGTCCATCGAGGGCATCGGCTTCGCCATCCCCATTGACGACGTGATGGGCATTATCTCCGACCTCATCGACTACGGCTACGTCACCGGTGCTTACATGGGCATCAGCGTGAAGGACAACGACAAGGAAGCCGCCGCCCAGTTCGGCCTGCCCACGGACGGCGCATACGTCGTGGACGTGACGCCGGGCAGCAGCGCGGACAAGGCCGGTATCCAGTCCAAGGATCTGATCACCGCGGTGGACGATCATAAGATCACCACCAGAACCGACCTGACCCGCACCCTGCGGAACTACAAGGCAGGGGACACCGCCCAAGTTACCGTCGTCCGCAGCGGCCGGGAGCTGACGCTGACCATCACCTTCGATGAAAAGCCCCACGACACCACTGTGGAAACCACCCCCCAGGAGGATTCCTCCATGCCCAGTGAAGGAGACTATGGCGACTGGTACGAATACTTCCGCCGTTTCTTCGGCGGCTGATAATTGAGCTGAGCAGCAAATTGCCCCGGACATCTTTGGATGTCCGGGGCGTGCTGTTTTTATGGGATTACTTGCCCAGCAGCGCGGTGATGTCCGCGTCAGCCAGTGTGAAATTGGCTTCGCCGCCGGAGAGGGTCAGGCGGTAGACATCCGAAGACGCGCCCTTGGCGATGACCTCGGCCAGAGAGAAGCTGACGGAGATGGTGCCGTTGGTGAAGGTGATGGTATCGATACCCCGGCTCTGCAGGGTTTGCAGCCCGGAAATGGCACCTTCCAGAATGGCGATGTCGGCCTGGGCGGTGAGCAGCAGAACGCCGTCCTCCTGCTTCGTCTCCACGGGGAGCGCCTTGCCCGCGTCGTCGATGACGCGATAGAGCGCCGCTTTCACCGGCTGGGGTTCAGCAGGGGTAGTCAGGAAGCTGCTGCGGGGCTTGGGCTGGGGGATGTCAAAGGTCGTTCCGGGGTCTAAGCGCTCGACGCTGCCGTCGGGGGACAGGCCGGAGGTATCCACATCCCCCTCCTGAGCATCGACGAGGGTTGTCCCCTGATGCGATCCGCCCGCGCCAATGGCCGCGCCTGCGCCGTCCATACTGTCGCCCACGCCGCCGGCGGCCTTTACATTTGCACTGCCGGAAATGGAGATATTCTTTCCTTCTCCGGCGGCAGTGGAGTCGAGGTTACGGCAGCCGCCGCCGATTCCGGCGCTGCATGTGCCGCCTATGGCGATTACTTCGGCATCGGAAATGGTGATGTTTTCACCATTGGAGCCATAGCCTCCGCCGATACCCGCAGAGTAATTGCCGCCGACTGCTGTGACACGTCCGCCGGTGATTTTGATATTGCTGCCGCTGCCGACGTCCGAAGTCTGAGATCCGCCGCCGCCAATGCCTGCGCCGCCAATACGGCCGGGATCGTCGGAGGCGCTGCAGTCCCAGCCACCACCGATCCCTGCGCCGCCGCCGTTTCCGATGGCAAAAATATCGCCGCCGGTAATGGTGATGTTTTCGGCACCTGTGTTTTCACCGCCGCCGATGCCTGCACCGCTGCTGCCGCCGACGGCTACCAGCTGGCCGGAGCCGGATTCGGAGCCGATGGTCAGATTGCCGCCGTTGCCCTTTTCCACACCGGCGTGGCCGTTTCCGCTTTGCAGGGTGTTGTCCAGTTCAACGTTCAGGTTGACGTTGCCGGCACCCTCGGTTCTCACCGCCGCGTCGCCTGCACCCTTCGGCCCTGCGCCGCCGGTGGTGTCAATGTTGGTGTCCTCCAGAGTGACGTTGGCCGTCGCCCCTGTGTCCGCCCTGATGGTGACATTGTTGGTGGTGGAAGCGGAAGAATCCCGGTTCCGGATGACGGGGGCGGAATCCTCCTTGGTCACGCCGCCCTGACTGACGTTCTGGCCGCTTTCCGTGGCGGAGACGGTGATGCTGCCGTCCTCCAAGTACCAGGTATCCGCCATTGCGACGGTGGGCAGAAAGACCGCGATCAGTGCCAGAGAGACGAGCCGGGTCAAAAGCTTTCGGATGTTCATAGCGTTGCCTCCTTACAGCGGGAAGGTTTCATGGTGTACAAACCAATCATAACATGGATTGGAAGAAAATGCAAGAGGATTAACGGATTTATTTCGGAAGCATCTGCCGGTTTCCCTGTTGCAAAGGGTTCCCATTTGTGATAAGATAGCTGTAACTATATGCTGGAGGGGAACCATGGACGACGCGACTTTGAGAAATCAGATCGGCTCCAATATTGCCGCGTACCGCAAGCAGGCGGGACTGACCCAGGCGGGACTGGCGGAAAAACTGAATTATTCCGACAAGGCCGTCTCCAAATGGGAGCGGGGAGAATCCGTGCCGGATGTGATGACGCTGGTGCAGCTGGCAGAGCTGTTCCAGATACCGGTGGGGGAACTGCTGGCCGACCCCAACGCCCTGCCGGGAAACCCCGGCACCCTGGAAAAAGCCATGACGCAGGTGTCCGAAAAGGCGCTCAAGCGCAGGGCCAACAAGAATGTGATATTAGCGCTGTCGTCCACGCTGGTGTGGTTCATTGCGCTGCTGATATTCGTCATCATGTCCTCGTTCAGGGCCGTGGAGCGCTACAGTTGGCTTGCCTTTTTCTACGCCGTACCCATCAACGCCATCGTGATGCTGAGCCTGCTGTCGGCGTGGCACGATTTCCGGAAAAACCGACTGCTGATCTCCGCCATCGTGTGGGGATTCCTGATCGCCATTCATGTTTCCGGACTGCTGATCTTCCGGTATAATTTCTGGAAAATTTACCTTCTGGGCATTCCGGGGCAGATCGCCATTTTCCTGTGGTTCCGGATGTTCCACCCGGTGAGCGAGAAAGCGGAGGGTACGGACAATGGATAAGACGGAACTGCGCCGCCGGATTCGGGAGAAAAAACGGGCGATGACGCCGGAAGAAATTGAAGAGCGGAGCCGGGAGCTTGGCCGCCAGTTCGCCGCGACGGAAGCCTACCGCAAGGCCAAAACCATTTACGGCTATATGCCCTACAACCAGGAGGTGCGCACCGTCCCCATGCTGGAGCAGGCGCTCCGGGACGGAAAAAAAGTGGCCGTGCCCAAGTGTTACGGCGACGAAATGAAGTTTATTTACTTGGACGACCTGACCAAAGTGGCGAAGGGCTACGCCGGGATTCCGGAACCCATTGCGGACGAGCCGGTCGCCCATGACGAGACGGCGCTGGTGCTGATGCCCGGGCTGGCCTTCGACCCCCAGGGACACCGCATCGGCTACGGCGGCGGTTTTTACGACAAGTTCCTGTCCCGGGAGCCGAACCATCCCACGCTGGCGCTGTGCTACGATTTTCAGATGCTGCCCCATCTGGACACCGAGGAACATGACATTCCCGTAGACGTGGTGCTTTGGGCTTGAATATAAGGAGAGAAAGATATGCAGTTTGTCATTGTTTTGCTGATCGCAGCCGCCGTGTTCGGCGTGTGCTATCTGGTGGATAAGGGCTTTTCCAGGGCGTTCCGGGGCAAGGCGCAGCACCGTTCCGGCATGGCTGTCCGGGCGAACAAGCGCTTCGGCGTGTTCGGCGTGGTGCTGACGGTGCTGGGCGTCATGGCGTTCTGCATTGGCATCGGCGACGGGCCGGTGCTGATCGTGGGCGGCCTGATCGTGTTTGCCATGGGCATTTTTTTGGCGGTGTACTACCTGAGCTTCGGCATTTTTTACGACGGGGAAAGCTTCCTGATGTCCCGGTTCGGGAAGAAGGACGCTGTGCATCGCTATGAGGAGATCGTAGGGCAGAAGCTGTACGTGGTGCAGGGCGGCAGCATCGTGGCGGAGCTGTACCTGAAGGACGGCTCCACTGTCAGTCTGCAATCCACCATGGACGGCGTGTATCCCTTTCTGGACACCGCCTTTGCCGGTTGGTGCCTCCAGACGGGGCGCGACCCTGAGAGCTGCGACTTCCACGACCCCAGCAAGAGCCTGTGGTTCCCGCCGGTGGAGGAAAGCTGATGGCGCACATTCCCAGCGGAACGACCCAGGAGCTGAAGCTGGTCACCTTCCGGCAGGCGCTGGAAGCCGCCGATACCCCCAGCGACGAATACGACATCAAAAAATGGATTTACGCCCCCAATTTTTACTCGGAGTACCGTTACATATTGGGGACGCGGGGCTGCAAGCCCTTGATCTGCATCGGCATCAACCCCTCCACAGCCAGGCCAGACGCCCTGGACAACACCTTAAAATCCGTGGAGCGGATTGCCCTGGGGAACGGGTTTGACAGCTTCATCATGTTCAACGTCTACGCCCAGCGGGCGACCTCTCCCGACGATATGGAAAAGGTCTGCAACCCGCTGCTCCACGCGGAAAACCTGAAAGCGTTCCGGTATGTGCTGTCTCTTTCAGAGCATCCGGTGGTGTGGGCGGCATGGGGCGCGATTATTGAAAAGCGGAAGTACCTGCCCGACTGTCTGCGGGATATGCTGCTGGCGGGGGAGGAGTACGGGGCCGAGTGGTGCTGCGCCGGGGCCATTTCCCGGAAGGGACACCCCCATCATCCGCTGTATCTGCGGAAGGATGAAAAGCTTAGGCCTTTCGACGTGAAAGCGTATCTGGAACAGTTATAGAAAAATTAAGGGTCGGTGGCTTCACCGACCCTTGTGCAGCATTTGGAATACGGAGGATTTCTTATGAAATTGCTGATTGCGTCCGACATTCACGGCAGCGCCTTCTGGTGCCGCCGCCTTTGTGACCTGATAGAGACGGAGAAACCGGACAGGCTGATCCTGCTGGGAGACTTGCTGTACCACGGCCCCCGGAACGACCTGCCCCGGGATTACGCGCCGAAGCAGGTGATCCCCATGCTGAGCCGGTACCGGGAAAACATCATCGCGGTTCGGGGCAACTGTGAGGCGGAGGTTGACCAGATGGTTCTGCCATTTCCCTGTATGGCGGAGTTTTGCTTCTGGACGGGAAAACCTTCTATCTGACCCATGGACATCACCACAACCCGGATGATCTTCCGCCCCTGCCGGAGGGCAGCGTGTTTCTGTTTGGGCACACCCATGTGAAGATGGACGAAGTGCGCTTCGGCGTCCGCTGCCTGAACCCCGGCAGTGTCTCCATCCCCAAGGACGGGAGCCACAGCTGTCTGATTTATGAAAACGGAGAATTTTCTTTTCGGATTTTGGAGGAATGACCGTGGATTCGACAGAATGCGAGACCTGCTGGTATTATGATTATGATGAGGAGTACGACGAATACTACTGCATGATGGATTTGGACGAGGACGAGGTTTACCGCATCGCCAATTTCCCCTCCCGGCACTGCCCCTTTTACCGGCAGGGCGACGACTACACCCTTGCAAGGAGACAATAGATGAAACGATGGTATCCCGCGCTGATCCTGCTGTGCCTGCTGCTGGCGGGCTGTTCCGGGAAGGGGGAGGAAACGACGTTCCCCACCCAGACGGAGGCCGTTCCCGTGGAAGCAGCGCCGCCTGCCGGGCTGCATGACCCGAGTGACCCGGTGGAAGTGCGTTACGGCGACGCCCTGCGGGCGTATCCCCTGAGCGCCCCCAATGTGGCCGGAATGAAGGCCATGGGCAGTGACCTGCTGGTGTTCTCCGACACCGAGGTCAGCACCCGCATCACCCGGCTTTCCGGGGAGGAACTGTACATAGCGGCCACCGCCCGGCTGGATTTTGGCCTTACTCCGGATAACCCGTCCCTACAGGTCACGGAAAGCGGCCTGAGCTATTTTGACCCGGTGAACCGGCAGACGGTGGTGCTGGATGCTTCTCTGCGGGAGATCACACACATTCCCGTGCCGGAGGACTTGGAGGGAACGCCCCTGCTGTCCCGCGACCGGGAGACCTTGTACTACTGCACAAAAGCGGGCGTCCGCGCATGGAATCTGGAAACGGGCATCCGCCGGGTCATCAAGGAAGCCGGGTTCGCCCAACAGAGCGTGACGGGGCTGCACCTGAACGACACCGTCCTGCAATGCCGCGTGGCGGACAACGAGGGCAATGCCAGCACGCTGCTGCTTTCCACGGAAAGCGGGCGGATATTATATGAAGGGGCGCAGG
>OHJC01001242.1_pt1 | contig 11410 bp, 5 predicted proteins | sample 1568461 | NCBI WGS metagenome assembly OHJC01 (sample SAMEA3879535, study PRJEB24766) | human gut metagenome | biome: human-associated habitat; feature: feces | place: USA | collected 1985/1987 | reverse complement strand
AAATGTAAAACTCTAATATGATGCTTAAATATAGAGTTTAATATAAATAAAGAGAAGAGATATAAAATTTTTGTAAGAGGAGGAAAAAAGTAAAATGGCATATAATTTAAAAGAAGTTATTTCAGAAAAGCCTTCTAGATTTACAGCTGGACACAGAATGTGTGCTGGTTGCCGGAGCTCCTATTGTAGGAAGAATGGTTTTAAGAGCTTTAAAAAAAGAAGATCATGCAGTTATCTCATGTGCTACTGGTTGTATGGAGGTTTCTACATTTATATATCCATATACTTCATGGACAGATTCATTTATTCATACTGCATTTGAATGTGCTGCAGCAAATGCCTCTGGTGCGGAGGCTGCATACAAGTCTTTGAAAAGACAAGGGAAAATTACAGAAGATGATAACACAAAGTTTATTTGCTTTGGTGGTGACGGTGGTACTTATGATATAGGACTTCAGAGTTTATCCGGTGCAATGGAAAGAGGTCACGATATGGTATATGTTTGCTATGATAATGGTGCATATATGAATACTGGAATTCAACGTTCTTCTGCTACACCAAAGTTCGCAGATACAACGACAAGTCCAGCTGGAGATGTTATACCAGGAAAGATGCAATCTAGAAAAGATTTGACTCAAATTATGGCAAGTCATCATATTCCATATGTTGCACAAAGTATTGGAATTAATAATTTCAAAGATTTATATGAAAAATCTGAGAAAGCGATTTATACTAAGGGACCAGCGTTTTTGAATGTATTTACTCCATGCCCAAGAGGCTGGGGTTATCCAACAGATGAATTGATGAATATTAATAAGCTTGCTGTTGAAACTTGTTATTGGCCTTTATATGAGGTAATTGATGGTAAGTATATTATTAATTACAAACCTAAAAATAAATTGCCAATTGAGGAGTTTTTGAAACCACAAAGAAGGTTTAAGCATATGTTTAAACCTGGTAATGAATGGATGATTAAAGAGTTCCAAAAAGAGGTTGATTTAAGATGGCAAGAGTTATTAAATCTTGAAGAAGCAACTAATAAATAGATATGAATATATGAGTGGAATTTTGATATTCTGCTCATATTTTTTGTTTTTTCTTTTGGATGAGATAGGTAATTGATTTATTGTGTCCGTAAGGATGCGGCAGGGTGCCTAAGTAATAAATAAGAAAAAACGTTCTCCAAGGCGCTTTAGTTTGTGCTTATTTCATATTTTATTGAACACACTCTAAATAGAGATACTAGCGATTGTGTAATGGTCGAACTTATTTTTTCTTATTTATTATTAAGGCTTGTTGTAGTTCGTGCTATGTATGACATTTGTGTTACAAAATTGTAATGCAATTTTAATAAATGGCGCAGTTGTAGCTTCCGTAACCGTAAGGGAATAGTTGCGTTTTGGGCTATCTTTTTTTATATATTATAAAATGTTAGTATTTAACTATACAGGTATAGATAAAAGATGATTTTAATCTTTAATATAAAGGAGAGATTTAATCGTATGAATAAATTTAAAAAGCAGTTTACAAGTTTTATTTCGTGTGTTTTAACTGTAGTTATTTTGATGAGTACTTCTAGTACGTTAATATATGCTACAGAAAATGTGGTGAGTCAGAGTAGCGAGCAAAGTGAAATGGTAAAGAATAATATAGACAAAACAGAAAAAAGTGATGAAGTAGTAGAAGATACTGTTCAGAAAAACGAAGCTAAACCCAATGCTGAAAGCTTAAATAACAATGCAAATGAAGTAAACGAAGTAAGTAATAATAAGGTATCTAATGTGGCTGAGCAAGCAAATGTTAATAGCACACAAGAGGATTTTAAGATAGCTTTAAAATGGGGACGGAGTATCAGGCAATACATATACATGGAATGCAACAAAGAGTGAGAATAGAGTAATAAAGTTAACATTTTACTACCAAAATGAAGTTTCAAAGAAAAAATATCTACCAGGGGATTTGCAAGTAACAATTCCAGGAATAGGTAAGTTAAATAGAAATGAGACAAAAAAGGCAGTAGATATTGCAGCAGATGAATATGGGGCTACAGATTTAAAAAGAGATTGGTCATATAAATATGACTCAAAGACAGATACATATACATTCTATAATAATAAAGAGATAGAAAAGGGCGCAACTTTTAACGGCTCATTTGAATTACTATGGGAGTTTAGTTCTAGAAAATGTGTAAATGATTATTCTCAGAGTATACAAGCAACGTTAAAAGATGGAGAAAAGAGTGTTTTATCTTCTGAATTAAAAATGAGATTCACATCAAAGCAAGATACATATTACATACAAAAAACAGCCAAAGCAGTAACAAGTGCAGATGGTTTAAGGAATTTTGTTGATGCAGGAAAGGCAGTATCTGATTATGCATGGGTACAATATACATTTAGATATAATACAAAAGAGTCAAATTCAAGAGGACTACAAAGTAGATACTTTATAGATACATTGCCAACAGGATGTGTAATGGCTAAAAGTTCAAATGTAATAAAAAACGAAGATGGAACGGTAAGCTATAAAGTAGAAGAAGCTTCAGTTCCAGAAAATAGTGGAAGGGAATATTCTATAATTGTAGGATATCCAGAATCATATGTTGGAAAAAAAGTAAAGAACACAGTAAATTTAATGGGAACTTATTTGGATGAAAAAGAAGAAACAAAGCTTGCGACAAGTGAAGTTGAGGTAGAGTTAAGGAAAATAAGTGATGAATCACACCAAGGAAGTTATATAATAGCTCCAGGGAAAAATATGAGCCCAGACTATGTTTATAAAGAAAATTTATCAAAAGATATAAACTTTAGTGCAAGTTTATCAACCACAACAACAGTAGCATCAATAAACCAAAACGAATATACAGTAGCTTTAACAGATGATTTATTGGAAATATATACAGATAAATATTACAGATTACAAGATAATGAATATGAATTTACAAATGTAACAGTACCAGGTAAAAATAATTTTTACAACTCAAATGGATATGTACTATCAGATGGAAATTATACAGTGAAAATAAAAGCATTATATAAAGATAATGTAAATACAAGAGGAGTTTCAGAGTATACAACAGTATATGAAGGAAAATGGGAAGATAAAGAAATATCTAAGGATTTAGAAAATGTAGTAGCAGTAAGAGTTGAAGTAAGTGGTTTAACAGAAAGTATAAAAGGTTTTTATATAAATGTTAAAGGAAAAATAAATATAAGTAATTCAGAATATGAAAATCCAACATATATTAAAAATTATGATTTTACAGATTTAATAGATAAAGACGGAAATTCTTTAATAACAGATGTTACAGAAGAAAATTATGCAGAAACAAGAATATATGAATTAGATAAACAAATTTATGGAAAAGGACTTTTAAGGTCTAGTGATGTAATAAAAATAATAGAAAAACTAGAAGAGCCAGGATACTATTATTCAAATACACAGATGTCACCATTTGAAGTAGATAAACAAATAGAAAACTTTGTAACAAAACAAACACATTCAATAAAAGTACAGAATGCTGAGAAGAAGGAAATTAGCAAGATACAGATATATGGAGTAAATCAAAAAGCAGAATTAAATACACTAATAGAAACATTAAAATTCACATATAGTGGATTAAAATTCAAAAATGAGTTATCAGAAGATGTTAATATGCAAGACTATCTAAGGGAAAGAGCGACTATAGAAAAGAACGGAAAGGAAATATGTGTAACATTTAATTTTGCAGATAATCCAATAGTTTCAACAGACTTTAATATTGGATATAATGTAGAGTCAAACTTAAGTTATGAAGATTATTATGATACAACAGATCCAACATATACAGTAGTTACATACGCATTTATAGAAGACTCTGGTTTTATACCACAGCTTACATCAAGTTATAAAGGAAAAACAATGGCATCAAGTTCAGATACAGAGAATATATTACTAGCACTTGCATCACATCAACAATTAATTAAAGAAATAAGAACTGAATATACAAAAGGTGAATTTGTAGAAAGTGGAGCAGTAGTGCCACTAAATACTGAATATACATATAGATTGAAATTAAGAAATGGTTATAATACATTAGTAGATACAGAATTTATAGATGTTTTAGAACATGCTGAATTAACAAAAGTTGATGAAGAATATCCATATAGTAAATCTGAATGGTATGGAAAATTAAAAAATGTAGATACAACATATATAGAATCAAAAGGTTTAACTGCAAAGGTATATTATGCAAATACTACATCTCCACAAGAAAATGACTGGATTTTGATGGAAAGTTATACAAACGGAATATGGCAAACAGAAAATGAAGCAAAAGCTATAAAAGTAAAGATTGAAGGAGAAATTCAGGAAAACTCAATTGTAAATATAGATGTAAATATGGTAGCACCAAATGATGAAAGCTTAGAAGATAAATATGCATATAATACTTATACAATAAACAGTGAAGCAATAGACTTATATACGGGACTAAAAGCAGCATATTTAAAAGACATGCCAAGTAATGTAACAGAAGTAAGATTAACTAAAAAAGAGTATAATGTAGAAATATTAAAAGTAGATGAAGTAACAAAAAATAAATTATCAGGAGTACAATTTGGAATATATGATGAGCAAGGTAAAAAGTTAAAAACAAGTTTAACAGGGATATTAGGAATAGCAACAATAAAGAATTTAAAAGAAGGAACTTATACAATAAAGGAAGAAATTGTACCACTAGGATATGATAAAGCAGAAGATTATACATTAATTATAGAAAATGGAAATTATACATTAAAACAAGCAGAAGAAATAAAAGCACAAGGTGAAATAGACTTAGAAGGAAATATTCCAACGATAAAAATAACAATAGAAAACAAAAGAGCAAAGGGAAGTATAACAGTATATAAAATAGACGAGTATTTAGATACAAATAAACAGGAAATCCCACTACAAGGGGTAGAGTTTAATTTATTAGATACAGATCAAAATGTAATTGCAACAGGAACAACTAACGAAAGCGGAAATATAGTATTTGAAGGGCTGGAGTGGGGAAAAACATATATATTAAAAGAAAAACAAGCACCTCAAGGATATGAATTAGCAGAAAAAAATACATATTTAAGCAAACTTAATAAAGATAAAGTAGTAGTTGTAGAAAATGTAAGAAAAACAGGAACTGTAACATTAACAAAAGAAGATGAAAAAACAACTGAAAAAATACAGGGAGCAAAATATGGATTATATGCAAAAGAAGATATCTACAATAAAAATGGTGAAGTAGAATATCAAAAAGATCAGTTAATAAGTGAAAAAACAACAAACGAAAATGGACAAGTTACTTTTGAAAAATTAACTTGGGGAGAATATTATATAAAAGAAATTGAATCTGTATATGGTTATGAATTATCAGAAGAAAAGCTTTTATTCACAGTTAATGACCAAAATGTGGAAAATGTAATACAAAAAACAGCAAAAGAAGTAAGAAGTAAAGCAAATTTAGAACTTCTAAAAGTAGATGATAAAGGAAAATTTTTGCAAGGAGTAGAATTTGAGTTATTTGATGAAAACGGAAATAAAAAAGTAAGACAAGAGATAGATTCTGGTGAAAGTCAGCTTACTTTTAAATCTACTGGAACATATGCATGGAAACAAAATGAAAATGGAACATGGCAAAGTGAAAACTATCATGTAAACAATTCAACTGCTACAATGGAAACAGATGAATTTACAATACAAAATGGTACCTTAACATTTGATTGGTCTGTATCTTCAGAGTCAGTAAATTATGATTATGCATACTACACAATAACAAATGTAAAAACTGGTGAAACAATTGGAGATGCAAATACTAAAATTGGTGGAACTAGTTATGGAACAGGTTATAATTCATTAAAATTTAATAGTGTAGAACAGAAATTAAATGCAGGAACATATAAAATATCTTTTACATATAGAAAAGACTCATCAGGGCATACAGGATTAGATAGAGCATATGTTAAAAATGCAAAAATTGCATATGAAAAAATAACAGAGATTCCATATGTAACAGATGAAAATGGTAGCCTAAAAATAGAAAATATAGAATGGGGCAATTATTATATTAAAGAAAAAGAACCATTATCAGGTTATAAAAAAATAGATACGAAATTTGAATTTACCGTAAATAGAGAAACATTTTTAAATGGAAACAAGGTAATTGCAAGTGTACAAAACAGTGATACAAAAGAGCAAATTTCAATAATAAAGAACGAAAGAAAACAGGGAAAAGTAATATTAACAAAATATAGTTGTAATGCATCAGGAGAAGAAACAGAAAATACATTAGAAGGAGCAAAATTTGAATTATATAAATCAAATGGAGAACTTGTAGGTGGATATACAACAGATGAAAATGGTCAAATAGTAGTAGAAAATTTAGATTGGGACAGTTATTATTTCCAAGAAAAAGAAGCACCAGAAGGATACAGCATTTCAGATAAAAAAATAGCATTTGTAGTAAATAGCAAAAACGTTGAATTCACACAAGAGCTAAAAGCTTATAACAAACTAGAGACAGGAAAAATAACAATAAATAAAACAATAAAGGCAAATAGTTTAGAAGCAGTACATGGAAATGCAACATTTATGTTTAAAATAGTTGGAAAAGATGAAAGTGGAGGAGAAAAAGTAACATTATATAGAACTGTAACATTTTCAGATAAAGAAAAACAAAATGCAGATTTAAATGGTAATGTAACAAAATCAATAGTAATTTCAGATGTAGAAGCATATAAATATGAAATTACAGAAGAAGATAACTATAGATATTCTTTAGATGAAATAATACCAATAACAAATGCAAGCAAAGAAGGAAACAAAGCAATAATAAATTTAACAGGAGTAGAAAATATAGGTGAAGTAACATTTAAAAATACAAAAGATAATAATAGTTTATTAACACATGCACAGTTAATAACAAATTCACCACAATCAAGTTATTATTTAATTGGCATAAGTGCGAAAGCTAAAGAAGAAAGTTATGTAGTAGGAACAAAATTAACAGCAAGTGATTTTACATATACATTATATTATTCAAATGGAGACGAACAAACAGCAGAGTTAACAGAAGGAATAACATTTAATGGAGAAAGTAGCTATAAGGAAGATTTAGTTGGAAGCTACATTACAAAACTGGAATATACACTAAATGGTAAAGTTTTCGAAGCAGAAGTTACAACAAAATGGATAATGTCAAGTGATTATTTTACATATGATGTAATAGATGCTAATGAAAAAACAATAAGAATAAAAGGAATAAATTCAAAATATGAATCTCCAAGTTTGCTATATATACCAAGTGAATATAATGGGTATAAGGCAAAAGAGATAAAAGGAAACAATGCTTATAATCCAATATCTAATATAAAAAATGTAAAAAGTGTTACAATTGCAAATGGAGTAACGAGTATAGGAAACTATGCATTTTCTAAGTGCAGCAATTTAACAAGTATAGAAATCCCAAGTAGTGTAACTAGTATAGGAAGTTATGCATTTTATAACTGTAGCAGTTTAACAAGTATAAACATACCAGAAGGAGTAACTAGTATAGGAGAAGGAGCATTTTCTGACTGTAGCAAATTAACAAGTGTAGAAATATCAAGTAGTGTAACTAGTATAGGAGATACAGCATTTTATTATTGTCGCAGTTTAACAATTGTAACAATACAAGAAGGGGTAACTAGTATAGGAAAGCAGGCATTTTATTATTGTAGCAGTTTAACAAGTATAGAGATCCCAAGTAGTGTAACAAGTATAGGAGACAAGGCATTTTATGAATGTAGAAGTTTAACAAGTATAAATATACCAGAAGGATTAACTAGTATAGGAAACTATGCATTTAATGGCTGTATAAGTTTAACAAGCATAAATGTGGAAGAAAACAATCAGAGCTATTGCAGTGAAGATGGAGTATTGTTCAATAAAGATAAGACAGAGTTAATACAATATCCACGTAAAAAAGCAGATAAACAATATGTAATACCAAATAGTGTAACTAGTATAGAAATTGCTGCATTTGAGTACTGTAGCAGTTTAACAAATATAGAAATCCCAAGTAGTGTAACTAGTATAGGAAATAGTGCATTTAGTAGTTGTATAAGGTTAACAAGTATAAATATACCAGAAGGAGTAACGAGTATAGGATTTAAAGTATTTAGTGGTTGTAGCAGTTTAACAAGTATAAATATACCAGAAGGAGTAACGAGTATAGGAAATAGTGCGTTCTATGATTGTAGAAGTTTAACAAGTATAGAAATCCCAAGTAGTGTAACTAGTATAGGAGACAAGGCATTTTATAGATGTAGAAGTTTAACAAGTATAGAAATCCCAAGTGGTGTAACTAGTATAGGAGATAGTGCATTTATGGAATGTAGCCAATTAACAAGTATAGAAATTCCAAGTAGTGTAACTAGTATAGGAAATAGTGCGTTCTATGATTGTATAAGTTTAACAAGTATAGAGATCCCAAGTAGTGTAATAAGTATAGGATATAATGCGTTCTATGATTGTAGCAGTTTAACAAGTATAGAAATTCCAGAAGGAGTAACTAGCATAAGAGGTAGTACATTTTATAGATGTAGCAATTTAACAAGCATAGAGATCTCAAGTAGTGTAACAAGTATAGAAAATAGTGCGTTCTATGGTTGTAGCAGTTTAACAAGTATAAATATACCAGAAGGAGTAACTAGTATAGGAAATAGTGCGTTCTATGATTGTAGAAGTTTAACAAGTATAGACATCCCAAGTGGTGTAACTAGTATAGGAGATAGTGTATTTTATGGATGTAGCAGTTTAACAAGTATAACAATACAAGAAGGAGTAACGAGTATAGGATCTGGAGTATTTAGTGGATGTAGCAGTTTAACAAGTATAGAAATCCCAAGTAGTGTAACTAGTATAGGAAATTATGCATTTGAGTACTGTAGCAGTTTAACAAGTATAACAATACAAGAAGGAGTAACTAGTATAGGAGATAGTGCATTTAGGGGATGTAGCAGTTTAACAAGTATAGAAATCCCAAGTAGTGTAACTAGTATAGAAAGTGAAGTATTTAGATATTGTAGTAAATTAACAAGTATAGAAATACCAAATAGTGTAACGAGTATAGGGGGATATGCATTTGGAGATTGTAGCAGTTTAACAAGTATAGAAATCCCAAGTAGTGTAACCAGTATAGAAAATAGAGCGTTCTATGGTTGTAGCAGTTTAACAAGTATAACAATACAAGAAGGAGTAACAAGTATAGGAGATAGTGCATTTAGTGGTTGTAGCAAATTAACAAGTATAGGAATCCCAAGTAGTGTAACAAGTATAGGAGATAGTGCATTTATTGGTTGCAGTAAATTAACAAGTATAGACATCTCAAGTAGTGTAACGAGTATAGGAAGTGGTGCATTTTATGATTGTAGTAATCTAACAACAATCAATTACCACGGAACGCCAGAACAATTTTCAGCAATTACAATAGGAAGTTACAATGACTACTTCAAAAATGCTACAGTAAACTATATAGAATAAGTAATTAAAGGGTAAGGCTATTCCCCTTACCCTTGAAATAAAAAAGTAAAAGGAGGTACTAAAAGTGAAAAATGACAATAAGAAAACAAACAAAATCATTTTAATAGTGTGCATAATAGCTATAATTAGCATATTAGGTATTTGGGGGATATCAGCATATTTAACAGATACAGATACAGCTACAAACCAGTTTGTAGTTGGACAAGTTAAAATTGAATTAAAAGAACCAAGCTGGGAATCAGCTACAGATTCAGATGGTAATGGAATTCCAGATTATGCAGAAAATGTTGTTCCAAATGATACAATACAAAAAGATCCACAAATAAAAAATATAGGAAACAATAGTGCATATGTGTATTTAAAAGTAAATGTGCCAGCTAAAAAAGTAGTAGTAGCCAATAATGACGGAACCCTGATAAATGAAGGAAATCCAACTAATACACAATTATTTACATACAACATAAATAATGATTGGAAAGAAATTGTATCAGCTAGAAAAGAAAATTTGAATAGTTCAAATGAAGTTGAATCTTATACATATGTGTACTATTATAATAAAGCATTAGGGGTAAATGAAACAACAACAGCACTATTTAATACAGTAACATTTGCAAATCTAGTTGAAGGACAAGCTGAACTTAGCTCTTACCAGATTGATTTGAATGCTTATGCTATTCAATCTGAAAATTTACCAAGTGGAACAACTATTGAAGGTGCATATGCAATTTATATGAACCAAAATGGCTAATAAATTTTACCCAAAGATTCAAGGTTTTTTGATTTACATTTGTTTACATATTTTATGAACTTTGGTAATTCAATTGTATAAATTTCTAAAACCTCTGTCAATAATAGAACACTTATACAATAAAGAATAAGAAAAAATAGCAAAAATAATATCGAATATTTACATAATTAGACAAAAACAAAAAAGTGTGATATAATAAGTATATTAAAAATTCTGAAAAAAAAGCCACGAATTGTGGAGGAGGTACAAAAATGACAGATCAACAGTTGTATAGGCATGTACAGAGAGTAAGAAAAATTTATATTGTACTTCGGTACAAAATAGGACTCAAGAAAATAGTAGTTTTGTCCGGTATTATATTTATATTGTGTTACTGTAATATGACATTTAATTCAAATGCTCAATCAGGCGATATAAATGATACAAACACACAAACTACGGTGGCAGAAGGACTAAAGGAAGAAACAAAACCTAAAACGAAAAATGCTGTAACTGATTATGTACCAATTGGTACATACTATGACGCTATAAACTACTCGACAGAAGAGTTCGAACTTTTTTGCCAAGTAGCTGTAGCAGAAGCAGGAGTTGACGGAGAAGATGGTGTAACGGCAGTTATGTTTGCAATAAGAAATGATTTCATTAAAAATCGAAATTCCAGAAATGGAAAGCTTTATAATGAAATAACTCATCTTAATGGTTACGAAACTGTCAAGATTGATTCAGATGGCAATTTTATAAATGTTAGTGTTCCTTCAGGAGAGATAATGTTCGACGATGTTCCAGAAGAATACATTAAAATTGCTCGAAGAGTTTTAATGGGTAAAGTAAAAGACACAACAAATGGAGCTATTGGTTTTTTACCACTTGAAGCTACAACAACTCCTAATGTTGAAGATTTTGCCGAAAAGTATATGCTTCCTAAAGGTTCTTACTGTCAGATTGGTAGTCAAATATACTACAAGGAATGGACAGAAGGAATGAATAATATTGAGTGGAATGCATCATGGTAAATCTCCAAAGAAAACACGTATCAAAATAATTATTTGGTATGTGTTTTTCTTATGAAAAAAGCCCAAAAAAGTTTTATTTAAACTATTGACAAGCTAAAATCAAATAAGTTAT
>OHJC01001241.1_pt1 | contig 11422 bp, 9 predicted proteins | sample 1568461 | NCBI WGS metagenome assembly OHJC01 (sample SAMEA3879535, study PRJEB24766) | human gut metagenome | biome: human-associated habitat; feature: feces | place: USA | collected 1985/1987 | reverse complement strand
CTGTCAAATTAGTATATAGTAGCGAAGAGAAGAACTGAACAATAAAAAACAAAATAACAAAGTAATCGGCAAAGCGAATAAACAAGAAAGTCATTCCTCGAATTATATCTCTGTCATTACGCAAACGCCCGGAAGTATAGCCAAAAACTACTCCTGACAAACCTATTCCGAATGAAATAAGATAATATATGCCTTGCTGAAAAGGTGAATTTCCTAAGGAGCCGGTAATACTTCGCAATATCGTCCAAGGAGCAAAAGTAGTCATGATGATTGTCAACGAATAGATAAATAAAATACAAGCAGAAAACAGTAGGGCACGCTTTTCTTTTCGCGTTAACTGCTTTCCTCTTTTCAAAATCCTGCCAATGGCATTAACCATGCCGCTATAAGAAGCTATTCCAAGACCAAAGAGTAAAATCATTATAATTCCCAAAGCGGGAGTCTTAACATAATTACTTGTAATATGTCTAAGCTCCCAGCGGATACCTTCCGGACTAAGCAGACTTTGCACTGTGCCAAGCCCGTAAATACTGCCTATCCATGAGACTAATGCCACTATTACTGTCAATAAAAAGAAGAATGTAGCTACATGGGGAAAATAGTAATTATTCTTCATCCGGCTCTAAATTATCAATATCAATAATACGCAACTCTAAAGCGCGCGTTACAAGACGACATGCATTGACACCGCTTCGCTCATTAATAGTAAACAAGCGATTAATAAGATCGTTTTGCCGCTTTTCTATTGATTTTACACCGAAAGGCATACCTTTTAGATTTGTAATCATCTCTTTGGTATACCCTAGTGCCAAATGTCGAAGAAGACGTTCGTCATATTCATCAATATCATAATTGATGATAGCTTCCTGCCGGCGTTGTTCTTGCGCGACAGATTGTTTGAAACGTTCTATTATTTTTTCGAGTATGGGATAATTAAACACAAGTTTCTTACCATCCATTACGGCTTGCACATCGGTCGCCGTCAGAAGCTCGCCTGTTTTGAGAATAATACCATCTGCACCAGCATTCAAAACATCTACCCAAAGCTTTTCATTCAACACCTCACCTGTGAATATAAGTACTTTTATTTCAGGGTGATTCTTCCGTAAAGAAGAACATATATCTACACCTATGGTAGTGGAACCACCCAATCCTAAATCGAGTAATACCATGTCAGGAGTATGTACTTTAAGAAGTTCCCAAAATTCATTTTCAGTCATAGCTGTACCAATCACCTCGGCATTAGGAATTTCATGTCTGAAAATCTCTTCAGTACCTTTTAATTCTAACTTAACGTCTTCAACAATTATAACTTTAAATTTCTTGCTTTCCATATTATCTTGATTTATTATATTTCATTATTTTGTTATCTTGCAGGAATAGTAAACCATATCATAAAACCTCCATTGCTTACCGGCTGGGCATTAATACGACAGCCACGCCTGCCTGCAAACTCGTCATGTTCACGAATTACCTGCTTGCATATTAGATATTCCGTACCTGTCAGAACTCCTTCGCTACCACGTTTCATTCGTGATAAATGCGGATAGAATAATTGATTCAGTTCTTCTTGAGTTTTATCGCGACGTTTATCTATAAAGTCGAACCTGGCAAAGTCTGTGTCCTTATATATATGTAAATACAGTCTTCCGTCAACCTCATAAGACAAGGCTTCATCTATTAAATTTTCAAGCATATATTTTAATTGAATCATATCTCCAAGCATTGAAACATTTTCCACCTCTATTTTTAGTTCTACTTTACAAAAAAAACGTTTTCCCACACGTTTCATGTAGCGTTCTGCATAATCAGCTAAATCCTGGGCCTTTACAATACTGCGTTTAAAAGTTATTTCTTCTAATTGTCGAGCAGCACAGGAACTTAATATTGTAAAAATATCTTTGTAATAACTAATCAGCTCACTTACAGTCTCTATTTGTCTTCTTTCGTTCTCACGAACCGGTTCATTGTTTAGTTTGTCGATAATCTGCTTTATTTTATTAGGATAATAAATTGTTTCATGCTTAATGGTGGACAAACAGTTGTCCAAAACTAAATTCTGTACATGAAGCTGGTTTTCTTCACGGATAGCCCGGCGAGCATCGTCTTGAGCCGTCTCTATATCACGATATTTTTGTGCCATCAGCACCACCGCATTATAAGCGATTATAGCAACATATCCGGCTACTAACTCTACCATTAAGCGGTCATCTTCGCGCTCGCTATCAAAAGAACATCTTAAAGCCAGTACACCGGTGCAACGATTTTCTCCTCCGGTTTCTACCCACAAAGGAAGGCATTTAATACGATTTTTTTCCGTCCAATATACAGTCTGTGTCTCAAAACAACGTGTTATAAGTTCACGCATATCCTCATTTCCCTCATCCGATAAAGAAAAACTGCATTTCAAGTTATGACTGTCTTCACTATAAACGGCTATGCCAAGTACATCAATGGCAATTAATTCATTTATTCCCTCAAACATGGCATTAACCAAACTTTCCGCAATATCTTTATCGGCCTGTTCGTTCAGCAACGATCCTGTAAAAACCTGTTGATTAATCTCAAGCACCTGCTCCAAATTATACCGGTACAGCAAACGATGGCGAAAATAAAGCAAATAATAACCTGTCAGTAACAGCAGCAATATGACAATACAAAGAATAATAGCGACAATCTTATTATTTGCCGACAGTTGCATCTGCCGGCAATATTCCTCAAGAGAGGTGTCTTCACTTATCTGTTTATAAAGCGCAGTATATGCATTGTTATTGTATCGATAAGCATCTAAATGGCCCAACGCCAAAAATGCCACTGCTGATTCATTACGTACGTCCAACAGGGTATAATAATCCGTGTCAAAATGATTGTTGAACCACTCCAGTTCGGCTGCTGTCCCTTCTCCTTCCAATCTCAATAAAGGTGCTGTTTGATGAGAATACTGTTTATAGTGGGCATTCAGGCAAAATAATGCGCTGTCAGCATATGATAAGGCTTGTTGATAAAGTCCTTCGATATTGCAATTGTATACATCATAAGCATAATTATTTGCTGCCGTTAACCATTTGTCATAGCATTGGACGGAGTCTTCCGGTGTCATTGTTTCCTGGCGCTCCAAATGATTCTCTCCACAACTGCTCAATAGCGATAGAGTAGATATAAGAATCAACATCAGTATTTTCCGTATTCCTTTGGGGAGGCGAAAATAAAAGCGACTGCCTCTGCCCGGTTCACTTTCAATATTAAATGTGCATATTCGAAAGATGTCGTTCGTTTTTCTATATTTATCGATAATGCCTTTACAATTCATCAGTCCGAACCCATGTCCTTTATTCTTTTGAAGTTCTGCTGCATTCTCGGTACTTTGTAAACCAATTTTTCCGGAATCATATACTTTTTCACTCAATATTCGTTCTTTGTCTTCTACAGAAAGCCCCAAACCATTATCTTGAATAGATATTTCTACATAATTTTCGTTTTCTTCTGCATACACAGAAATTTTCCCTCCTTGTTGGGTATACTTACGGGCATTTTCCATTAGAGTGTTAATCATAAAGAGTGTTAGTGCCTTATCTGCCTTTACTATGGCTTCGGTAGGTATTATCGTCAATGTCTGTTTCTTCATTTCGAAGGTTTTTCTTCCTTTGACTAAGACCTTAAACAGGTCATTTAATTCAAAATTTTCAATACTTAAACTAAGTGTTCCTTGTTTCATCTTTATCCATAAAGCCAGGATGTCGTTATACTCGTTGATGCGGGTTATCAATTCATCTATATAATGATATTTGCTTTTCTTAATATCTTCATTGTCAATATAATTATTCACTGTAAGCTTATGCGTCTCATTAATAATACGGTCGATATAAGGCATGATACCCATAACAATGAAGAGACATGCTTTCTTTACCAGATTTTGCCGTTTGTTTTCTGCCAAATGTTGTTCGTGTATATATTGTTCTTTTTCCAGCCGTTTGCGTTCATCTCCCAATGAAATAAAAGCCAGTCCGTTTTCCAATGTCCATGATATATAAGGAATTATAACCTTCATCAAAGCTTTATCATCCTTTTTCATTTTCTGTGAAGAATACAAGTTTATTTCTCCTAACGGTTGTTCTTTGTTGGGGACACTTAGAATAAACCGAGTACAACTGCCATCATACTGTATCGGTTGTTTCGTTTCATTTTCGTAAACGACAATTTGCAATAGCGATGCTCCTATCAACTGCAGAATATCTTCACCTACTGCAGTGTGCATGGCACTTATGACATCATCCACTTCATTTGCATCCGAAGGTACGGAAGCTGTAATCTTTCTGCAAATATCGAGAGTACGTTTCAACTTGGCAATATATAACGTATTGCGAACTTTCCATTGTCTGTTTAGTATCCAGAACAGCACAATCAGTACTATAATTCCGATAATGACAACAGCCAATAAGCCAGTTAATTGCTCGGATTCCTTTTCTAATGCAATATAGCGGCTTTCCAGTTCTTTGTCTTGTCGTGTATAATCAAGTATATCAAGATAAATGTTTCTGTTATAATCAGATTCCGGTTTCATTCCCAGGGCAGCATAAGTTACACTAAGTTGTTCACGAAAGCGGGCAATCCATTCGGGAACCGTTTTGATACCATCATCATTAATCCATTGAAGTTCGATGGAAGTGGATGCCATGGGAACATAAGGGCGAAGACGATCTGTCGTATCTGTACAATGATAAAATTTCTCATGATGGCGGTTCACATATCCTAAAGCCTCAGATAGATAACTTAATGCTTCCTCATACCTTCCTTGCTCATTACAACAGGAGGCCAAAGTGCGATAAGTTCCTGATATCTGATATAAATCTCCATAGGTTTTAAATAATTGTAGAGCATTTTCGGCAAAAGACATCACCAATTCTTCCCATGGTAAATCTTCTGTATTAATGCCTCTCATCACACTGGGACGGCGTGCCATCAACAAATCATAATTCTTTCTCTCTTTCAGTAATTCCGCCATTGCTTGCGAAGCATTAGCTTCAAAGTATACATATCCTAAATCATGACTGATGCGCAAACAATCCACTAAGTAATTAAACTCGCCCAATACAACTTCCTCTTGTGTAGGTGCTTCATACATACCTCCCGAACCTTTCATGTAATAATAATAGAGCAGTTGTGCCGTGTCGCGCTCCAGTCCTTCGTCTACTTTAATTTCATTTATAGCCTCCAAAGACTGCTGTTCTTGCTGTAAATAATAATAGTAGATGGCTGATGCAATCGAGAACTCGGAATGTGCATAGTTCAAACGTTCTAATATCGTAGGATCGGTGATGGCAGAACGATCATCGTTAATACGCTTCATACGGCGTAAGGCACTGTTACGGTAATCATAAAATTCTTTATTCATGGCGGTACGCTGGCAAATCTTCATCATGCCAATGTCAGCTATCAGACACTCAAGTTCATTTGTCGTTGTTTCGTATACTTGTTGAAAGAACTTTTCAGCCGTTTCAAAATCCATGTGAATAAAGGCACAAAATCCTATATTATTCAGTGCTTCGGCACGCAAGGAAGAATTGTTCAAAGAAAAACGATATGCTTCATGGGCAGCTTTGCAAGAAGCCTTCAAATCTTTGTAACGCACTTTATAAGCAACTTGATTAAGTGAGTCGGCCCGAAGGTATAAAGAAGCATCTTTTTCGTTTTCACACGAGAAGAAACTTCCTGTGACTGTCAATATACTTGCACAAATAAGCAATAAACGCATTTTCTTCATTGGATATTTTTTCTCTAGGTTATAAGCAGCAAACAAAAATACAAAAATTCCGATTATTCCATAAATTAAAAACAAATAAGTATCAATGAAAAAGAGATTAATCTTTCAAGAAATAGAGATGATAAAAAAATAGGGGACTGTGAATTTCATGGCAAATCATAAAACTAAAAAAGCTATCCGGTTATGGACAGCTTTTCTTTGTGCTCAAATAATCATGAAATTACTTTTTAGCTTCTTCCAAAGAAGCCTTTCTAAACTCTTTCAGTAATTTTTCCAGTGCTGTATAGTCGGTTGTCACAGAAGCAAAATGCACTACTGCATCCATAAAGAATGCATTGCTTAATTCCTTGATTTTTGCAACTAATTCGTTCATCTTACTATTTATTTATTAATTATTAAATCGGATTCAAATTAAATCCTTTTTTGTTAGAATACGCTTTAACATGCTTGTTTTTTACAGTTTTTCAACATTTTTAGCTGAAAAGATAGACGATGATACCTGTTATACACACATACACCAATGCATAAGGAATGGCAGCTTTTAATATTTCTCCTTCTTTCCCTTGTTGGTTTCCGGCGGAAGTAGCGATTGCAATGCTCTGAGGCGAAATTATTTTCCCTCCTGTTGCTCCTACGGTATTTGCAGCCGATAACCAATCGGGACTTACCTGAATATGTCCGGCAACACTAGCTTGTAATTTACCGAATAGGATATTGGAAGAGGTATCACTACCTGTAATAAATGTGCCCAAGCAACCGATTATCGGTGCAAAAAAGGGATAAAGATTTCCGGTAATAGTCGCAAGTGCAGTAGCTATTACGGATATCATACCGGAAGTATCCATGACAGTGGACAGGCTTACCAGACAAATCACTGTTATAAATGTCTTTTCCAATTGTTTCACCGTTTTCCAAAGTACAACGAACAGTTCCTTGACAGTTGCTCCCTGGATAAGGCCACCTGCAAATGTACCCACAAAAAGCAAAACGCCTGCATGGGTCAGCCACGAAATCGTATAATTCACTGTCGACATATTTATAGGAAGACTGATGTGTGTTACCCAATTATTCTCCAATGTGTTTCTCAGTCCCGGAAATAATGGGCTTGTCACAATTATCAATAAAAGAATAAAGAGATAGATGCTCCACGCCTTGAATATATCCTTACTTTTTAAAATGTTTCTCTGATTCTTTTCTTCTTTTGTTGCAGTCAGTTTACCATATAAAATAATAACAATAATGGACAATATACTTCCAATGATAGCAGGAGATTCAGCACCCATATAACGTGCTGCTATATATTGACTCCCCAAAGAAACACTGCCTACCAATAGTGTTAATAATACGTTTTTAGGTAGTGATTTTAATTTAGGATTTGTAAGAAAGAGTAATATTAATGGAATTAAAAACATCAAGACTGAAAGTTGGAGGACAACATTTGTGCTTAATGTTTGTACATTCAGGCTTGTTTCTTTGGCAAGTACAAGTACTGGTGTGCCAATAGCGCCGAAAGCTGTGGCTACACTGTTGGCAATCAGACTGACTGTTGCCGAAAAGATTGGTTTAAATCCTAAACTAATCAGAATGGCAGCAGGAATGGCTACGGCTGTTCCAAATCCGGCCATAGCCTCTAGCAATCCTCCGAATCCCCATGTAAGCAATAACACCTGAATGCTTTTATCAGTTGAGATAGAAGAAAACTGTTGTTTAATAATTTCCATTTTTTCAGTTTTAAGCAAAACGTTGTAACTGAATATAGCCATCAGGATAATAATCAAAATAGGTGAAACTGCTTTCATGGCTCCATAAAGAAAGGAGAATAATAAATCATCCAAAGGGAAATGAAACCCGAAAAAGGCAATCAGCATGGTAACTACTAAAGATATAATGCTGCTTTTATCACCTGACATTTTAAAAAATGCCATTAGCACTATCAGTGATAATACGGGAACTATGGCTATAATCAGATTCATATAGTTAATGGTGGCTTAAAATTACTACAAAATAACAGTTCATATAAAGTTAAAGTTCATGTTAAAGGAAAACAATTAACAACAATTCATAGAAAGACGGTATAATAAAGTGGACGATTTAAGGATGAAGCAAATAATGTTTATAGAGTAAATATATAGCTTACCGGAAATCAGGCTGCGATTGCTTAACCACGGCCGTGGTTAAGCCTACCCACCTGGGTGGTTAGAGTTAGTCACGACTGTGGTTAATGTTAGCCACGACCGTGGTTAATAGAAAGTTTGCTTTCATTAATAAAGAAACGGCAATATTGTACGCTGATGGAGCACTTATACAGTCAATCAGGACTTAAGTGATTATATATGCTATAAATGTAAGCATCCGAGAGTCTGTGCAAAAACTACTTTTGGAAGACCGATGAATATAGCCACGAGGATGTAAATACAAAACCAGAACATAAGCGACTAATAATATGGTAATCAAAATAGTATTAAACAAGGACGATGTTGAATGCTTCAATGTAATTGTTGCAAAATCTGCTCCATGCTCGTTTCGGGTACGGTTGCTCAGTTCATGATCGTAGAACATACTCGAAATAGGTGCTCGCCAATCGTAAATTATGGTTGCTCGGCTTTCAGTGTTGTGAAAGGTATGAATGCTGACCCGACATGGGAACGTATTGGGGCAACCATTCATCTGGTAGACTCACTCACATCCGGTCTGCTGGCAAAGAGTAGGAATATAGACCTGCATATATACCGATACATTGGATATTGCAGTCAGCTTTTCAGTGATGCAGGAACTTGCCGAATGGCTCTCTTTAAAGGAAGTATACTGATAAGAATCTGGTTCAGACAGAAGAAGAGTGCATCGAATGGCACGTCATTTACGAAGATGAGGACAGGAACACGTGGAAGTTCGACATGATTCATAAAAGTAACTGCTGCCATTACGAACTGACTTACTCCTGAAATCAAGAACACTATCCTTCAAATTAAATTCGATGTGCCGGACGGTGTGCAGATTCCCGGCATAGAAATCTATCATGTTGTTTTCGTGGGTGGAGTTTGCAATTACGAAGAACTGAAATAATGGAGAAAAACCAATCTGCTGACAAATAGCTTGGATTGGTTACCGTAACCAATAGAGAATATCACATCCGGAAGAAGTTCACGACCATTTTTCCCGGAGTCCTTTTCCGGATAATATGGAAGTTTGGCTATACATCATTCAGCCATTCCCTTGGGTTAATTTCCTGTGCTTTACAGGTAGCTAATAGTGAGCATATGATTGCTGTATTTTCAGCTGCCTCGTGGTTACCACAAAAGAGGAAGTTCTTTCTGGACAAAGTAAGTGGTCTAATCGCATTCTCCGCCAGACTATTATCGATTTTCAGATTTCCATCTTTCAGGTAATTCTTCATTCTTGGCCAAAGAGGATAAGTATAGGTAATAGCTTGTCCCATACGACCTCTTGGTGGTGCTTTGCCGTAAGTCTGTTCCATCCATTTTTCAAAGGAGTCAAGTATGGGTGTTGCCAACGCTGACGGAGCTCACATCGTCCCCGAGCATCGAGTTTCCCGGCATCTGCTATCTGCTCAATATGATATAATTCCTGTATTTGTTTAAGGGCATATTCAGCAAGTGATCTATTTTCATCCAGTGCCAGCTCCATATGTCTTCTGATATGGGCCAGACAGACAATAAGACACACGTCCTTAGTGCCCTCAAACGCATTGTAGGCACTGTAACCGTCACTTTGAAGATATCCCTTGAAGTCCTTTAATAAATTTCTGATTGTCTGTCCGGATCGGGAACCGTCATCATAATGGAAGATGACCAGTCTTTCCATAACTGCCCTGACCATCCATAAATACTCCTTATCGGTTTTTCCCTTTCCTTTGTTGATGACCCGTACTGTGGTTTCGTCGACCTGAACATATCCGCTGCCCGTTACGAGCTTTACTAATTCCGAATAAAGAGGACTTGATAACTCACATACCGGCTTAAACCACCCGCTTAAAGTACTTTCCGTCAGTCGTACACCCAAATGTCTGTATTCCTTTACCTGACGGTAAAAGGGAACATGATATTCATATTTCTGCAGAAGTATTTCGGCTGGCAAGGAAGGTCCTGCCGGACATTTGTATATAGGGAAGGTGGAAGCGGTGCTATTATGACACCGCTTTCACCCTCTTTGGGAAGACTTAAATTATTTTTGAGTCCGTACGTACTGTCTCTTTGACATACAGCTTTCCCGGTTCAAATTCAAGCGTACGTGTGCGCTCTTCACCTATACGACGATATCGATTCAGATCCACATTATCAGGTTCGACAATGACTTCCACAACGGGCAGCCCCTCTAACAGTTCCCGATTACAGCGGGATTCTTTTTTCTTTCCGTCCGGTTTACATGTCCCGGTGCCTACGCCAGTCTCCACAAGATTCGTTTCCTCTTGCCTGGGATTAACCAAGGTATCAAACAAGGCAAGCCGGTTGGGATCCAAGGATGCCGGCTTTTCACTCTTTCTGCCGAAAAGCTGTCTGTTTAACCAGACTACTTGCGACAGGAGTTCCTGTACTTTTTGCTGCAGTTCTCCCGTCTGTTTCATAAGTTTCTGATTTGATTCTACAAGGGTACGATTTGTCTCCGGAAGCCCTTTTATTTGCTCCTGTTGATTCTTGATTATTAGTTCCATCGTATCTGTATGAATCATTCTTTTTAGTATCTTATTATAATGTAAAGATACTGAAAATCGTACAGCTATACAAGTTTAGGAAGCTCTTTTTAATCAATAAAATCCTTCTTTTCGACCGGCTTTAAGACGTTTGAGTCTATCACTCGGATTATCGGTTATGCCTTCCACCATCACTACTAAATCACGCCATTCCATGGGATAGGAACGGCTTTCACTATCATAGGAAGGAAGTCTGAAGGTACCTTCCTCAAGGCGTTTTATGTATAAAACCATACCTCCGTCTTCGGCATGCAGAAGTTTCATGGTTGTTCTGCTTCGGTTGACAAAGATAAACACATCGCCAAGTCGAACGTCATATCCCATTTTATCATGAACAAGCCCACAAAGAGAATTTATTCCTTTGCGCATATCTGTCTTCCCGGGGCACAGGAAGTAGCGCATCGTATCATTCAGGCAGAACATGGCTACATAATTTACTGATCAGGCCATAAATAATCTCCAGATTACTTAGGATGTTGAGGTGGGTCTTTATGCCGGATGGAAGTTCTATGGTTACATGCCTGTCACCACATGATGAAGTGGGAATGGCAGGAGTATGATTAATATTAAGAGGGATAAACGAATCACCTGTAGGTTCGGTGTGTTTGGTATATGGGTGACTCAATCCATATTTCTTCTTCCAATAATGAAAACAGGAAGCAGGATACGATTCATTATCACAGAAATCCTTTATGGTTAGTCCGCTGGACTGTTGGCGCTGATATAGCGCTAAAAACTCTTCTTTACTCATTGATCGTTTCATAACTACGTTTTTGGTCGCAAAGTAATAGAAGAGTTTTTAGGTCTACAATGTGTACTTTAGCGGATGCTTACGTCAAACTTAACTCTTCTGCAAGTTATAATGTTAGTATCTCTGTTTAATGTTCTATATGCTGGAAGAGTTTTGTATTTAAAACGATTTATTAAATATTCATTAAGTTCTATGCATATGA
>OHJC01001239.1_pt1 | contig 11438 bp, 9 predicted proteins | sample 1568461 | NCBI WGS metagenome assembly OHJC01 (sample SAMEA3879535, study PRJEB24766) | human gut metagenome | biome: human-associated habitat; feature: feces | place: USA | collected 1985/1987 | reverse complement strand
CTTAGATATAGTAACCGCTACAGTTGGCACTCTGAGCGGTTACTTCCTTTTTTGGAGTTTCATTACGAATTCCAAGGTTGCCAAGAACAACCTAAGAAGTCCAACGATAAATGAGCCGCATGTAAAGAACAAAGCCCATGTCATCATTGTGGTCACCTCCTTCCCCTGACGTATATCGTAAGGTCAGGATAAATGGCCAACCGTCCCCTTTTTACGTCGGGGTAGGCGCTTATGTTTATTATAATGTAGAACAGTGTCGAATTGCAATAAAAACGCACTAAAAAAGCCCCCTCGTCGAGGGAGCTTTTAATCTCTTTATTTAGTTCTGCTTGTCTTCAGGCAGCAGGCCCTTTCTGGTCAGGTCTATCTTGCCGTCGGGCTTGATATCGATAACGCGGACTAGTATTTCGTCGCCTAAGCTCACCACGTCCTCAACCTTCTCAACGCGCCTGTTGGCAAGCTTGCTTATATGCACAAGGCCCTTCTTGCCGGGCTTGAGCTCCACCTGAGCGCCTATGGGCAGTATGTTCACTACCTTGCCCAGGAACACTTCGCCAACCTCTATGTCCTTGACGATATTGTCTATCATCTTCTTTGCGGCGGCGCTGGCTTCCTGATCGGGAGACAGTATGAACACGCGGCCGTCGTCGTTTATGTCTATCTTCACGCCGGTATCGGCAATGATCTTATTGATGGTCTTGCCGCCGGAGCCGATGACTTCGCGGATCTTATCGGGATTGATGCTGAACTGCAGCACCCTGGGCGCATAGGGAGAAAGCTCCGCGCGGGGCTGCGCAAGGGTTTCAAGCATCTTATCCAGTATGAACAGCCTGCCGCGGCGTGCCTGTGCAAGCGCGCGGGTCAGAATCTCTTCATCAATGCACTTTATCTTTATATCCATCTGAATGGCGGTTATGCCGTCCTTGGTGCCCGCAACCTTGAAGTCCATGTCGCCAAGGAAGTCCTCAAGGCCCTGTATATCGGTCATAACGGCTATGTTGCCGTTGGCGGGGTCCTTTATAAGGCCCATGGCAACGCCCGCAACGGGCTTCTTGATGGGCACGCCCGCATCCATGAGAGACAGGGTGCTTGCGCAGATGGAAGCCTGTGAGGTGGAGCCGTTGGAGCTTATGACCTCGCTGACGAGCCTGAGCGCATAGGGGAATTCTTCTTCGGAAGGAATCATGGGCAGCAGGGCGCGCTCCGCAAGGGCGCCGTGGCCGATTTCACGCCTGCCGGGGCTGCGCACGGGGCGGGTTTCGCCAACGCTGTACGGTGGCATATTATACTGGTGCATATAACGCTTGCCGGTTTCGTCGCTTATGCCGTCCAGCATCTGGGCATCCTCAAGGGAGCCGAGCGTGGTTATGGTCATAACCTGGGTCTGGCCGCGGGTAAACACGGCGCTGCCGTGCGCGCGGGGCAGCAGACCAACTTCGCACCATATGGGGCGTATCTGCTCCATGCTGCGTCCGTCGGGGCGTATGCCGCGGTTGATTATCTTATCGCGCACTATTTCCTTGGTTATGTTATAAAGTATCGCGTCAACATCCTTGGCGCAGTCGGGGTCTATTTCAAGGAAATGCTCGGTAACTTCCTGCTTCACCTGTGCGCTGCGCGCTTCGCGCTCGTAGCGGTCAAATGTGTCAAGGCTCCACTCCACCTTATCGAAGGCATATGCGCGCACAAGCTCGGTGAACTCCTCGTTGGGCTGATAGATGTTCACTTCCATCTTGGGCTTGCCGACTTCCGCCTGCATGTTTTCTATGAAGGCGACAATTTCCTTTATGTAGCCGTGGGCGAACAGAATGGCCTGCAGCATTTCGTCCTCGCTCAGCTCGTCCGCGCCCGCTTCAACCATCATAACTGCGTCCTTCGTGCCGGCAACGGTCAAATGCAGCTTGCTCTTTTCGCGCTGCTCGCTGTTCGGGTTGATTATATACTGCCCGTCGATATAGCCAACGCTTACCGCGCCGGTGGGGCCCATGAAGGGCGCGTCGCTTATGGCGAGGGCGGCGCTTGAGCCTATCATGGCAAGTATTTCGGGCTGCACGTCCTGCTCAACGCTGAGCACGGTGGCAATTACCTGAATATCGTTATAGAATCCCTTGGGGAACAGGGGCCTGAGCGGCCTGTCTATAAGGCGGCTGGCTAGTATGGCCTTTTCGGAGGGACGGCCTTCCCTTTTGATGAATCCGCCGGGGATTTTGCCCACGGAATACATTTTTTCTTCAAATTCAACGCTCAGCGGAAGAAAATCCACGCCGTCGCGCGGGGCCTTGGCTACCGTTGCGCATACCAGCACCGCCGTGTCGCCGCAGCGCATAAGCACACTGCCGCCGGCCTGCTCGGCATACTTACCGGTTTCGGCGGTAATTGTTCGGCCCGCCAGCTCCATTGAAAATATCCTTTGCATTTGCTTCTTCTCCTTCTTATAGTCCATTTTTATTCATACTGTATTATTATAACTCATCCCGCGCAAAAAAGCATCATTAATTTGCGTAAAAGGAGAAAAAGGTGAGGTGGTACTCCCTCAGTCGGCGCAGTACAAGCTCTGACCAAAAGGCGCCACCGCTTGCGGGGATTCGAGCCGAGCGCGCCCAGTGGGCGATGCAGCGAGGGAAGAATCGGGCGGAATAGGGAGTATTGCAAGCGGCAGCGCTGCAAGACGACCATATTCCAACCAGCGTTCGTGGCTGCGAATGTAATGAGCAGTTGAAATGGGAATGGCTCAAAGAAGCCAAGTGCCGTGAGGTATTCCCCCTCAGTCTGTTCACTATCGTTCACAGACAGCTCCCCCGCAAGCGGTGGAGCCTTTTGGCTGTCCCCCAACCGAAAAGAGCCCCATTGGGGCTCTTTTCATTGCTTGCTTATTCTCCCTTATTCTTATCTCCAGCCGTAGCCGCTGCTTGTGCCGGGGACAAACAGGCCAACGCCGGGGACATAGCCCGAGGGCGGGGTCGTGCTGCCGGAATAGCCGGGGTAATAGTAGCCGTTCGTCCAGCCGTAGCCGGGGGCGTAGCCCATGGGGGCGGTGCTGGTCAGGTACTTGGTGAACACATAGCCCGTGTAATCGCCGCAGACTACCTTGCTCCAGTTGCCGCTCTTTTCAACGAAGGTGACTGCTGTGCCGACCCTGAGCGTTCCTATTATGCCGTACTTGGTGCCGGGCCCTTTGCGCAGGTTAAGGTTGGTGGTGGTGTAAAGCCTGGTTCCCCAGCCCTGTGAAGGCGGAGTGGGTACGGACGGGTACGAGGGCGCGTTTTTGCCAAGATACTTGGTGAATACATACGCCACCTGGCCGCGGTATATCACCTGCGACCACTTGCCGCTGTAGCCTATCAGCTTTACCTGCTCGCCCGCCTCAAGCACGCCTATAACGCTGTACTTGGTGCTGGGGCCGGTGCGCACGTTCACGCGCTCCGTGGCATAGCGGTATTCATAGTAGCCATAGTTCGGCGTTGAGGGGTTAGAGGGCGTTGAGGGGCCGCTCCAGCCGCCGCTCCAGCCGCTGCCGTAATTCTTGTCATAATAGAATTCGGCATATACCGTTTCGCTTATTCTGCACCTTTCGTCATAAACGCTTTTGCCCAGGCGATAGAGTGCGCCCTTGCTCAGGTCGTATCCTGCAAGGCTCAGATTCACGCTTACGCTCTTGCCCGGCGCAAGCGTATATCCCCAGTAGGGATAATTTCCGCTGTAATTGGCGGCCGGAACCCAGCGGCCGTCCCTTGCCACCTCCAGCGAGAATGAATCGCCGAAGGAATAGTTGGTGAGCTTGGATTTGTTGGTGAACGTTATGCTCAGCGTGGTGTTGGCGAGCGTCAACATATTGCTTGAAAGGGTCATTTCAAGCGCACTTTCGGGTACATACTGCGGCGTGGTGCCCCAGCCGCTATTTCCCGCCGCCAGGGCGGGCACGGCGAACAGCATCATTACCGCGGCGAGTGCGAAGCAGATCAGCTTACGTGTTTTCATTGTTCATTCCTCCCTTACGGTTTTATTCTCTGCCTTGGCCTTATGGCCTTGGCCTACTTCCATTATAATGCAATTTGCGCCCAATACAAGTGAACAAACTATTAACCTTGGGGAAAACACGGCTTTTGCGGCGTGCGCCCGCTTCCTTTATTTATTATTCGTCCCTGTAGCCCGCCATTATCTGCTTGAACAGCTCCTGCGTGGAGGGCGGAGTGTAGGTTATTGCGTTTGCGCCGGCCTCTATTGTTCGGCTTATGGTTTCGTTCGTTTTGCCGCCGGATGCAATTATGGGCACATCGGGGAACCCTTCGCGTATTTTGCGCACAATGTCCGCCGTGCGGTCGGCACAGGCTACGTTAAGAATTGATGCGCCCGCGTCAAGGCGCGCCCGAATATCCGTATCCATTCTTGTAACCGTTGCCACAACGGGTATATCAATGGCCATGGACACGGCAAGCATATTGGGGTTGGATATGGGGGCGTTGAGCACAACGCCCATCGCGCCCTGCATTTCAACGTCCTTTGCCAGCGAAACCGTGCGCAGCCCCTGTGTTGTTCCGCCGCCTACCCCGCAGAAAACGGGTATGTAGGAGGCCTTGATTATTGCGTCGCTTATCACCTGTTGCGGCGTAAACGGGTAAACGGCGAACACGGCGTCGGCGTCGCAGTTGCGTATAATTGCCAGATCCGTCGTAAAAACGCAGCTCTTTATCCTGCGCCCGTTTATAACTATGCCGCTGGCTTGAAAAACGGCTTCGGGCATTCTTAAAATGTTTTTTCTCAGCTTGCTTCCTATCCGCGGAATAGATGTTGCTTTTTCCATATAAATATTACCTCCTTTTAATGATTATAAGTACCCGCCCGAATTCATACGGGCGCAATGCTATCGGATAACCGTGAGCCCGCCCCGCCCGAGCCCTGCGGGGGGATTATACGCGGAGGAAACCTCTCCGCTTTTTAATTCTTGGGTATAAATTCCCCGTAGGCCGCGCTCAGCGTGTCGAAGGCGTGCTGATAAAGCCGCTCTTCCCTATCCGTGGTTCTTTCCAGGTAGCTCCAGTCAAGCGTGCAAACCGTGTTCCCTTTTTGGAAATATACGGTATGCCAGCCCGGTGTGCCCTCCTGCGCAAGGACTGCGCGGCGCACCTGCACCGCCTCCGCTTCCGTGGCGTATTCGTATACCATGACCCGCATGAGGTTCTCCCTATACGCCGTTTTAAGGCCGTATGCTACGGCAAGCACGGGCTTATCCGCGCTGCTTTGAAGGCCGTGGATACCCGCTCTGCCGCCGTACATATATTCAACCGCCTTTATGTTGTTCCTGCCAAGCTCCTGCGCCAGGCGGCTTCCCAAGTAGCTTTTTGCGCGGTTTTTGGTAAGATACTTGCCGTAAACAAAGCCGCTTGCGCCGTTGTATTCAACCTGAACCCAGCCCTTTGCCTTTTTTATGAATTTCACGGCCTCGCCCGCCTGCAGAACGCCCAGTATGCGGGAGCTTGAATTTGCCTCGCTGCGAACGTTGACCTCCTCCGTTGCAAAATACAGCAGCGCGCCCGCGGGCTTTATGTGGCGCGAAAATACATAGCCCTGCTCGTCATGGCCCCCGTTGCCCCATTTTACATACGACCATTTGCCGCTTATGCCAAGCAGCGTCACCCTGTCTCCCCGCTTCAGCTCCGTAACCACGGGCACATCGTCAACCCCGGGATAATGCCTTACCTTCAGCCTTTTAGCCGTAACCTCCATCTCCTGCAAGGCCGGCGCACCCTGAGCATACGCGCACGGCACAGCCGTAAGCAGTAAAGCGGCGGCCAAAAGCGCTGTCAGCCATCTTGTTCCTTTGTTTTTCATGTCGTCGCTCCTTTCCGGTTGTGTGGTGGTGATTTGGGTTAAATATATCCCTTGCTTATATCACGATTTTGCAATTTATGATACATGGGAAATATATTCGCTCCGTTCCTAAGTACAATCCAATCAATACGGCGCGGCCTGCTTTAGCCGCAAAACACAATAAGACCCGCCGTTTTACACGGCATTGAATGCTTGTGTTTTTATTATACTTCATTATAATTACAGCCGCAACACACTCCCATTTTTGTTCACAATTTCCCCGCGCTCCATGCAAATAAAAAAAGCCGGAGTTAGCTCCGGCTAAGTGCGGTTCATTTTATCTTCAGCGTTCTCAATTCTGCCTTATGCCCGTCCGTCACGCGGCGGCTTTCTATGGCCTTCTGTATGGTTTTGTTGTGCGTCCATGCGTCAAGGCGGCGGTTCTTTATGTACGGCAGCGCCGCGTCGTATTGCTTGGCAAGCGCCGTTGCGAACAGCCACGCCACCATCATTTTAAGATAGTATTCATCGCTCGTAACGCCCGCCGCGCGCCCGAGCACTTCCTCCGTAAAATACGGCGCGTCCAAATAATGCGCCATAAGCATGCCTAACCCGAAGCGCACCGCGTATACGTCGCCCGATTTAAGCCATTCGTCTATTTTGGGCATAAGGCTTGCCGGGCGCTTTTTGAAGAGCACGGGCGATATCAGGTCGCACACGGCCCAGTTGGTAACGTGCGGCAGGAATGCGTCCAGCGCGGCGTAAAGCTCGCCCTCGTCCTTTATCCGCTCCGCAAGGAAGCCGTGCAGGCAGTTCTCCTCCTGATAATAATGCGGAAGCGCCGCCATGAACAGGCGCGCCTCCTCCGTGCCGCAAAGCTCCTTTGCAAGCGACCTCAGTATAGGCGTGCGCACGCCAATGAACCGCTCCCGCTCCACGTTCGGCACAAGGGACGCGCTGAAGGACGCGTATTTTTCATCCTTCAGCGCAAAAAGCTTTTCGCGTATTGCGTTTACGGCTTGGTTTGTGTCCATAGAGCTTTCTATCCGTTACTTGAAGCAATATGAAACGGAGCCTGTAATGTCGGCCTCATATTTTCCCTGATGGAGTACAATAACATAGTAGCTGCCGCGCGGAACACGCGATAGATCGGCATCGAAGGCGCCTGTTCCGCCTTCAAGCGGAATTACATATGTTTCCCCATTGCCGGCATCGAATAATCCGACATAAATCGGATTCCCGGAATCTGCCCATGTTATTACGAAGGAGAACAGACTCTCTCCGTCGCCTATTGTATATGCGTCCCCGCTTATGGCCCCCGTTTCGGCAGTAATATTCACAAACGAAAAATTGCCGCCCTTTGGCTTTCCCGCGGAATCAGAATCATAAACAACGTCCGAGCTAAACCGGGTTTTCTCCATTACGGAACCATTGATGAATGTTAAGGCTCTTTTGTTGCAGGCGGACAGGCAGCAAAGAATCACGCCAACAACAAGCACACCTGAGAAGATTCTTCTTTTCATTTATGACCTCCTTCGTTTCTGCTTAGGGGAATTGGGAATACGCCTGTAACGGCGCCGTATTTTCAGCCCTTTATAACCTTTTCAAGCATATGCGCGGGCATTTCGGCGCGCACGGTGAAGAGCGGGTTTACCATTTGGCACAGCGCAATGTTGCACACCATGCTCATAAGTATACCGGCCTCGCCCTCATCCTGGCCGCACTGCCTGAGCAGATGATACATGGATTCAAGCGCCTTCTCGGTCGCCTCCTGCATGGTTTCGCCGCTGGCAACGGTCATTGCGTCGCCGCCTTCTATGAGCAGGGGCTGCTCAAGCTTCATGCCCTTTACTGCGGTTACGCGGACGGTGACCTCTCCGCTTACCTCAAGGCCGTAGCCGAAAACCTCGCCGTCGCCCATCAGCGCGTGAAGATCGCCCATGGAGAGGAGCGCGCCTTCAGCCGCAACGGGGAAATAGATGGTCGCGCCCTCGCGTATGCGGCGGCAATCCATGTTTCCGCCGTGCGCGCCGGGGGTAACGGTGAGCACGCCTTCGCCCGCGGGGGCAACGCCTATAACGCCTATCATATTGTCAACGGGGATATCAAACCCGCCGGCCCTTACCACGCCATCCTTAATATCGTAAACATGCATGGAATGATCGCTGCCCTGCACGTTTTTGAAGCCAAATTCGCCGAAGCTGGTGCCCATCGCGCCCCAGTCGCGCGTGGTTATTTTAATTATCTCAACCTTCAGCGCGTCGCCGACCTCCGCGCCCTCAACGAACAGGGGGCCTGTGGCGGGGTTATGCATGCGGTCTATCTTGAGCCGCTCGCCCTGCCGCGTGACGGAGCAATCGTAGCAATCCAGCGTTTCAAACAGCACCGTGTCTCCGCTTTTGCAGCGCGCGGACGGAGCGTTCTTCGCATCCATAATGTCTATTTTTTTATCGGTTGTGAGCCTGAGCATGAAAAATATACCTCGTTTCCTAAGATCATATATAATTATAAACCCGAAAACGGGGGTTTGTCTATGGGGTTCGGAGTTGAGCGCGTCCTGTGGACGAGTAAGCGAAACGGAGAACGGGCAGGAACAGGGAGGATTACGAACGGCAGTGAGTAAGGCGACCTTGTTCCAACCGGAGTGGCCCTGTGTAGCAGGGGAGCTGGCTATAAGCGTTAGCGAATAGACTGAGGGAGTAAAACAACCTCAATCCTATCCCTTACCTCACAAAATTGGTACTTACGCGGGGCTCACGCTCGGGCAGGGTTATGCCGGCGGCTTTGCCTGCGGCGATGCACTTGAGCAGCCACGCCATGTTGCGGCCAAGGGTGCGCATTATCTGAAGGCCCTCTTTGTCCTGCGCCACTTCATCGGGGCTGTTGCCGTGCACCATGCACCAATATTGGCTGGGCACTATGGGCATGCCGCGGATTATGAAATACTTGTTAAGCACGTCAAGCGTGGCGGTGGTGCCGGCGCGGCGGGCGGAGACTATTGCCGCGGCAGGTTTGCCGGCGCAGTTCACGCTGCCGCTATAAAACAGGCGATTCATGAATGCTGTAAGGTTGCCGTTGGGGCCGGCGAAATATACGGGGCTGCCTACTATTATGCCGTCCGCCTCGTTCACTTTTTTGCGGGCGACGGCAACAACTTCGTCCTCTTTATCAAACACGCAAGGCTTGCCGCCGGCGCATGCGCCGCAGTCCGTGCAGCCCTGTATCGCCTTTGCGCCTATGTGGAATATCTCGGTTTCTATTCCGGCTTCGTTCAGCGTCTTTTCCGTCTCCTTCAGGGCGGTATAGGTGCATCCGTGCGGACGCGGACTTCCGTTGATAAGCAATACCTTCATTAATATATCCTCCTGTTTATTATTCCTTGCCCTGTATCATGTAGCAATCCGGCGTGGGCGTTTCCTTGGGCAAAAGCCGCGCGCGCAGCTCTTCATCACGCTCTAATTCATCGGTTATAACAACCGTTGTGCCGGGGCAAAGGTAAAGATACACCCATTGCGCATCGTCCGGCAGCAGCCGTATGCATCCGTGCGATGCGGGCTCGCCCAGCTTCCAGAATTCTTCTTCCATCAGATATCTGTCGTCCCGCTCGGAATACGGCACGGAGTGGAAATATATCCTGCCGCGTATCTGGCTCCAATACTGGGCATAGCAGTTGAACCGCACAAAAAACGCGAAGCGCTTGTAATCATCGCCCATTGTAAACGTTCCGCGCGGGCTGCGGTTGGTTTCCTCTATTCCGCTTGAGCATATCATCTCGCGCACAAGCGTGGTGTATTCGCCGTTTTCATCCGCGGTATATACAAAAACGGCCTGATTGGTCAAATCCACCACCGCCTTAAACAGCGCCGGATCATGGCTTCCTCCGCATAGCGCCCGCCCTCATGCGTCCTCAGGCTTTTTGCCGCAAGGGGATAATCCTCGCTGCGGTATGCCGTGGGTTCGGGCGTAGGCTCCGGAGTCGGTTCGGGAGTAGGTTCGGGCGTTGGCTCCGGCGTGGGCGTAGGCGTAGGCACGGGAGTGGGCGTTGCGGGCGCGGGCGTGGGCGGCTGTATTTCAACCGTTTCCACCGGCGCATAAGGATTGATTATGCCGCAGGCAGCCATCAGCAACGCCAGCGGTATACAAAGCAACAATGTATACTTGTGTATTTTCCTGTTTTTCATGACATTATTGTAACACATATGCCGCCGCGCTTGCAATAAGTACTGCTTCGGGGTATAATCATTTCGGTTAAGGTTATATGACCTTATTATGCGATATTCATCGCGCAACGTTGAAAGGAGCTATTTGAAAATGAGTGATTACATTGAGGCGCTTGGCATAATCGCGCCCAAGGCCGTGTACAAAAATCTTACGCCTGCACAGCTTGTAGAGCATGCGCTTCGCCGCGGCGAAGGCACGCTGAGCGAGACCGGCGCGCTGGTAGTGACCACCGGCAAATATACCGGCCGTTCCCCCGACGACCGCTTCGTGGTCGATGCGCCCAATATTCACAACGATATAGATTGGGGCAAGGTAAACGTTCCCATAAGCGAAGAAAAGTACGAAGCCATATATAACCGCATGACCGCTTACCTGCAGGGCCGCGAGCTGTTCGTGTTCGAAGGCTTTGCCGGTGCTGATGAGCAGTATCATCTGCCCGTGCGCGTTGTTAACGAGCTTGCCAGCCAGAACCTGTTCATCCATCAGCTGCTTGTCCGTCCTACCGAGGAGCAGCTCAAGGACTTCGTTCCCGGCTTTACCATAATCGCAGCCCCCGGCTTCAAGTGCTCCCCCGAGGTGGACGGCGTGCACAGCGAGGCCGCAATAATAGTCAATTTCAACAAGCGCACCGTTATAATTGCCGGCAGCCAGTATGCGGGCGAAATAAAGAAGAGCGTATTCTCCGTGATGAACTATCTGCTTCCCAAGCAGGGCGTGTTCACCATGCATTGCTCCGCCAACGTTGGCGCAGAGGGCGACAGCGCGCTGTTCTTCGGCCTTTCCGGCACCGGTAAGACCACCCTTTCCGCCGATCCTAACCGCAGCCTTATAGGCGACGACGAGCACGGCTGGAGCGAGAGCGGCATATTCAATATCGAAGGCGGCTGCTACGCCAAGTGCATCAACCTTTCCCAGGAAAACGAGCCCCAGATTTGGAATGCCATCAAGTTCGGCTCCCTGGTTGAAAACGTTGTTATGGATCCCGAAACCCGCAAGCTTGACTATGCGGACAACAGCCTGACCGAGAATACCCGCGTGGGCTACCCCGTGGATTATATCCCCAACTGCCTCATTCCCGGCGTTGCGGGCCATCCCAAGACCGTTATATTCCTTACCGCGGATGCCTTCGGCGTGCTGCCTCCCATCTCCAAGCTCAATGCCGACCAGGCCATGTATCACTTCGTGTCCGGTTACACTTCCAAGCTGGCCGGTACCGAGCGCGGCATAGTTGAACCGCAGACCACGTTCTCCACCTGCTTCGGCGCGCCCTTCCTGCCCCTGCATCCTTCCGTATACGCGAACATGCTGGGCGAGCGCATTGAAAAGCACAACACCAACGTTTATCTTGTAAACACCGGCTGGGCCGGCGGCAAGTACGGCGTAGGTTCCCGTATGAAGCTTAAGTATAC
>OHJC01001220.1_pt1 | contig 11630 bp, 8 predicted proteins | sample 1568461 | NCBI WGS metagenome assembly OHJC01 (sample SAMEA3879535, study PRJEB24766) | human gut metagenome | biome: human-associated habitat; feature: feces | place: USA | collected 1985/1987 | reverse complement strand
CCGCAATTGAAATGGTCAGAAACGGCTCAGACAAAAAAATACTGATAATCGAAAAGGGCGCTTCGGTAGAGAAAAGAAGCTGTCCTAAGGCAAAAACAAAGCACTGTATGAACTGTAAGCCCTACTGCCATATCACAACGGGCTTTTCGGGCGCAGGCGCATTCTCGGACGGCAAGCTGTCGCTGTCGTGCGAGGTCGGCGGAACGCTCCCCGAGCTTATCGGTGAGGAGCTTGCACAGGAAACCATCGACTACACAGACAAGATATATCTTGAATTCGGTGCGGATAAGCACGTTGAGGGCGTAAGCGACCCCGACAAGATAAGAGATATAAGAAAGAAAGCCATAAACGCAAACCTGAAGCTGGTTGACTGTCCTATTCGCCACTTAGGAACGGAAATGGCGCACGAACTTTATTTCAAGATAGAAAAATATCTTATCGAGAGCGGAGTTGAGGTGCTGTTCGGCAAGAACTGCGAGGATATTATAATAGAAGACGGCGTATGTAAGGGCGTTATCATTTCAAATGCCCGTGACGGCGGCGAACAGGAAACCATATACGGCGACGAGATAGTAGTCGCAACAGGCCGTAAGGGCGCAGACTGGCTCGAAAAGACCTGCGAGGCGCATAATGTAGAGCATACACCGGGTACTGTTGACATCGGCGTAAGAGTGGAAGTCAGAAACGAGGTAATGGAGGAGATAAACGCCGTCCTTTACGAGTCAAAACTCATCGGCTATCCTCTGCCGTTTAAGAACAAGGTGCGTACATTCTGCCAGAACCCCGGCGGATTTGTAAGCCAGGAGAACTACGACAACGATTTAGCCGTTGTAAACGGTCACTCATATAAAGAGCTTAAGAGCAACAACACAAACCTTGCTATACTTTGCTCACACAATTTCAGCGTACCGTTCAACCAGCCTATCGAATATGCGAAGAAGGTCGGCGAGCTTACCAATATGCTCGGTAACGGTCACATTCTTGTACAGCGTTACGGCGATATTCTTGACGGAAAGCGTACATGGCCGAAGGAACTTAATTTCTCCAACGTAAGACCCACCCTGCCCGATGCGGTTGCAGGCGACATCACGGCGGCTATGCCTTACCGTACAATGACTAACATTATCAATTTCATAAAGGCTGTGGATATGGTCGTTCCCGGTTTTGCAAGCCGTGAAACGCTTTTATATTCACCCGAGCTTAAATTCTACAGCAACCGTATAAAGATGGACGAGCATTTCAACACGAACGTAAAGGGACTGCATTGCTTAGGCGACTCAAGCGGCTGGACAAGAGGACTTATGATGGCGTCTGTAATGGGCGTGCTTATGGGACGTGAATTACTGAAATAAACGGAGGAAATGTAAAATGCAGTTACTGGAAGAACGCATAAACAAGGACGGTATAGTAAAAGAGGGAAACGTACTCAAGGTTGACAGCTTTCTCAATCATCAGATGGATATTGAGCTTTACAATGAGATCGGCAAGGAGTTCCGCAGACTGTTCCCCGACAAGAGCATAAACAAGATACTGACTATAGAAGCGTCGGGCATCGGCATTGCGTGCGTTACGGCGCAGTATTTCGGATGTCCTGTCGTATTTGCGAAGAAGGCGCAGAGCGTAAACATAGACGGCGAGGTATATTCGACCTCTATCGAGAGCTTTACGCACAAGCGTACATATAACGTAATAGTCAGCAAGAAGTTTCTGTCGCCCGATGACAACGTGCTTATAATCGACGACTTCCTTGCAAACGGCTGTGCTTTACTCGGCCTTATCGACATAGTAAAGGGTGCAGGCGCAAGTATAGCAGGCGCAGGTATCGTTATAGAAAAGGGCTTCCAGAAGGGCGGAGACCTTGTCCGCTCGAAAGGCATCAGAGTAGAATCGCTCGCAATAGTTGACTCGATGAGCGTTGACGGCGGCTGTATTTTCAGACACTGAGCCTATTAAGGCAACACCGCACAATTAACGGCTATCGCCTTTGCCGTACGCTAAGCTTGCATATTTTCCGCCATCTTGCACAAATTTCGCTTGACAGGCGCCAGCCTGCCTGCGTTCAATTTATACAATCTGACGAAAAATCTGACTAAGCAATCGCACGACAATAATTATGCGGTATTGACTTGTAAATAACCGTATTTAGCGGCAAAATGCCGTTAATATATCTTTTACTGTTTTAATAGGGAGGAAAAACATGAAAAAGAAACTTATCGCCATTTTACTGGCGGCAACCTGCGCACTTACAGCAGGACTCACAGGCTGCTCCGGCAATGCCGCAACAAGCGGTACGGATGAAAGCAAGACTTCCGACGCACAGAGCACAGGCGACAGCACAGCCAAGAGCAATGTTGTAGCAGGCTTTGTTTACATCGGCAAGATCAACGACGGCGGTTACACACAGGCTCACGATGCAGGCAGACTTGCAGTTGAGGCTATGGGCGTAAAGACCTTCTACGTTGAGGACGTACCCGAAACCGTTGCCGACACTAAGGAAGCTATCCAGACACTTATCGATGAAGGTTGCAACCTTATTTACACAAACTCATTCGGCTTTATGGAAGGTACAGACCAGATGGCAAAGGAGCATCCCGATGTAAAGTTTGCTCACTGCTCAGGCTATATGAGAGAAGACAATATGTCAACCTACTTCGGTAAGGTATACCAGGCTCGTTACCTTGCAGGTATCGTTGCAGGTATGAAGACAAAGAAGAACTACATCGGTTATGTTGCCGCTAAGGGTATCCCCGAGGTTATCCGTGGTATCAACGCATTCACACTCGGTGTACAGTCTGTAAACCCCGATGCTAAGGTAGAAGTAGTATTCACAGATACATGGTATGACCCCACCGTTGAAAAGCAGGCAGCACTTGAGCTTCTCAACAAGGGTGTTGACATAATCGCTCAGCACCAGGATACAACAGCTCCTCAGGTTGCCGCTGAAGAAAAGGGCGCATACTGCATCGGCTACAACTTCCCCACATCAGACGCTGCTCCCAAGGCTTACCTCACAGCCGCTTGCTTCGACTGGAAGACATTCTACACAGACGATGTAAAGAAGGCTATGGACGGTACATGGACAAGCCGTGCATACTGGGAAGGTCTTGCCGCTAACATGACATACCTTGACAAGCTGACAGACCTCTGCGCAGAAGGCACACAGGAAAAGGTAGATGCAGCTAAGAAGGCTATCATCGACGGCACACTCGAACCCTTCACAGGCCCTCTTTACGATCAGGAAGGCAACAAGAAGGTTGAAGACGGCGTTAAGATGACAGACGACGAGATCTGGAACATGAACTGGTTTGTTAAGGGCGTAACAGGTACTATCCCCGCATAATCGCAGGTCATAAAAAAGACAATACGAGCAGTCCATTGCGGCTGCCCGATTTGTCTTTTTAAAGCACCGGAATATCTGCGATGTTTTAAAAAGACAAATCGCTATTTTCAAGGAGGTTATATGGCAGACCCTTATATAAAACTTGAACACATAACCAAATCGTTTGACTCGGTATACGCAAACAAGGATATTTCCGTTGACGTATACAAGGGTGAGATACTTGCCCTGCTCGGCGAAAACGGTTCGGGCAAGAGTACCCTTGTAAATATGCTCAGCGGCATATATACGCCCGACAGCGGTACTATCTCGATTGACGGTAAAAAGATGCACTTCGGCTCACCTGGTGACGCTATAAAGGCAGGCATCGGTATGGTACACCAGCACTTCAAGCTGGTCGATGTAATGACCGCCGCAGAAAACGTGGTAATGGGTCATATAAAGCATTTTGTCACATCGAAAAAGCGTATGGCTCACCATGTGAACAAGCTGAACGAGAAATACGGCCTTAACGTTACCCCCGACAAGAAGATATACAATATGTCTGTCAGCGAAAAACAGGCTGTAGAGATAATGAAGGCGTTCTACCAAGGTGCAAACGTTCTTATACTTGACGAGCCTACAGCGGTGCTTACCCCGCAGGAGATAACCGCACTGTTTGCTATTCTCAGAAAGATGAAGGAGCAGGGCTGTACGATAATCATTATCACTCATAAGATGGCGGAGGTTATGGATATTTCCGACCGTGTTACCGTTTTGCGTAAGGGCGAATGTATCGGTACGGTAAAGACGAGCGAAACCACTCCCCAACAGCTTACCGAGATGATGGTCGGCAAGGCGGTAACTCTTGAAATAGAGCGTCCGCAGTGCTGTGACTATAACGCAAAGCCGATGCTTTCCGTGAAAAATCTCACGAAGAAAAACACAGACGGCGTAAACGTGCTTGATAACGTTAACTTTGACGTATACGGCGGTGAGATACTCGGTGTCGCAGGTATAGCAGGAAGCGGTCAGAAGGAGCTTTGCGAGATAATCGCAGGTCTTGACAAAATGACTGACGGCGATATTGAGTTTGACGGCGACAGCATAAAGGGACTCGATCCCAGAGCGATAATCCGCAAGGGCATCAGTATGAGCTTTGTTCCAGAGGACAGACTCGGTATGGGTCTTGTGGCAGGAATGAGCATAACGAACAACGTTATCTTAAAGTCCTATAATCATAATCCCGGTCCGTTCATAGACAGCAAGTTTGCAAAGAAGCTCGCAGAGCAGATCGTACACGATTTTGATATTTACACCCCGTCTGTAAACTACACGGTAAAGAAGCTGTCCGGCGGTAATATACAGAAGGTGCTTCTCGGCAGAGAAATATGGCTCTCGCCCAAGGTGCTTATAACCGCTTATCCCGTAAGAGGTCTTGATATAGGTGCGTCATACAATATATATCATATGCTGAACGAGCAGAAGAAAAAAGGTGTTGCCGTGCTGTTCATAGGCGAGGATCTTGACGTGCTGAAAAGCATTTCCGACAGACTTATGGTAATACACGACGGTGAGATAATCGACATAGTAGACCCCACGACCGTCACTAAGGAAGACATAGGTCTTATGATGGTGGGCGACCATATCAACAAGGGAGAGGAGAAGGCCGTATGAGCATGATACAGATTTCAAAGCGGCAGAAAGGCACATCAAAGCTCGTTGACGTTCTTATAAGAATAGGCGCCATCGTGCTGTCGCTGATATTTATCGGCATTGTTCTTGCCATAATGGGTTATGATCCTTTCAAGGTTTTCGGCAAAATAATACAGACCCCGTTCAAGCGTTTCAAGGACGTTATGAACAAAACGATAATGCTTACCACTCTTTCGCTCGGTATAGCGATAGCGTTCAGAATGAAGTTCTGGAATATCGGCGCTGAGGGTCAGTTCTATATGGGCGCATTCGGTGCGGCATCAATGGCTTTTATGTGTCCCGATCTGCCGCCGATACTCCTTTTACCGCTTATGTGCGTTGCAGGCTTTGTCTGCGGCGGCATATGGGCGCTTATCCCTGCGGTTATCAAAGCAAGATTCGGTGCGAGCGAAACGCTTGTAACGCTGATGATGAACTATATAGCGATAGCATTTATAAGCTATCTGCAATACGGTCCGTGGAAAGACCCTGCGGCACTCGGTGCGGCAAAGGTGCCTAACTTCTCGGAAAATGCGGTACTGCCCGATGTATTCGGCATTCACGCAGGCTGGATAATAATGCTGGTACTCGTAATTATTATGACGATATTGCTCCGCTACACAAAGCTCGGCTATCAGATAGACGTTATCGGCGAAAGTGAAACCACCGCAAAATATGCCGGTATGAATACGGTTAAAATTCTGGTGATTGCAGTTCTTATCTCCGGCGGTCTTTGCGGAATGGCAGGCTTTATGCAGTCGAGCGCCGTTGAGAAGTCGATAACCGATTCAATGTCGGCAGGTCTTGGCTTTACTGCGGTAATCACCGCCTGGCTTGCAAAGCTGAAGCCGCCCGTTATCGTGGTTGCGTCATTTATGTTCTCGATACTTCTCCAGAGCGGAAGCTCGCTTCAGGTAATGAAGATACCATCGTCCATTACGGAAATAATGCAGGGTGTCATCATATTCTTCGTTCTTGCGTGCGAGTTCTTTATAAACTATAAAATATCGCTTCGCAAGCATACCGCAGTAAAGGAGGCTGAATAATGGAGATTCTTCATCAGATAGGTCTGTTTTTACAGACCGCCATTCAGACAGGTACTCCGATACTGTTTGCCATTGTCGGCGGTATACTTTGTGAAAAGGTAGGTCATATGAACCTAGGTGTCGAGGGTATGATGCTTATGGGTGCGTCGCTCGGCTTCGCAGTTGCGTGTGCTACGGGAAATCCTCTGCTCGCTATGCTGGCGGCAGGTGCTGCGGGTGCGGCAGGTGCGCTTATATATGCCTTTATAACCGTCACGCTCAGAGGAAATCAGGTCGTTACCGGTCTTGTGCTGACCATATTCGGCACGGGCGTTTCCGGTCTTATAGGCGGCTGGGTATCAAGCGAACAGATACCCCAGTCGGTAAGCTCGGCATTCCGCCCTGTAGAAATACCTGTTCTCAGCAAGATACCCGTTCTCGGCGAGGCTGTTTTCTCGCAGGATATATATGTATGGCTCGGACTTGTCATAGCCGTGCTTGCGTATTTTTACCTCAACAAGACAAAGCTCGGACTTTATGTAAGGGCGATAGGCGAAAATCCCGGTGCGGCTGACGCTTCGGGTATAAATGTTACGCTCCATAAGTATATAAATATTCTGCTCGGAGGTTTCTTTTGCGGACTCGGCGGTGCTTATCTGTCAACCGCATTCCTGACAACCTGGCAGGATAACGTTACGGCAGGCGCAGGCTGGATAGCCGTTGCTCTTATCATATTCAGCACATGGAATCCCCTCAAGGCGATATTCGCCGCCTACCTTTTCGGTATGCTGAGAGGTTTAAACTACAAGATGCAGGGCTGGGAGATACAGATACCCTCGCAGTTTTTAACAATGCTCCCTTACATCGCCACCATTATAGTGCTGATTTTCATAGCAATGAGAAAGAAGAAAGAGAATCAGCCGCCTAAGGCACTCGGTGAAGCGTACTTCAGGGAAGAAAGATGATATAAAGGACAGGTTCCACCCGTCCTTTCAGGCTGTCGATAAACCTCTTGATTATATAAAAATGGGGTCGCAGGGGCGTAGCCCCCGACAGGGACTAGGGGCGGTAGCCCCAGTAAAATCCCCCTTTCCCGGGGAAAGGGGGCAGGGGGATAGGGATAGTAAGTTAGAAGTTTGTTTCAAAAACAGATTTTTTCTACAAGCTGTTGCGGTTGAACTTTCAACCGCATTTTTTTATTCTCCGACAGACAAAACACATCTGTCAGTTGTATTACATTCAAAGAGAAAAAACTCAGGGGGAACGATTTATGACGTCAGATTATTCTTCCGAGAGCATAAGAGAGCTTTATGAACGCAATTTCGACACTCTCTACAGGGTGTGCTATATGTATATGAAAAATATACAGGATACAGAAGACGCTGTACATAACGCTTTTCTGAAAGCAATCGAAACAAGAAAACAGTTTGAAAGCGAAAACCACGAAAAAGCATGGCTCATCCGTGTTGCTTCAAATATCTGTAAGAATATGCTCAAGGCGGCGTGCAGAAAAAACGAGCCGCTCAACGACAATATTCCCGACAGCAATATAAGCAATGAAGCAAAAGAGCTTCTCAGCGAGCTTTCCAAACTGCCCGACAAGCTGAAAATACCTGTGTATCTGTTCTATTATGACGGATACTCAAGCGAAGAAATAGGACAGATGTTGCATATAAGCTCTTCTGCGGTCCGCACAAGATTGCAGAAAGCGAGGGAACAGCTGAGAAATGTCCTCGGTGACGAAAGGAGCGTTGAATAAAATGACAATTAAACAGGCATTCGATGAAGTAAACGCTACAGACGAGCAGAAGAAAAACGGCCTTGACAGGCTGTTGCAAAGCGACAAGAAACGCAGCTTCATACCGCAGATAAAACGTTATGCCGCAGCGGCCGCCGCAGTAGTTGTCGCAGCAGGCACGGCAGGTGTCGGTATACATTTTGCGGTAACAAACAATCAGGGCGGACCTATAAACGTATCAATAGGCGACAACAGTGCCGCCGACAGTGTTATTACACCCTCGGAAAACACAAAGGTACATTCCGAAAAGAGCGGAATGACTTTTGTTGATGATAAGACATTCTGGGCACAGCTCGGAAAAATAACTTATCGCAGGATAGATAATACACCGACCATAGATACTACAGAAATCAATGCGGCTGATGATTTTGACAGTCTTTTCTGCACGGATAAGCAGGTTCAGAGTGAAATGCTTGACCTGTTCGATAATGCAATTGACATCACAAACAAATATATCGTTCTTCCCGACAGCAATGCGGCGGTAGGCATATCCTCGGATATGAGTGTACAGGAAATTGAAAGCTTCAAAAACAACAGTGCCAACTGCTTTGTCGGTACGGGCTATTATGAAAATGAACGTTTTTATTATGCCGACAAAGCGTATTTCGGTTTTGACACCTCAGAGGAATTTATAAACACCGTATCACAGGTATATACGGGAAATTACTCAGATAATTTCACGGAAGATTTTTATGATTACTGCCCCGATTACATTCAGCCGGCGGATAAAAATAACATAAAATCGAATTTCGGTATAAATATCGGCAAAGAGCTTCCGATAACAGAACCCTACTCAGCGCATACACAGTATTGTGCGGCTGTTTATACCGATGAAAGCCATAATTCTTTGATACTGTTATCGCTTACCGCAAAAGAGGGCAATAACGACAGCAAAACGTTTGAGCTTAAATATATACCTATGAAATATGTTGACGGAAAACTTCGTATAGTTGTTGAGATATATAACACGATTTTTATGGACGTAAACGCATACTCCGATAATTTTATGTATAATTGCGGAATGGCAAGCGAAATAGAATCAGACGCGAAAACCGTTGATATAACCTCTGTGGCGGGTGACAGCGACAACTTATCTCAGCCCGAAGAAACCAAAGCAGGAACAACAGTTTCCGCAACTTCCACCGCACCTCAGACTACCGCAACAACAACCACCGCAACCACGACAACCACAGCAACCACAACAACTACCGCAACCACGACAACTACAGCAACATCAAAAGCACCGACAACATCGACCACTCCAAGACCTGCCCCCACACCGTCGGACACGGCAAAAAATGTTACTCTCAGAATGAAAGGCAGTGCCGCCTACCTCGATAAGGGTATGCTGCTTTATTATAAGGTCGACAAGGCATTCCTTACAAACAACGAAGTTATAAAAATAGAAGAACTCAAAATTTCGGATGTGCCGTATATCAACACAAACGGCAGTGATTACACCTTCAAGAGCCTTGATTACGGCACATACGTTATAGGCGGTCCTATGATGAAGCCTACCGGCGACAACGGCTTTACGGTATTCACCGTAACCGAAAAGAGCAGTAACAGCGTTATAAATGTAGACCTGACTAACGGCACGCTCTCTGCCGGAAAATTTGAGGTCGTAGGCGAAACAAGCGATTTCACCCTGTCTGACCTTGCGGATATGTATTATGAAAGCATGGAAGTCAACGGTAAGAAATATGAGCTTTGCGACACAGATATCACAGACGGATGGTTTACGGGAGCTGTGATAAAGGATTACGGCAAGGGCGAGGACGGTTGCGTCAGAAAAATCTATGCAAACGGAAACGGCAACACCCTGCATTTCAGAATAAATAACAAGGATTATTACAACATATCCGATGTTATTTACCGTGAAGTGTCGTTCAGCAATGGCGATAAAACCATAAAATGCACAAAACCGTATGTCGGCTACGATGAATTTAAAAAGGTGACCGGCGAATATGCCGAGGATTCCGTAATAACGGTCACTCAGCCTGTGACAAGGGATAATTACGACAAATTCGGTTATATTTCAATAGACCCGCATAAAGAAAGCTGCTTTATTACCGACAATAACAACAAGCCACTGAAAAATAAAACCTTATCCCTTACATATCTCGATGAGCTTGATATTGCCGATATAAAGAGCGGAAAGGCGGCATCAAAAACAAACAAATACGACAGAATGTTTGATATTATAAGTACGACCGGAAACGGAGCGGTATATACGTCTATGATACAGAAGGAAACCGGCACGACAAATATATATTACGGTTATGTCGGAGCATACGTCTGGAATGATGACACAGATGTAGATCCCAATGACGATAACAACACAATTCTGCTGTATCAAGTATCATCGGACGGCTTTAAGTATATCGGCACTTGCAAATACGGACTGATTAAATAAAATTACCCCGATAAGTATCATAATATCCCAGCGATAAGCAAAAAGCCGCTCGCAGAGCTGAAAAACGGCTCTGTGAACGGCTTTATTCATACCTGCTACGATAATCGTTTTCATAAGCATTCCGGTATTTTTGCGGTGTGCGGTCAATCGGCGTTCTGACAGCCGTAACCCCTCCCGCCGTGTTTTTTGCATCTCGACAAATAAAAAATTTGCGTCAAACTACTTGACAACCGCATTTTAATATGATATAATAATCATGCTGTTCTAAAGACAGCAGGTCGGTTTACCGCTAACGAGCATATGCTCACCTGCCGAGGAATGGGAAGAATACTGAATTTTCTGCCCTTTTCTGTCTTACAGAGGAGGGCATTTTTATTAAATGTTTTTCCTTTTTACGAACAGTAAATCACGAAAGGAGAAAACAATATGCCTAGTGAGAAAGTTTTACAGGTAAAGCAGAATTACGTTGCTGAACTCGCTGAAAAGCTCAAGAAGTCCGCTTGCGGTGTGCTCGTTGATTACAGCGGTATCACAGTTGCCGATGACACAGTTCTGAGAAAGGAACTTCGTGAGGCAGGTATCGACTACTTCGTAGTTAAGAACACTCTTTTAAAGCGTGCAGCTGAGATGGCAGGCGTTGAGGGTATTGAGGATGTTCTCGAAGGAACAACAGCTCTCGCACTCGCAGAGGAAGACATCGTAACTGCTCCTAAGATCCTGTACAAGCAGGAAGAAGCAAGCAACGGATCATTCTCAATCAAGAAGGGATTCGTTGACGGTAAGGGCATCAGCAAGGACGAAGTTGTTGCATACGCAAAGCTTCCTACAAAGGAAACACTGCTTGCACAGCTGGTATTTATGCTTCAGTCCCCTATCCAGAAGCTCGCTATCGCAGTAAGCGAAATCGAGAAGAAGCAGTCCGAATCAGCAGAATAATTTTTGCACGGACGAAATCGGCGGCATAAACCTGCCGTAACACAAACAATGAAAACATATTAACGGAGGATAATTAAAATGGCTTCAGAGAAAATTTTAGCTATGATTGAAGAAGTAAAGGGCTTATCAGTATTAGAGCTCAACGAGCTCGTTAAGGCTCTCGAAGAAGAATTCGGTGTATCTGCAGCAGCAGTTTCAGTAGCAGGCCCCGCAGCAGGCGGCGCAGCAGCAGCTGAAGAAAAGACAGAATTTGACGTAGTTCTCGCATCATTCGGTGATGCTAAGATGGCTGTTATCAAGGCAGTTAAGGACGTTTGCGGTCTTGGTCTTAAGGAAGCTAAGGAGCTCGTTGAAGCTGCTCCTAAGGCTATCAAGGAAGGCGCTTCTAAGGCTGAAGCTGAGGAAATCAAGGCTAAGCTCGAAGAAGCTGGCGCTAAGATCGAA
>OHJC01001213.1_pt1 | contig 11660 bp, 7 predicted proteins | sample 1568461 | NCBI WGS metagenome assembly OHJC01 (sample SAMEA3879535, study PRJEB24766) | human gut metagenome | biome: human-associated habitat; feature: feces | place: USA | collected 1985/1987 | reverse complement strand
CAGTGGTATATTATTTTTTTAATATTTAGGGTGACAAAACAATATATTTATAATAAAATGATATTGTTAAATTATTAATAAAAAGCATACTAAAGAGAGGAGAAAGTTATGCAGGACATTAGTATCATTGGAATTATTGTTGCAGTTGTTGTTCTTGTTATCCTGTTGTTTATGGCAATCGGATACGTGAAGGCACCGCCTGATATGGCGTATATCATTTCAGGTGTGAAGAAAAAGTCAAAGGTAGTTATCGGAAAGGCGAGCATACGTATTCCGTTTTTTGAGCGTCTTGATAAGCTGAATCTCAGACTGATACCTATCGATGTAAAGACGAGCAATGCAGTACCGACAGCAGATTATATCAATATCAATGTCGATGCTACGGTAAACGTAAAGATCAGTAATAATCCTGAAAAGCTGCGCCTTGCGGCTGAGAACTTCCTTAACAAAAACACAGAGTATATCGCCGGTGTTGCCAGAGAGGTTCTCGAGGGTAATGTACGTGAGATTGTTGGAAAAATGAAGCTTGAGGAGATGGTCTCAGACCGTCAGAAGTTTGCCAATCTGGTAAAAGAGAATGCAGAGCCTGATCTTGCGGCAATGGGACTTGATATCATCAGCTTTAATGTGCAGAATTTTGTGGATGGCAACGAGGTAATAGAGAATCTTGGTATCGACAATATCGTAAAGATTAAAAAGGCCGCCGCCATCGCAAGGGCAGAGAGTGAGAGAGACATCAAGGTAGCTCAGGCTTCGGCTGACAAAGAGTCAAATGATGCAGCGGTTGCAGCACAGACAGAGATTGCCAAGAAACAGAATGAGCTCGCTATCAAGAAATCAGAGCTTCAGATGGAGGCTGATACAAAGAAGGCTATGGCGGATGCGGCTTACGACATCCAGAAGGAGGAGCATCGTAAGACCATTGAGGTTGCCACAGCAAACGCTGATATCGCAAAGCAGGAGCGAGAGATTGAGTTAAAGCAGAAAGAGGTTGCAGTAACAGAGCAGTCTCTTGAGGCAGAGGTCAAGAAAAAGGCTGAAGCCAATAAATACGCGGCACAGCAGCAAGCAGAGGCACAGCTCTACCAGCGTCAGAAGGAAGCTGAGGCAAGACAGTTCGAGGCACAGCGTCAGGCGGAGGCACAGAAAGCAGAGGCAGAAGCCATGAGATATGCCAAGGAGCAGGAAGCTGCCGGTATCCGTGCAGTCGGAGAGGCAGAAGCATCAGCTATCCAGGCAAAGGGTATTGCAGAGGCTGAGGCTATGGAGAAAAAGGCAGAGGCATATGCCAAGTACAATAAGGCAGCCGTTGCAGAGATGATGATTAAGGTGCTGCCTGATATCGCAGCCAAGGTTGCAGAGCCACTTGGACAAATCGACAAGATTACTATTATCGGTGGCGGTGATGCCGGAAATGTACCGGTTGTAATGGCAAAGGTATTTGAGAGTATGAAAGAGGCAACAGGTATTGATTTATCTGAGATTATCAACGCTGATTCATATGACGCAAAGGTAAATCGCAACGTAAATGTAACCGGACTTGATGGAGTGAATCTCGTTGTAAATGCGGATACGGACAAAAACGGTGAAAAGACTGAAAATTAAATAGTGTTATATTAATCCGCTATACGATAGGTGAGTATAGCGGATTTTTAATATTTTCTGAAAAAAGACAAATATTTGAAAATTACATGATTATATGATATATTTTGTTGCATAAAAGCAGATTGCCTGTACATGGTGACATATATAAATAATGAAGAGGAAAATCTATGAACGATAAAAGAAGGATAATAGCAATATTTATAATTGTTGCAATAGTAGCTGCACTGGCTGCAGTTGCCACATTTTTTGTGATTAAATCAGCAAAAAACGAGGCTAAAGGTTCGTCACAGATGACGGAAATAGCCACAGAGGATAGTTCAGACAAGGACGACCCGCAGCATATGGGAGACAATGCCGGCTCAATGAGTGTGACATCTGATGATGGGGCTTCTGCGGATGAGACACAGATACTGTCTGCAAGCTCTGTTGCGGAAAACAGTAACCTGACCTTCGGAATTGATGTATCTAAATATCAGGGCACTATAAAGTGGGACAAGGTTGCCGCAGGCGGAATTGATTTTGCAATGATACGTGTGGGCTACAGAACCCAGAAAACAGGCGAGATGTGTGTTGATACAAATGCAAGATACAACATGCAGGAGGCGCAGAAAAATGGCATAAAGGTCGGGGTATATTTCTTTTCATCAGCAGTAAATGAAACAGAAGCCATTGAGGAGGCAGACTGGGTAGCAGACTACATCTCAAAATATCAGATTACATATCCGGTGGCATTTGACTGCGAGGGCTTCACAGACTCAGCCAGCAGACAGTATGGAATGTCATCAGAGGCACGCACCAAAGTAGCTGAGGCATTTTTGCAGGAAATATATAATAAAGGATATACACCTATGTTTTACGCTGCAATGAATGAGTTGTCGGCAAACAGCCAGTGGGATACTAAAACACTTGAGAGCAGGTACAAAATCTGGGTGTCACAATATCCGGACACAGCTTACCCGGAAACACCACAGTCATCTTATGAGGGCACACATGCCATGTGGCAGTATACCAATAAGGGAAAGGTGTCAGGGATTGATAAGCCGGTAGATTTGAATGTGGCATACTTTGGTTTTGATGAAACAGAGTCTGCAAAAAATGGGGATGCGGCTGACAATGCAGCAGCTGATCCGGAAGCAAATATGAAGTTTTCGGATGTAAATGAGACTGTAACTGCCAAGGAAAGCGTCAATCTGAGGGATATTCCAAGTCAGGGCAATGACAGCACAATTAAGGTAACGCTGAATAACGGTGATACAGCAACAAGAACAGGCGTCAGTGACAGTGGATGGTCACGTGTCGAATATAATGGACAGACATATTATGCCATTTCAAACTACCTCACAACAGATATGAACTATGTAGTTCCCGGGCAGGACGGAAGTGGCAGCGGAGACGGACTGAAGACAAAGTTCAAGGAGTGTAATGATACTGTCACTGCAAAAATAGAGGTTAATCTGCGTGCACTTCCAAGTGTCACAAATCCGGATGCTACAGTTGTTGCAACGATAAAAAATGGGGAAACCGTCACCAGAACCGGAATCAATGAGGAGTTTGGCTGGTCACGCGTGGAATATAATGGACAGACACTTTATTGTGTGACAAGCTATCTGAGTGTGCAGTAATATAAGTAAATAAAAGCGATAGAACCACTTGCAACGCAGGTCATATTTGCAGCAGATGTGGCTTATGAGTCTGTTGACAGCGGCAGTGCATTATTGACAGATGAGTCACAGAAGGTGACAGTACAGCTTCAGAATGGAACAGCAGTTATTCCGCAGGGTGCAGATATTGAGACGGCTAAAGCGGCAATAGCAAAAGCGCTTGTTGTAAACGCAGACGAAGTTGATGTAAAAAACCTTGATTGGGAGTACGAGTGCGAGGGCAAGGATAAGACTAAATTACAGAAAAATACAGCATTCGGAAGCTTAGAGGGCTTTACGAGCACAACAACGAAAAAAATACTTTGGAATACTGTAACAACAGAATATAATCATCCGGCATTTTTAGAAAACGGTGAAGGAGATTTCAAATTCAGACTTAAGGGAAGCGATGAGGTTGTTACACTCCACAGAGCTTACAAGTATGAATCATCATTTGTTTTAAAGGATGCTCCGTATGAAGTGAGCATGGCTTTTAACGCGGATCAGTCATATGATTTTGATGCTACAGCAAGAGCAATTTATGATGCTGTGATAGCAGAGACAAATCCGGCAGGGCTTACATATGATGATGTGGCAATGGAGTACAATGCCGGAACAGATATAATACCAAACTGGCAGCCACTTAATTCTACAAACTGGACTGCAGCATTTAAAAAATTTGGTCCGGGAGAGTGGACTATCCGCATAAAGTGGGATGGAAATAAGAACTATAAAGGTACACAGACACAGGTAAATGTGACTACAGCCGATAACCGTATAGCAGCGGCCGTTGTATGCAGGGAGGGAGTATCTTTTTCATACAATATGGACACTGCCGTTATGAAACAGTCAATATTTGATCAGGTAATTGATTGGGACAACAGTACATTGCCTGCAAAGGATACGTTAAGTGTTGATGATTTTACAATGGAATACTATGGTGTTGATGATGTAGCCGGAGTTGAGGGAGTCACCAGGCAGTGGGCTCCGATAGAAGGCGGAAAGGTTAATTTACTTACTTATCTGCAGATGGGTGCAGGAGAGCAGCAAATCCGTATAACATATAAAGGCAATGCCGAGTATCGTCCATCAGCATCAGCAGAGACTAGTGTGACCGTTAATAAGGCAAAGGTAAATGTTAAAGTAAAGTCAACAAACATTTATGCCGGAGATGCACTACCACAGGATTTTGTTACAACAAATCTTTCAGACAGGTTTGATGTATATACAATCTATGCCGGTCTTACAAGCAATGTAAATGCAGGCATTTATCTTCAGATGCCTGAGAAGTATACAAACAGCACAGTACTTAAGCTTATAGATCCGGTTGTTTCAAAGCTATATGGAAAATCCTTTACACAGATGATGCAGGACGGTATGACAGTCGGAGAGCTTAGAAAACTTTTCAGCACACAGGAGCTGCTTGACACGTTGAAGAAGCTTCATATAGATACGGGTACAGTTGGACAGATTCTTGAGATAATAAATAAGCTTCCTTCTGTTGCAGACACAGTGAGAGTGTCATTTGGTACTCCAAACCGTGCCGGTCTTTATACGGTGACAGCGGTTACCGATAACAAGAATTATGAGACAGGTGTTGGAGTTGGTGCTTTACTTGTCAAGATGCATTCAAAAGGAACTAAGCTTAGTTGGAATCAGAGCTTTACAAATGGGAAGCTTAAAGCCTCAGATGTAGCATCCTTTGATTTTGGAGCAACGCTATCATATGATGGTGATGTCTCAATCAGCCAGAGCAATGTGCATTATCTATACAGTGGCTTTACAAGCAAGTGGAAGCCATATTCAAGCACAAAGGCTCCTACAGAGCCGGGCAGATATGTAGTCACAGTAGTTACAATTGGTGGCAATTATCAGGCAGCTCCTATTACTAGAAGCTTTCAGATCGTAAAATAACTAAAATCCGCTATACTTTAAAACAAAGTATAGCGGATTTTTTTGATAAATTTATGGAATCTATTTTTCAAGAATACCTGGAAAGGAGCATTAAAACTTATCTTCGTGGCGACAGCGGATTCTCTTCCCAAAACTTTATGAAACCTGTGAGAGTAATGGCTGTTTCCTATTGACATTTCAGTTTATCGGGAGTAAACTATAATTAGTTTATTAGCGATAAACTGAAAGGAGAAATCTTTATGGCTGAGATGAAGATGGGCGTAGTGGAATCCCACTTTGCCGATATTATTTGGGCGAATGAGCCTTTGCACTCCAGAGAATTGGTAAAGCTCTGTGAAAAAGAACTGAACTGGAATCGCTCCACCACCTATACGATATTACGCAAGCTTTGTGAGCGTGGTATCTTCCAGAATAATGGTGGCATCGTTTCCTCTGTTCTGTCTAAAAATGATTTCTATGCCGTTCAGAGCGAGCAGTTCGTTGACGAAACCTTTGAAGGTTCCCTTCCTGCTTTCATTGCGGCTTTTACACAAAGGAAGGGTATTTCTCAACAGGAAGCTGCGGAGATTCGACGCATGATTGATGCAGCCGCCGGAAAGGAGTAATCTATGAGTTCATTCTTTTTGAAAATTGTAAATATGAGTATCGCCGCATCTTGGCTGATCCTTGCGGTCGTACTTTTGCGTGTGGTTTTGAAAAAGGCACCTAAGTGGATCAATGTCCTACTGTGGGGTATCGTAGCTTTTCGATTGATTTGCCCATTCAGTTTTGAAAGCGCATTGAGCTTGATTCCAAGTGCCGAGACCATCAGTCCTGAAATCATGATGGACTGGACACCAGAAATCTCCACAGGCGTAAGCTCTATCGACAAGGTAGTGAATCCAATTATTACGGACACCTTTGCTCCAGAGCCAATTGCAAGCGCAAATCCACTTCAGCTTTTGATTCCTGTGCTGGCAATCGTATGGGCAATAGGCATCATAGCCATGCTCGTTTATGCTGCCGTCAGCTATTTCCGCTTGCAAAAGAAAGTCGGTGCATCCCTTTCTGTGCGGGACAACATTTGGATTTGTGACGATATACAAACACCTTTTATTCTTGGTTTCTTCAAACCGAGCATCTACATTCCCTCCGGGACAGATGAAGCACAGTTGCCCTATATCATTGCCCATGAGAATGCTCATCTGAAACGCTGTGACCATTGGTGGAAACCGTTGGGGTATTTAGTGTTGGCAATCCATTGGTTCAATCCTCTTGTATGGATTACGTATATTTTACTTTGCCGAGATATTGAACTTGCCTGCGATGAAAAAGTTATTCGTGGACTGAATCAAAACGAGTCTATTTCTTATTCAGAAGCTCTGCTTTCTTGTAGCGTGAATAGAAGAACAGTTATGGTTTGTCCACTTGCCTTTGGAGAGGTTGGCGTCAAAGAAAGGGTGAAAAATGTGCTGAATTACAAGAAACCTGCATTTTGGATTGTTGCTATTGCTGTGGTTTCAAGTATTGTTCTTGGGGTATGTTTCCTGACAAATCCGAGTTCATTCCCAGTGAAACTTGATTCTGTTCAAATTTCCAAAGCAAGCACCATGGACTTTAGAACAAATAGCGGACCGACCACATTCCAATTAAACGTATCGGAAATTGACGAGTTGAGCAGTCGTATTAAACACTTAAAGATTGGTCAAAAAGACCAATCTTTGCAGGGGCATACACCTTTCTATTCCCTTAATGTGGATACCAGGGAAAACGACAGAATCACATTCAGCGGTTTTGATTCCAACGGAAATCAAGCAGCAATTCTGTATGAGAATGTGTATTACCGAATAACTGACTCTGACTTTATCAGCTATTTACAACGCATCTGTGCCGGGAAAACCAGAACAGAAGCGATTGACGAAACCAATGTTGATACAGCAATCCATAATGCAATCATGGAACATAACAAAGATAGATACTATAAAGGTGTTTTTGCCTGCGAAAGCCATACTGTATTGGCTACGGAAGCAGGTAGGTCTGCAAACTCTGAGGAGATTGAGACATTGACCATATATGCTCTCACTCTTTATGAGGAATATAATTTGTCCGAAGAAGGGATTGAAAGTGTCAGTGGAGGTTGTGTTCCTGTTGCCTTAACTTTCAATGTGGCAGAGAATGGATATGAACTATCTGAATATTGGGAGCCGGGAGATGGCAGCCAATACTCTGATGATATTCGTAAAAAGTTCCCGGAGGATATATTAGATGAAGTCTGGAATCCTCAGGATTATGTGGATGCAATGACAGCAGAAAATGAACAAAAGGCACTCGAATTTTCGGCACAAAAGTGAGATTTCAAAGATTGATAATGAACGCAGTGTTTTAGGGAATAAAGTCAAAAAAATAAAATGTAATTAAGCTAAAATCATGCATAAAGTAGAAATAGTGAAAGAATGTCATGGATATAATGATAGAATTGTTTGAGATAGTGCGTTAAAATACAAAATAACGAAATACGTAAGTAAAGGGGCATTTTATGGAATACTCAGCAATTTTTCATGACATGGATAAAAGATTCTGCTATGCGATAGATAAGGATTTGTTTGTGATACGCGTGCAGGTAAAAAAGGATGATATGAAGGAGGTAATCCTTCACTATGAGGACAAGTATATACCTATGGAGCGCAAGGATACGCGAATGACTCTTCCTATGAAGAAGGTAGCAACCTCACAGTTTCACGATTATTATGAAGCTCAGCTTCGGATGAATCTGATATGTCTGAGATACTTTTTTGAATTTACAGACATGCAGGGTGAAAAGGTATATTACGGCAATTATGAGTTCGACAAGGAGTGCATTACAAACAGGGACAGAATGTTTGACTGCCCGCAGAACCTCAGGGAGGAAGAGATGTTTGAGGTGCCACAGTGGGCAGCAAACAAGGTAGTGTATCAGATTTTCCCATCGCGCTTTGCCGCAACACAGCCGGTAGACAAAAAGCTGTGGTATAAGGCGCCGATTACGCCTATGGATGATTTGCATGGCAATCTCAGGGGAATCATAGAGCATCTGGATTATATTAAAGATCTGGGAATCGATGTGGTGTATCTGACACCAATCTTTAAATCAAATTCATGCCATAAGTATGATACTATTGATTATTATCAGGTTGACCCATCATTTGGAACAACAGAGGACTTAAAGGAGCTTGTACAAAAATCCCACGAGCGCGGCATGAAGGTAGTGCTGGATGCGGTATACAACCACTCAGGAAGAGAATTTTTCGCATTTCAGGATATACTTGAAAAGGGCGAAAAGTCAAAATATCTCGACTGGTATTTTATCGACGAGCTGCCGCCTAGGGGTGAATGGGGAGAAATTCCAAACTTCAAATGCTTCGGCTATTACGGTGGAATGCCAAAGCTTAATCTGAAAAATCCTGAGGTTGAAAAATACATCACGGATGTTGCCTGCTACTGGATTAAGGAATGTGATATTGACGGATGGAGACTGGATGTAGGAGACGAAATCAGTCATTTCTTCTGGAAGAATTTCAGAAAGGCAATCAAGGCAGTAAAGAAGGATATGCTGATAATTGGTGAGATATGGCACTACGCAGGAGACTTCCTCGAGGGAGATGAGTGGGATACTGTCATGAATTATCCATTCTACCTGAATCTGATAGACCTGCTTGCAGACGAAAAGATTAATGTCAGCCAGTTTGTACAAAATCTTGGATATCTGAAGGGACGCTTAAACAAAAAGTGCTATCCACTGATGTGGAACCTGATTGACAGCCACGATACAGCAAGATTTCTACATCTGTGCAACGATAATAAGAAAAAACAGCATCTCGCAGCAGCCTTTCAGCTGTTACTGCCGGGAATGCCTATGGTTTACTATGGCGATGAGTATGCCATGCCGGGAGCAAACGATCCGGACTGCAGACGAGGCATGTACTGGGATGAAGAATATCAGGACAAGGAGATGTATAATTGGTATAAGAAGCTCATGCAGGTTAGAAAAACACATGCATGCATTGTAGAGGGCGAAATGATTGAGACAATCGCAAATGATGATGAGGATACGATTGTTATGATTAGAAAAAATGGCGAGGAGACCATCGCAATGCTTTTCAATTGTGGCAACAGTGCAAAGGAATTTAATGAGTATGCCGAGAAACACAATCTGCTGACAGATAGCGCATTTGACGGAAAAGTAGACGGGCTTGATGCTGCCGTAATTGTGCTTTAAAAATTGTATGGATTATCTATAAGAAGTCATGGAGCTTTGCACATCAGGTAAACGGAAAGACGGTAGAAGCGACGAAAAATAGGTAAATCGCAGTAAAATAATTTTATATGAGTTTTTATGGACAGGAAATTGCAGGCAGCTGCTTTTTCCTGTTTTTTTGCATAAAATCAATTCTGTTGAGGTAAAATTGAGATTGACATTGTATTGTATGAGTATAAAATACAAGGAATCAGGTGATGTACAATGAAAAAGCATAAAATATGTAAAATTATTTTTGCTATACTGGCAGTTTTTTTATGTGTGGCTTTTTATGAGTTAATCGGAATCTGCATCACATATAAAAAACAGCCGGCGGTGTCTGATGCTACTATAAAGGAAACACAAAATATTATGAGTGTGGCGGGGAGAGAGAATACGGAAAGAGCAGTAATCATTGAAAAAAATTCGCAGGCTCTTTTAGAAAGAGTTAGATTAATCCAAAATGCAAAGGATGAAATAATCCTTTCTACATTTGCATTTAAATCAGACGAAAGCGGAAAATTGATTTTAGGAGCACTGCATGATGCGGCAGACAGAGGCGTACATGTCCGCATATTGGTAGATGGAATGGAGAGCTGGATTGATATGGAGGGTAATCCATATTTTTATGGATTATCTTCGCATGAGAATGTTGAGATTAAGCTGTACAATAAAGCAAATCCGCTTAAGCCATGGAAGACAATGGGAAGAATGCATGATAAATATCTGATTGCAGATGGTAAAATATATATTCTTGGCGGAAGAAACACATATAATTATTTTTTGGGTGATTTTCCGGGGCATAAAAATTTTGACCGGGATGTGTTAGTTGTCTGCGATGAGCCACAGAAAGATAATTCGGTCAATCAGCTTTGGAATTATTTTGAAACAATATGGGAACAGGAGGACTGTCGGTATTTTCATAACAGTAAAAAATTAGCTGACAGACAATCTGTAAAGAAAGCAGTTTTAGAGCTGCAGGAAGGGTATCAGCAATATTTTGAAGTTAATAAGGAAAAAATTTGTGATACAGATTATGCGGATGAAACCTTTGAAACAGAAAAGATTACATTGTTATCAAACCCAATCCACACCCAAGCTAAGGAACCGGTGGTATGGTATCAGCTGGGAGAATTAATGAAAAATGCAAAGGAACGCGTAAAAATTCATACACCATATATTATTTGCAATGATATGATGTATAATACATGGGAGGAAATTGCACAGAAGGTTCCGGACTTTTCTATTATGACAAATTCTGTTGCAAATAACGGAAATCCATTTGGAGCTGCTGATTATGCCAAAAACAGAAACAGAATTTTAGAAACAGGAATTGATATCTGGGAATATGAAGGCGGTTATTCGTATCATGGAAAAAGTATTCTGATTGACGATGATCTGTCAGTAATAGGTTCATTCAATATGGACATGAGAAGTACTTATCTGGATACAGAGCTGATGCTTGTAATACGCAGTAAAGAGATTAATAAACAGCTGGAGGATGGCATGATGGAGTATGAGAGCGTGTCCAGACAGGTATTAGACGACGGAACATATTATGATCCGTATCATGTAAAGCCGATTGAATTAACAGAAAAACATAAAAGAAAGGTGTTTCTGGTACAGCATCTGCTTGGATGGGCAAGGGATTTGTTTTGATTAAAGGAGAATATAAAGCGTGTTTAAGATATTAATTGTAGAAGATGATAAGGAATTAAGTCTGTTATTCCAAAAGGTGCTTGAAAAGAGCGGATATCAGGTCAAAAGTGCGTCGGATGGAGCACAGGCACTGGAGGTATTGGACAGAGAGTATATTGATTTAATCATTTCCGATATAATGATGCCGGTTATGGATGGATATGAACTTGTGTCGGAGCTTCGTTCGGCGGGATATCAGATACCGGTGCTTATGATTACTGCAAAAAGCAGCTTCGATGATATGCGTCAGGGCTTTCTTTCGGGAAGTGACGACTATATGGTAAAACCCGTAAATGTCAATGAAATGGTTTTGAGGGTAGGAGCACTGCTTCGTCGTGCACAGATACTGAACGAACACAAAATTGTGATTGGCTCAACCGAGTTTGATTATGATGCAATGACAGTTGTGACCGGTGATGAAACGCTTGTCCTGCCAAAAAAGGAATTCCTGCTTTTATATAAGCTGGCAGCTTCACCGGGCAGGACATTTACGAAGCAGCAGCTAATGGATGAGGTATGGGGATATGAGACGGAGGCAGACCCACATACGA
>OHJC01001211.1_pt1 | contig 11669 bp, 6 predicted proteins | sample 1568461 | NCBI WGS metagenome assembly OHJC01 (sample SAMEA3879535, study PRJEB24766) | human gut metagenome | biome: human-associated habitat; feature: feces | place: USA | collected 1985/1987 | reverse complement strand
TGTTCCGCTGGCAAACCATATGCGTCATATCCCATCGGATTGAGTACATTGAAGCCTTGCAGTCGTTTGTAACGGGCGTAAATGTCCGAAGCGATATATCCCAGCGGGTGTCCTACGTGTAGTCCGGCTCCTGAAGGATAGGGGAACATGTTTAATACATAAAATTTCTGCTTCGATTCGTCTTCCGTAACTTGGTAGGTTTTCTCTTCCACCCACCTTGCTTGCCACTTCTTTTCAATCTCCCTGAAATTGTACTCCATAGTGATAAAGTTTTTATTTATAGTGATTTATACTGTTATTTCTAATTTGAGGCACAAATTTACGTGTTTATTTTCAGATAACCACGCTTTACCTATTGACTTTCTCGTTTTTATTTCGTATATTTGGAGAAATTAAAAACAGAAAAGTAATCATGAAATATATAAGTATTATTACATAGGTTCAATAGGTGAATGTGCAAAATTGCATATGAGGATAACGAATGGGCAAGAAACTGTGAAGGTTCTTGCCCATTTTTGTTGCAATAATTTGATTTGAGTAACTGAAAGTGCCTAAAAATAGTTTTTAATAAACTTGGAAACCGTTTATAATAAACTATTTCATTATTTATTAAAAACTCGAAGCGGGTTTATGCAATATCGGTGATAAAGTGTAAAGAAGAAATATCGTGAGGATTTGCCGATTTTTAGTTTTTCCCTTATTTGGTAAGATTTGTTTATACAATGAACCCTTTGCGTTTGTTGGTATTTTATTTGACAGTGACCGGGTGCTTCGGCAGGAAGTGACTATTTATAGTTTTGTTTAGTCGAGATTCTGTCTGAAATATATTCATAAGAGTCGGTATATATTTTCGTGATTCCCTGTATCTTTGCGGCATTATTAAAAGTATAAGTATGAAACTGACGCACGGATACTATCATCTGATTGCCATACTGACGGTTGCTATCTGGGGGCTGACCTTTATTGCAACGAAAGTATTGATTAATCACGGACTCACTCCTCAGGAAATTTTCTTTTATCGCTTTTTGATAGCCTATATAGGTATTTGGGCGATTTCTCCAAAACACTTGTTTGCCGATAATTTGAAAGATGAGCTTTGGTTGGTGGCGGGAGGCGTATTCGGCGGATCGCTTTATTTCTTCACAGAAAATACAGCTTTGGGGATTACCCAAGCCTCCAATGTTGCTTTCATCATTTGCACGGCTCCTCTGCTGACTACGATTCTTTCCCTGCTCTTTTATAAGAGTGAGAAGGCTACGAAAGGGCTGATCTATGGTTCGCTGTTGGCCCTGATTGGCGTAGGGCTGGTCGTCTTTAACGGAAGTGTGGTGTTGAAGCTTTCTCCTGTGGGTGATTTGCTCACTTTGCTTGCGGCTCTGTCATGGGCTTTTTATAGTCTGGTAATAAAGCGGATGACGGGACGTTATCCCACGGTATTTATTACCCGTAAGATATTTTTCTATGGGGTATTGACTATTCTTCCCGCTTTTCTTCTCCGCTGCAACCGGATTTTGATGTGCTTCTGCAACCGCTCGTATTGTCCAATCTCTTGTTCCTGGCAGTCCTGGCTTCTTTGATCTGCTATATTCTTTGGAATGTGGTTTTGAAACAGCTGGGAACGATGCGGGCTTCCAATTATATCTATTTGAATCCGTTGGTGACGATGGTGGCTTCGGTGCTCATTCTCCACGAACAAATCACATGGATTACGTTAATGGGGGCGGCTTGCATCATATTAGGGGTTTATCTGGCGGAAAAGAAGTAGGATCATTCCATCTTTTATCTGCCGGGAAACTTAGAACAAATATTGATATTGTGTACCCAAGAACTTCCGGATTTGTTTCAGCGCTTTCGTGATTTGTGCCTCTACTGTCTTGACAGATATATCCATTGACTCCGCGATTTCCTGGTTTGTCAGATTCTTCGTGCGGCTTTGCAGAAATACCTCACGACATTTTTCGGGAAGTGACAGGATAGCCTCCTGAATTAAATTATTCAGTTCTTCTGTTTCCAGTGAATCGGTGATGCTTACTTGCGGAGTGTCCTGTCCGTTGATGTCGTCCAGTGAGACAGTAGCCTTTCTGTCCCGTATAGCGTTCAGACACCTGTTTTTGGCAGCCTGAAAAAGATAAGCTTTGAAAGTAAGCCTGATTTCAAGTTTTTTTCTGTTTTCCCATACGGACGCAAAGATGTCACTTGCTATATCTTCCGCTTCTTGTGTATCTCCTAAATACAAATACATAAAGCGGCAAAGAACAGTGAAATAAGTATCGAAGACGTACTTGAACGCCTGCTTATCACCATTCTTTATCAATTGCAAAAGGAACATATCGTCCATAGTGTTTGTAATTAGGTTAGTGAGACGTTGCAAAGTTAAAGAATATTTTTTTAGTAGAAACTAAAAAAATGCTTTTCTGAATAAGGGTATGATTCGTTTTTTGTGTCTTAGTATCGGTAACAGTTAAAAACGACAGCGAAGCATGAAAAAAGAAATACCTTGGGAGTTAATCATTTCCGACCTGAAACAAGACATCTCCGATGCTGATAAAAAGCACTTGGAGGAGTGGGGGTCTATCGATGAGAACCGGAAGGTGTATGAAGAACTTCGGGGAGTTTGGGAAAAGGTGCGTGCTAAAGTTATCAATTATACGCCGGACGTAGATTTCTACTGGAAAGAGTTGATGCAGCGTATGGAGGAGTGTGAGGAGGCTGAACGGAGACAAGCTGAAGATATGGAAAGGTCTGAAGATAAAGTTGAAGTGAATCTCAAAGATAAGGAACAACCTGTTCGTTTGTGGGCTTTCCCCCGTTTTCAACGCTATGTTGCGGCTGCCTGCGTAGTTGTGGCTGTCTTCCTTTCCGTTTCTTTATATATAGGTATAAAGATCGGTCAGCCGGAAATGGCGCAACAAACCTATTCCAATTGGGGAGGTAAATCGGAAGTAACTCTGCCGGACGGGTCGAATGTATGGATTCATTCGGCTACTTCGCTTACTTATAATACGAATTATTATTCGAAAAACAGAAATGTCCGGTTGAACGGAGAGGCTTACTTTGATGTGGCCCATGATAAGGATCATCCTTTCGTCGTTGAAACCGAAGGAATGAAAATCACCGTACACGGTACAAAATTCAATGTAGAATCCTTTCCCGGTTCGGAAAATACATTTGTCAGCCTGAAAGAAGGTTCGGTGTCGTTGGAGACGAAAGCGGAAACCCGTTTTCTGCATCCGGGAGAAGTCGGTACTTTCAACAAGCGTAACGGACGGCTTCAAATAGAAAAAGGAGATATCGAGTTGGCTGCCTCGTGGGCAAGCAATCAGATTGTATTTAAAAACAGGCCGTTGGATGAGATTTGCCCTCTTCTGTCCAAATGGTATAATGTGAAGATAAATTTGTCTCCGGAATTGCAGGAACAGTACAGATACACATTCACCTTGCGGCACGAACCGTTGGAAGAAATCATGCGAATCATGTCGCGCATTCATCCTATCAACTATGAATTTAATGATGAGAATATGTTGACAATTTTACCGAAGCAGAAACAATAAGTGGTAACACACAATGCAAATATCCGAGTTCAATATCGGTAAAATGATTTTTTTGACAAATAAGTAAGAGAGAAAGGCGAGCCTATGATATAATGAAGATATAGAATAAATAAGGGGGAAGTTCCGCTTCCGGCTTTCCCCCCTACCAAATCAAGTTTTTTATTAACCGAAGAAAGTGAGTGAACATTAAAATCTGACCCATTTTAATGCAGCCTCCTTACAGTTAACTTTTAATATCGCAAAAATATGAATTTAAAAAAGCATTTTGCACTTTTAACGCTATTATTTTTTAGCGTTGTACTTTCTGCACAAGTAAAAGAGAAGATGATAACGATAAGCTTCTCGAAAATTCCATTGTCCGAAGCTATGGCACGCATTGAGAAAACCAGCGGCTATACCTTCTTTTATGATGCAACACAAGTAAATGTGAAACAGGAAGTCAGCCTGAACGTGAAACAGGTTCCTGTATCCAAAGCGGTAGGAGAAATGCTGAAAGGCATTGACCTGTCATTTGAAGTGACCAGCACACAGATTGCCTTGTTCCCCAAAAAGAGTACTCCGGCACAGACGGGCAAGGCGACTACAATCATCGGTAAAGTTGTAGACGAGAACGGAGAGCCCATTATCGGAGCTAATGTTTTGGTAGCCGGCACAACGACCGGTGTGATTACCGATATTGACGGTAACTACAAACTGGAAGCGCCTTTCGGATCTTCGCTTCAGATCTCGTATATCGGTTATACGACTCAGACGGTGAAAGCCGGGCAGAAGTCTATCATCAAAATGAAGGAAGACTCCAAGACACTGGAGGAGGTCGTAGTGGTAGGTTACGGTGTAATGAAGAAGAAAGACCTGACCGGAGCCGTGGCATCCTTGAAAGCCAGCGACCTTGAAAAAGAACAACCGAAAACTGTTCAGGATATGCTCCGCACGGGTGTGGCCGGACTTTCGGTAGGTATCGAAACCGATACGAAGGGTAACACCAGCATGATGGTGCGTGGTAAAAACAACCTGCGTGCAACGAGTACGGATAAATCTTCCCTTGAACCTCTGATTGTATTGGACGGAGTAATCTATTCGGGACAGATGACCGACATCAATCCTAACGACATTGAGCAGATAGACGTATTGAAAGACGCCAGTTCCACAGCCGTTTATGGTGCGAAGGCAGCCAATGGCGTTGTGCTGATTACTACCAAGAAAGGAACAAGTTCAACGAAACCGATTATCAATTTCAGTGGTACATGGGGACTTTCAATGGTGAACTCTTTGCCGGAAGTATACGAAGGAGAGGATTTCATCAATTTCCGCCGGGATGTGGAAGTTAGCAAGAATCCTTCAAAAGCAGCTACCGGATATTTCGACAATCCGGCACACATGTCCAATGCGGACTTGGCAAACTGGATGGGAAACGATAAAGGCGACCCGACAAGTATCTGGCTGACACGTCTCGAATTTACCAATACGGAGGTCAACAACTATTTGGCCGGACGTCTTGTAGACTGGCGCGATGTCATTTATCAGGATGTAGCGTTACGTCAGGATTACACGGTCAGCGTGGCAGGAAAGAAAGATGAAATGTCTTATTATTCATCTATCAACTACCTGAAAAACGAGAGTAACGTGCGTGGCGGAGGATACAGTGCTATCCGTGCACGTATCAACCTGGAGAATAAGATACAGAGCTTCCTTACTTACGGTGTGAACGCACAGTTTACTTCACGTGATGAGGGATATATCAGTAGTTCATCCGGCAATTACACTACTCTTTCACCTTTCGGAAGCCTTTACGAAGACGATGGAGTGACTTTGAAACAATACCCTACCGGTAACAATAACCAGAGCAACCCGTTGCTTGCTCCGGCTTTCCAGAATAAACGCAATGACATCGAGAACTTGAATGCAGCTCTTTATCTGAAAATCACCCTCCCTTTGGGCTTTTCTATCCAGACTACTTATTCTCCGCGTTTTGAATGGACAAACTATCTTTTCCATAAGGCAGCCGCTTCTCCCGACTCCGGTTCGCAGAACGGCCGTGTGGAACGTACGCATACGAAGGATTTCTATTGGCAATGGGATAATATGCTGAAGTGGAACAAGACATTCGGCAAGCACGCTTTTGACTTTACTTTCCTTGCCAACTGGGAGAAGTTCCAGCGTTGGCATGATGAAATGACGAATGAAAACTTCCTGCCTACCGACGAACTGGGTTATGGAGGTATCGGTTTCGGTACCAGCCCTAACGTATCCAGTGATGATGTCTACCGTACAGGAGACGCCTTTATGGGACGTCTGCACTATGTATACGACCAGCGTTACCTGATTACCGCCACTGTACGTCGTGACGGATATTCGGCTTTTGGTCTTGCCAACCCGCGTGCCACTTTTCCGGCTATCGCATTGGGTTGGGTGTTCTCTGAAGAGAAATTCCTGCACCGTCCGGATTGGTTCGAATATGGTAAACTGCGTCTCTCATGGGGTAAGAACGGTAACCGTGCCGTAGGTACTTATGCTGCATTCATGCAGTTGGCCCCGCGCAAATACATTTATGTGGATCCGGCAACCGGCAGTCTGGTGACCGCCAACACTTTCTATGCTTCTACTATGGCTAACCCCAACCTGAAATGGGAATCAACGACTTCATGGAATATCGGTACGGACCTGACTTTCCTGAAAGGCAGACTGAGCGCGAACCTGGATGTATATAAGAAGATTACGACCGACCTGCTTGTCAGCCGTGAGTTGCCCAGCCTGATCGGTTACAGCTCCGTGATGTCTAATATCGGTGAGGTCCAGAATACCGGTGTCGAGCTTTCACTGAACTCTACCAACATCAGAATGGATAAGCTTACATGGCGTACTTCTTTCAGCCTGGCTTATAACAAGAACAAGATAACTCACCTGTACGGAATCATGGAAGATGTGAAAGATGCGGACGGTAACGTTATCGGCCAACGTGAAGCGGACGATATCAAGAACAAGCGTTTCATCGGACACGATATTGATGAAATCTGGGATTACAAGGTAGTAGGAATCTGGCAGGAAGAAGAACGTGAAGAAGCTGCCAAATACGGTCAGCAGCCGGGTGACGTTCATCTGCTGGATAAAGACATGAACTACAAATATGACAATACGGATAAGGAATTCCAGGGAACTACGATGCCGCGTCTGCGTTGGAGTATGCGTAATGATTTCACGTTGTTCAAGAACTTCAATATCTCGTTCAATATGTACTCCTATATCGGACATAAAAAGACATTGGGACGTTTTACCAACGACAATGCTTTGCTGAACGTGACGAACCAGATTAAACGTGACTACTGGACGCCGGAAAACCGTAACAATGAATATCCGCGTCTGGCCAACAAGAAGCCGGCAGGCGTTTCGTATGCCATTTACAAGAACGCTTCTTTCCTGCGTTTTGATAATATCTCAATCGGATATACTTTCCCGAAGAAGCTGATAGAGCCGCTGCGGATTCAGAACCTGAACGTCAATGCTACGATGAAGAATGCAGGTTATATCTCCGGTTGGCCCGGTTACGACCCGGAAAACAGTGATGCAAATACCCCGAGAGTAATTTATTTTGGTATTAACTTGACTTTATAATATCTACAGACTGATGAAACTAAATAATAAGAAAACAGGCATTGCCTGCATGATTGGAGTAGCTGTATTAGCAAGTAGTTGTTCGGATTGGCTGGACCCGAAGCCACTTTCATTCTATACGCCGGAGATTTCTTTTACGGATTACAACGGCCTGAAGACCGGAACGGATATGTTGAACCGTGACGTCCGTTACTTTGATTTTTATCCCACAGGAGGCTCTATGGACCCTTGTATCCTTTCCGAATATTTCTTTTCGGATATAAGTGTCAACGGACGTACTGACGCGGCAAACTCTCCACAGGATCTTGTTCGACAGATTACTCCCAGTGCTTCTCTGACAGGAAATGCAAGTCAGATTAATAACTATTGGACCTATCTGTATAAAGGTATTAAAGACGCCAATACATTGCTGACCCGTTCGGAAACGGCAGAGTTTGACAATGAAGACCAACGTAAGGAAATTGAAGGATTGGCATGTTTCCATCGTGCTTATCGTTATTACCGTCTGGTGAATCAGTATGGGGATATACCGTTCATCACAGAAGAAATCACTGGGCCACGTTATGATTTTTATTCAACGAAGCGTGAAGCAATCTTGCGGTATCTGAAAAACGATTTGGACCGTACGGCTCCTTATCTGAAAAACAACGTTTATATCGGTATGGTGACTCAGGCTGCGGCTTATCACTTACTGACAAAGATCAATCTTGCATTGGGCGAATTTGACGATGCAATCGAATCAGCCAATAACGTCATTAATGACGGAGTGCACTATCTAATGACAGAGCGTTTCGGTGTTGACAAGAATGACGCTACCAAGAATGTGATTTGGGACTTGCATCAGTCTGAGAATAAATCCTTGCCTGAAAACAAAGAAGTACTTTACATGGTGCTCGACCGTTATGATGCCGGTGAGGATATTCGTTCGGCAGCCGGACTGGAAATCAAACGGCAGGTGCTTCCCTGGTTTGCAAAAGACGGCGAGATTAAAACTCCCGACGGCAAAAACGGATTTACCGATAACGATGCAAAGAAAAATCCCTATCTTGAGCAATATGGTCGTGGAGTATGTACAGCACGTTCTACCTGGTATCATACGCACATGATCTGGACACTGGATGACACAGATCTTCGTCATGCTCCGGGTAACTGGATAGAAATGACCGACCTGACCTACAATAATCCTGAACTCAAAGGTACGGAATGGTACGGACAACCGGTTCGCTTTAAAGACGATAAAGGAAACATCCTGGTAAACGATACCATTCGTGACTGGGTGGGGTGGCCGCATTATAAGACCAACGTTGCCGACCAGAAAGATAAATGGTGGCGCGGTGGTTGGGCCGACTGGTATATTTTCCGTATTGCCGAAACGTATCTGTTACGTGCTGAGGCATACATTTGGAAGGGGGATGCAACCAGCCTCCAGAAAGCTGCCGATGACGTGAACAAGGTACGCCGTAGAGCGGGAGCCGATGAACTTGATGCTGACCAGATGACTATCCGTACGATTCTGGACGAACGTGCCCGCGAACTGTATTACGAAGAACCGCGTAAGACGGAGTTGACCCGTATCGCATTTATCTATGCTAAAACCGGCAAGGCGGACGATAAGGGACGTACCTACCGTATGGATAATTTCTCCGAGAAAAACTTCTTCTACGACCACATTATGGATGTAACGGATTTCTATAACAAAGGGGTGAAAACGCCGATTGGAAATGAATATACCATTGCTCCCCACAATGTATTGTGGCCGATTGCATTGAATGCTATTTCGACAAATGTGCAGGGACATATCAATCAGACACCGGGATATGCCGGTTCGGAAAACAATATCGAGCCGTTGGACATTGACTTCAGCAAGTAACGTTTTCTTAATGGTATAACGTACCATTAACTTCCTGTTTATTGGGCATATATATCCACCACGCTGGGCATATATGCCCAATATGTTGAATCTATATATCCACCATGGTGGATATATATTTCCAATAAATCCCTCAATTATATCCGATATTTGGCGTATATTTGTACTTTGTCGGGTATTGGAACCAAAAAACTACCGAACTTTCATAATTTTTTAAACGATAAACGAATGAATCTAAGAACAAAAATCGGGGTCGTAGCAGTGCTGCTGTCTACCCTCACCGTGCAAGCACAAAACATTCCTTTCCGTAAAGCGGAAATAAAAGAAACGATGAAGAAAGTTGCCGACTGGCAAATAGCCAACCCCAACAAGGGCGCCGAACATGGTGACCTGAGCTGGACAAACGCCGTACTATATGTCGGTATGCTCGACTGGGCGGAATTGGCGGAACGTGAAGACGGTAACAAGGATTATTTTAAATGGCTCACCCGTATCGGAAGCCGTAACGGCTGGCAGCCGGACAAGCGGATGTATCATGCCGACGACATCGCTGTTTCACAACTCTTTATCGACCTTTACCGGAAATATAAGAACAAATATATGCTCAATCCTACCATTGCCCGCACGGATTGGGTGATGAAGAACCCGCCGACGGACGATTTCAAGCTGGATTATCGCAAACCTGAGACACTGGAACGCTGGACTTGGTGTGACGCCCTCTTTATGGCTCCTCCGGTCTACACTAAATTATACGTCCTGACGGGTGATAAAAAGTATATCAAATTCATGAACCGCGAATACAAAGCTACGTATGACCACCTTTTCGACAAGGAAGAGAATCTTTTCTATCGCGACTGGCGGTATTTTGACCAACGCGAGGCCAACGGCCGGAAGGTTTTCTGGGGACGCGGCAACGGCTGGGTACTCGGCGGGCTGGCGGAGATATTGAAAGAACTGCCTGCAAAGGACAAGAACCGGAAGTTTTACGAAGAACTGTTCGTGAAGCTCTGTACCCGTGTCGCTAAATTGCAGAATGCGGACGGATTCTGGCATGCAAGTCTGCTCGATCCGGCTTCTTACCCGTCACCCGAAACAAGCTGTACCACGTTTATTGTCTATGCTTTGGCTTACGGAATCAACGAGGGACTGCTGGACAAGGATACTTTCCTTCCTATACTGGTAAAAGGCTGGAATGCACAGGTTTCTGCTGTCGATGCAGACGGTAAATTAGGTTATGTACAGCCTATCGGGGCCGATCCGAAGAAGGTGACGCGGAATATGACTGAAGTATATGGCGTGGGTGCTTTTTTAATGGGCGGATGTGAGATTTATAAAATGGCCAGATAAACAAGAACTCATAATCTAATGGTAAAAAATATGATTGTATTTCTGCTCCTGTTACTGGGAGCAGTTATGAATGATACGTCCGCACGTGATGTCATTTCTATCAATACCGGCTGGCAATTTAAGAAAGGGCCGTTTTCTACGGACCCTATGCGTGCTTCCGCACAATGGGACGGCAAGTGGGAGGAAGTGACAATTCCCCATACCTGGAATGCGAAAGATATGCAAGTGAAAGCTGATGCATTCTACGAAGGTGTAGGTTATTACAGAAAGAAACAGTTTTTCGGAAATGAGTTGGCGGGTAAACGTGTATTCTTGCGTTTTGAAGGAGTAGGGGCTTGCACAGAAGTCTATGTCAACGGAAAGTTGGTGGGAACGCATAAAGGCGGGTATAGTGCCTTCGCTTTCGAGATAGGCACTGCCTTGAAACTGGGGGCTGAGAACGAGATTATCGTGAAGGCTGACAATACGGCCCGTCCCGATGTGATTCCTGTCAATCACAGTTTGTTTGGGGTGTATGGCGGTATTTACCGTCCCGTATGGTTGATTACTACGGAGCAGAATAATATCACAGTGACCGATTGCGCCTCTCCCGGTGTGTACATCACTCAGAAGAATGTATCAAGACGTTCGGCGGATATAACTGTTAAAGTAAAGCTGGATAATGGTAGTCTGGCTCCTGCGCAGCTTGTTCTGGAGAACAGTATTTATACGCAGGAAGGGAAAAAGGTGGTTTCCCAACGTCTGCCGCTTGAGTTGACTCCGCAAGGAACACAAAGCTATGTATCAACATTCAAACTAAAGAATCCTCATCTCTGGCAAGGTAGGGAGGACCCTTATCTTTACAAAGTAGTCTCCCGTCTGTTGGCAAATGGTGAGGTGATTGACGAGGTCACGCAGCCTTTGGGTGTTCGTCATTACGAAATTGTTGCCGGAAAAGGTTTTTATCTTAATGGAGAGAAATATCCGATGTATGGTGTTACCCGTCATCAGGACTGGTGGGGCCTGGGGAGTGCGCTGACCAACCGTGAACATGATTTTGACCTGGCTCAAATTATGGATGTCGGTGCCACGACCGTGCGTTTTGCTCATTATCAGCAGTCGGAATATCTTTATTCGCGTTGTGATACATTGGGCTTGATTATCTGGGCGGAAATCCCCTTTGTCAACCGGGTGACAGGCTACGAATCGGAGAATGCGCAGACACAACTCCGCGAACTGATTCGTCAGAGTTTCAATCATCCCTCCATTTATGTGTGGGGGTTGCACAATGAGGTTTATCAGCCTCACGAATA
>OHJC01001206.1_pt1 | contig 11702 bp, 7 predicted proteins | sample 1568461 | NCBI WGS metagenome assembly OHJC01 (sample SAMEA3879535, study PRJEB24766) | human gut metagenome | biome: human-associated habitat; feature: feces | place: USA | collected 1985/1987 | reverse complement strand
CTGGCGACTGCACGGCCTGTTCCGCACCGTCGAGCTCGCCGCCCAGCCGCATACGCACGTCGAAACCGTGCAGCTTGAAGCCGACTACACCGCAGCCGACACCGCCGGTACGGCCGACACCGCCGAACTCAACGCGGCACTCACCTTGCGCAACCCCGCCGACGCGATGACTATCGAAAGCACGCTGCGCGACGGCGACGGAAATGTCGTATGGGAATCAACGCAGGCCTGCAACGGCGAAATCGCCCTTAATTCCGGCAAAATGACGAACATCGCGCCGTGGAGCGCGGAATCGCCGACACTGTACACGCTGACCGTACGCGTCGTCGGACATGACGGCGCCATCATCGAAACCGTAACGCAGAAGATCGGCTTCCGCACGTTCCGCATCGAAAACGGCATTATGACGCTCAATGGCAAGCGCATCGTGTTCAAGGGCGCGGACCGCCACGAATTCGACGCGAAGCGCGGGCGTGCGATCACCCGCGAGGACATGCTTTCCGACGTGGTCTTCTGCAAGCGGCACAACATCAACGCCATCCGCACCTCCCACTACCCCAACCAGGAGTATTGGTACGACCTGTGCGACGAGTACGGTCTGTATCTGATCGACGAGACGAATATGGAGACGCACGGCACGTGGGTGGCAAACAATGTCGAGCGTCCTGAAGACGGCATCCCCGGCAGCCGCCCCGAATGGGAGGGCGCGTGCGTGGACCGCATCAACAGCATGATGCGCCGCGATTACAACCATCCGAGCGTGCTGATCTGGTCGCTTGGCAACGAGTCGAGCGCGGGCGAGGTTTTTCGTGCGATGTATCGCCACGCGCACACGATTGATCCGAATCGTCCGGTACATTACGAGGGTTCCGTGCACATGCGCGAATTCGAGGATGTGACGGACATCGAAAGCCGTATGTACGCGCATGCTGACGAAATCGAACGCTATCTGAACGACGGCAGCCCGGCACATACGGACGGTCCAAAGAAGCCGTACATTTCCTGCGAATACATGCACGCAATGGGCAATTCGTGCGGCAATATGGACGAATACACGGCGTTGGAACGCTACCCGATGTACCAGGGCGGTTTCATTTGGGATTTCATCGACCAGGCAATCGAGACCAAGCTGCCCGACGGCACGACACGCATGTGCTACGGCGGCGATTTCGGCGATCGTCCAAGCGATTACGAATTCTCCGGCGACGGCCTGCTGTTCGCAGACCGCACCCCCTCGCCGAAAGCGCAGGAAGTCAAGCAGCTGTATGCGAACGTGAAAATTGTGGTTTCGGTCGATGAAGCGCGTATTACGAACGACAATCTGTTCGTGTCTACGGGCGATTATCGCTTCGTGCTGCGGATTTTGGCCGACGGCAAGCCGGTATGGTCGACTACGCGCCGTTTCGACGTGGCCGCCGGCGAGAGCGCTTCATTCGAAGTCGATTGGCCGGTTGATGACTACCGCAGCAACGCCGAAGAGCTGGTTTTAGAGGTATCGCAGCAGCTTGGCAACGCTTGCGATTGGGCACCGGCCGGCTACGAGCTGGCGTTCGGCCAGTGCGTGGTGGCAGGTGCGAAGACCACTGCAGATGCCGTTGACGCGGCCGGAGCTCCGGCCGACGGCACCGTCACCCTTGGCCGCTGGAACGCCGGCGTGCGCGGACAGGGTCGTGAAGCACTGTTCTCCCGCACACAAGGGGGTATGGTTTCATATACGTTCGGCGAGCGCGAATTCGTGCTGCGCCGCCCGTCGATCACCACGTTCCGTCCGCTGACGGACAACGATCGCGGTGCTGGACACGCTTTCGAACGTGCCGCGTGGGCGGTCGCAGGAAAGTATGCGCGTTGCGTCGACTGCGCGATCGCAAATCGTGGAGAAAATGCCGTGGAAGCCACGTATACGTACGAATTGGCGATTCCGCAGCGCACGAAAGTGACGGTCCGTTACGTTGCCGACACGGCCGGCCTCGTTTCGCTCGACGTCGAGTATCCAGGCGAGAAGAACGGCGATCTGCCAACGATTCCGGCGTTCGGTATCGAATGGGCGCTGCCTGTGGAATATGCGAACCTGCGATTCTACGGCGCCGGTCCGGAAGAGACGTACGCCGACCGCAGGCACGCGAAGCTGGGTGTATGGAGCACGACGGCTGGCGATGATTGCGCGCCGTACCTGCTGCCGCAGGAAACCGGCAATCATGAGGATGTGCGTTGGGCGGAGATCACGGACGATTCCGGCCACGGTGTGCGCGTGAAGCGCGGTGCCGGCGCAAAGCCGTTCGCGATGAGCCTACTGCCGTATTCGAGCACGATGCTGGAAGAGGCGCTGCATCAGGATGAGCTGCCGAAGCCGCGTCACATGTTCCTGCGTCTGCTGGCCGCGCAAATGGGCGTCGGCGGCGACGATTCGTGGATGTCGCCGGTGCATGAGCAGTACCAGCTGCCCGCCGACCAGCCGCTCAGCCTCAACGTGCGGTTCGAGCTGTTCTAGGTTCGCGCGGATGTTGTGGAAGCGTATTCGCACATCAGCAACATCCGCACTTACGCAACGTGGCGCGGCCTGCGAGACAATCGCCGGTCGCGCCACGTCCTTCTTCCCCGCTGCCTTACGTCGCGCAGTGCAGTGCGTCCTGCGCCTTGCCGTACAGTTTTCGGCGTTTTGTTGAAAGCTGAAATTGGACATGATGACTAAAATATGAGACACGACTTTAAAACAACAATGGTTTTAAGGCGCATCTCAAAGAAAAAAGGGGGACATTATGAGCAACCCGAACATGAATCCGAACCCGCAAAGCGGCGGACAGGACGACGCGCAAACCTCGCGTTATTTCGATAATCCTTACGGCTATCCGTATGGCTATCCATACGGTCCCGGCCAACCCAATCCGAACGATTCCAACGGCGAATGGAAGCCCGTAAGCCCCTTCAAACTGATGGAATCGTGGCTGCCGCAGCGTGCGAAGAACGCGATTCGCGGCGCGTACGGCATCATCGGCGTGATCGCCATCGTACTCGGCTTGGCGCTGTTTATTTGGCCGGGTGCGACGCTTAAAATCGCAGCGATCGCGTTGGGCGCGTATTTCGTGGTTTCCGGCGTGGTTCGTATCGTCACGGCGATCGTGGAACTCGGTCTGCCGGGCGGCTGGCGTGTGCTGGATATTCTGGTCGGCCTGCTGTTGTCCGTCGGCGGCGTGGTCATGCTGAAGAATTCGGCGCTGTCCGGCGCGACGCTGGCAGTGGTCGTCACCATGGTGGTGGGCGTCGGCTGGATGATGGAAGGCGTGATGGCGCTGGTGGAATCGTGGCGTATGCCCAGTTCCGCATGGGCTGTGATTTACGCGCTGATTTCGATTATCGCTGGCTGCGTGATGCTGTTCTGCCCGGTGGCGTCCACCGGCTGGATGATCATCTTCGGCGGCGCGCTGGTGGTGCTCGGCATTGTGGCGATCGTCCGCGCGTTCACGTTCGGCAAGGTGGGCAAGAAGGGCTGATTTCCCGCAATCGCAACGCCGGCCACACCACCGGTCGCATTGCCTTTTTCTGTCGCACGATTCGGCGTTTCGATACAGACGCCGAATCGTGCAACTTTTTCTTTATGCCGCCCCGCATCGCCGGCAAAATACGATACGAAACCAAAGACGCAACGGAAGATTGACAGCAATCGTAACGCTGCGTTATGCTAGGTGAAACGTTTCGACGAAACGATTCGACGCACAGACGCGCACAGTACGGAACAACCACAGAAAGCGAGCTGAATGACAGGCATCAAAGACGTCGCCCGCGAAGCCGGAGTATCCGCCAGCACCGTTTCCTACGTGCTGTCCGGCAAGCGTTCGATTTCCGCGAAAACCACCGAAAAAGTCATGGCTGCCGTAGACAAGCTCGGCTACACTCCGGACGCCAGCGCCCGCAAGATGCGCGGCATGCGCAACCAGCTCATCGCGCTGAGCTCCCCGATTCGCGGCGACATCAACAAAGCCCGCTACAACGCCTACTTTCTGCACACCGCATGGGCCGCAAGGAACGCTGGCTATGACGTGATGTTGCTGACCGGCCCGGACGCCACGAAAGACATTCGTCGCGTGACGCAAAGCAATCTCGTCGATGGCGTCGTCCTGCTTGACGTCGAACAGGACGACGAACGTGCGGCCGCGGCCATGACCTTCCCCAAGCCGTGCGTGGCGATTGGTTATCCGTCATCGCATGCCGGCTGCGCCTGCGTGGACATCGATTTCGCGCTGATGGGCCGCAAGGCCGTCGATTTTCTGTACGAAAAGGGGCATCGCACCGTCGCGTTCCTGCGCAACAACGAATCCGATTACGACCGCCGTTCCGGTTACGTCATCCTCTTCCGCGAAAGCCTGCTGGCGCACGCGAAGGAGCGTGGCATGACAATCATCGAATCCGAGCATTACGAGGAAGATAGTTTCGATGCGAAGCGGTTCGTCCGCACCATTTTCGCGCGGCCCGACCGCCCATCCGCCATCATCAACCAGGCGAATGCGGGCGTGCTCAGCCAAGTGTTGGTGGAGCTGCACGACAATGGAATGACGATTCCGCAGGACGTTTCGGTGCTGTCGTGCGGCACGTATTTCGAGGGCGAGCCTACGCGCTTCCCCATCACCGAAATGCCGGTCATGCCGGAGGAACTGTGCGCCGAAGCCGTGAATCTGCTGACTTCCGCCATCGAGGAACGCGCCGATATCAACGGTTCCGTCAAGCTCATCGAACCCGCGCTGAAGCGCCGCGGATCCGTTGCGGAAGCGGGGTCCGGCGGCACACAATAAATTTTCTTGCGATTGCCGGCACCGCAGTCGGACACCAATCGCAAGGCCAAGCAATATCGGCAGCATAATTTCATACGGATAATCGAAACGTTTCAACATCGGCCGGCCCCGTTCGGCCGATTGCCAAGATTTTCAGATTTCCAAGTAAGGAGAACAAATATGAATACTATGGCGACTTCCGGTTTCGGCAACGGTGCCCTCGATTCGCTAGCAATCGCGACGGACCACGGCCGTACACGTTGCGTCAACGCCGAAAACCCGACCGGCGGCAAGGGCACTGCAGCCACCGCCGCCAGCGCGCTCGGCCCGTCACGTAAGGGCAGCCCTTGCATCCAGACGATCAAGGCGGGCGATTCGGTCACGCTGATGGACGTCGATGGCCCGGGCGTGATTCGCCACATTTGGATGACGGTCACCGACCGCACTTCCCCGACCGGTCCGAACGTACTGCGCAATCTCATCCTCGAATTCTATTGGGATGGCGAGGAGACGCCGTCCGTGCAGTGCCCGATCGGCGATTTCTTCTGCTGCGGTCACGCACAGGCCTGCCGTATCAATTCCATCCCGATCATGGTGGTGCCAAATCGAGGTTTCAACTGCTATTTCGCCATGCCGTTCGAGCACGCGCGCATTGTGCTGCGCAACGATCACAACGAGGACGTGCCGGCCTTCTTCTACCAAATCGACTACACGGAATACGACGCGCTGCCAGCCGATGCGATGCGCTTCCATGCGCAGTGGCGCCGCGAACGCGTCACCGAAATTGCCCGTGACTACACGATTCTCGACAATGTGCACGGCCATGGCGCGTACATCGGCACCTACCTTGCGCTGACCGCGCTGGAAAGCCGCTGGTGGGGCGAAGGCGAAGTCAAGATGTACATCGACGGCGATGAACAGTACCCGACGTGGTGCAGCACCGGAGCGGAAGACTACTTCGGCGGCGCGTGGAGCTTCGCCGACTTCGACGAGCATGGCCGCATGCGCGAGAACACGTTCACCGGACCGTACCTGGGATTCCCGTTCTATTCGCAGCGTCTTGCCGCGCACCGCGAAAGCGACTACTGGGATGTGGCCACACCCGTCATGCGCGGCCTGTACCGCTGGCACATTCCGGATCCGATTTATTTCGATTCTGACCTGCGCGTCACCTGGCAGCAGATCGGCACCGAGGAAGCCGGCAATTTCGAGCGGCAGGATGACGTCGCGTCGGTGGCATACTGGTACCAGTATGAACCGCACACGCCGTTCGATCCAATCGGTGACCGTCACTTCCGTCAGCCCCGCTGATTTACGATTATTCCGCTGATTTACGCCGATATCGCCGTATCGTGCGTTGACATGGGAATGGATATGTTCCGTCTCGTGTCAGCGTACGATACGGCGATTGTGTTGTTATGCGGGCACAGTAATCACATTTTCTTCAAGATAACCCGATGATTTTACAATAGAAATGACGATTGCGGCATGCCAGACGCATACCGACGTGCGTATAGTAAAGGCACAACAGAAAAACAACAGAAGAACGAAGAACAAAAAAAACAACACAATAGCGACGCACCGCACGATGTAGAGAAGAAAAAAAGAAGCAAGAAACCAGGCGGTCGTCCGAAAGGAAACATCATGAAGAACAACGACACTTTCAACCAGATCCTCAACTCCAACCTCGCTTCCATCGATCCGGGCTTCGGCCAGTTCGCACTTGCCAAGGCTTCCGCTGATCTGATGAAGAAGGTCCTCAACAAGTAAGACCTTCAAGCAGGAAGGCAAGCCGAACCGCGTCAGGCCATCTCTTTGAAACAGACCGCGTGAGGCAAGGCACCGCCGCAGCGAACGCTGCGGCACCGATTCTCTTCTTTCCGATTTTTTAAATCGCATAGCGGGAGGCCGCGATTCCAACCGAATCGCGGCCTCCCGCTTTTTCATACGCGCACATGCACCCCTGTCTTGCCGGCAATGTCCATTATTTGTGCCACACAATCACGCCAATACATCGCTTTCCGTCAACTTCGCACGAACTTAACAGCAACTTACCAGCGAACTTAACAGATGCGAAGTTGCCGTTAAGTTATGTTAAGTTGTCTGGCAAGTTCGGTGGCGTATCTACCGCACGCCACCTGCGCAGCGCAACCGCTACAGTTCCTCCATCGCAAGATTGCGGGCTGCGGCGCGTTCGCGGGGGCCGCGCGTCACGTAGAAGCCGATCGCCACAATTACGAACATCACCGTGCAGCAGGTCCACAGCACGTGACTGCCGAACGCGTTCAAAATCCAGCCTCCGACAAGCGGCGAAAACGCGTTGGATAGCGACCACACCAGGTTGTACAAGCCCTGATACGTGCCGCGTACATCCTTCGGCGCGATATTCGCCACCGTCGTAGCGGCAATCGGGAATGTGCCAAGCTCGCCGAGCGTCCACAGCACGGTCGCAATCGCGAACGTCACCCACGAATCGGCGCCGATTTGGAACGCATAGCCAACCGCGGTAATGGACATGCCCAGCACCAGCACACGGGTGTTGCTCATCCGCTGGAACAGCGCGATCGCAGGAATCTGCAGCAAACACAGAATGCCTCCGTTGATGGTCAGCAGGCTGGAATATTCGTCCGTACCAAGCCCAATCTGCGTCATCGAAATCGGAAGTCCGCTGACGATCTGGTAATACGCCAGCGTGTACAGGAACATCAGCACCACCATCGACATGAGCGCTTTGTCGGTGCAGGCACGACGATAGCTGCGCCAAATGGAGAATTTCGATTGCTGCGATTGAGCCGTTTGCGCAGTGCCAGAACGTTCCACAGGTTGTTCCACGGAACGTTCCACGGAGCGTTTCACAGACCGTCCGACACCGTGCACGCCCAGCCCGGCCTCTTTGAAGAATGCCATCATCAGCAACGTAGCGAATACCAACACAGCCGCTTCCGCATAGAACATCAGCGAATAGGAGATTTTGACAAGCTGGTTGGCGATGATCGGGCCGATAGCGAAGCCGAAATTCGCAGCCCATGTTTGCAGCGAATACGCACGCTTCTGCTTGCGAAACGGCACCACGTCGGAAACGTAAGCCGCGACCGCAGGCGTCGGCATAGATGAAATCGCACCGTATATCAGCAACGTAATCGCCATAATCCAAGGATTGCCGATACAAGCCAACAAAACCAGCATCACCGCGGAACCGAGATTGCCGATAACAATCATCGCGGGGCGCCCGAATCGGTCAGACAGCGCACCACCGTACAGGCAGCCGAAAATACCGCCGAAACCGTACATGGAGACGATGGTGCCGGCCACGCCCGCGCTCACATGCATGTCGGAGACGAGGTACATGGAAAGAAACGACGTGACGAAACGGCCCATCCACAGGATGAGCAGCGTGACCCACAAGCCCCAGAACATGACGGGCAAACCGAAAATCTCTTTGTTCTTCTCCATTCTTGCCATCATATCGAGCAATATCGAGCAGACGCGAAGCCGCCGCCTTTTCCCGGGGTGCTGGGACAATGGACAACTATGGCAATGAAAAAAGGACCGACCAAGGGGTCGGGCGGAAAGCATCGTAACGCGCTGAAGGGCAAGGGGCCGACCCCCAAGGCCGAAGATCGCGTATATCACAAGGCTTACAAGGCGAAGAAGGCGGCGGATCGCCGCAAGATGGCCGATCCACGACTGGCCGCACGCCGTCGAGCGGCGAAGTTCACGTCGGAATCCGACGATCTGGTCATCGGTCGTAACGCGGTGCTTGAGGCGCTGCGTTGTGGCGTGCCGGCAACCACGCTGTATGTGGCGGCACGTATCGAGCATGACGATCGCACGCGCGAAATCGTGCGTCTCGCCGGCATCCACGGACTGCATCTGCTGGAAGCCGACAGGCTTGAAATGGACCGTATCGCACGCTCGTCGAACCATCAGGGCGTGGTGCTGAAAGCCCAGCCATTCCAGTATTCCTCGCTGGCGGAACTTGTGGATCGTGCGGACAAGAAGGCGCGCGCCATGGAAGCAGCCGATTCGGAAAGCGCGCGCATCGCGGCACGTCCGCTGTTCATCGCGCTCGACGGCGTCACCGATCCGCAGAACCTCGGCGCGGTCATCCGTTCCGCGGCCGCATTCGGCGCGAACGGCGTGATTCTGCCGGAACGTCGTTCCGCTTCGGTCACCGCCGCCGCATGGAAGGTGTCCGCGGGCGCCGCAGCGCATATGCCGGTGGCTCGCGTGGTGAACCTGACCAAGGCGATCGAAAGCCTGAAGGAACGCGGCTACTACAGCGTCGGTCTTGACGGCGGCGGCGACGCGCTCGTCGGCGAAACCGGCTTCGAAACCGATCCGCTGGTGGTTGTGCTCGGCTCGGAAGGCAACGGCCTGAGCCGTCTGGTACGCGAGGCGTGCGATTCGATCGCCGGCATTCCGATGTCGAATATGGTCGAGTCGCTGAACGCGTCCGTCGCGGCCGGCATCACGTTGTATGCCGTGGCACGCGCCCGTCGCGAGGCCGCAGCAGCCAAGTAATCGTTTATTACGATATTTATGAAAAAGCTCAAGCCTTATGGCTTGAGCTTTTTCATATGCCATTAACGGCTAATGGCTCCACACCGCAGCGTCCGGATCATCGTCCGGGTTGTAGCCGTCCTCGTCGGTGCCGTAAGTGTATTCGTCATCGATCACGCCGGAATCGGCCTCGGCGTTCAGCGCGTCGACATCCTTCGAATCGAGCTTGTACTGCGGCAGCACGTTCTCCACATAGCTCTTCACGGCTTCGGTCATGGACACGTCGTGGCCGGCCTTCTCCGCAAGGAACCAACGATGGTCGAGTACCTCATGGAAGAACTGCGCCGGCTCGATCTGGGAGCGGTATTCGCGCGGAATCATGCGCACGGTCGGCTCGAACACCTCGCGCATCCAGTCGGTGGCCACGATTTCGAGATCCTCGCCATCACGCCACGTGGAGGTGCGGTAGGCGTCCAGATCGTTGAGCAGACGGCGGGCCTGGTTCTCCTGCACGTCAAGACCGGTCAGTCGCAGCAGCTTGCGGTTGGCGTAGCCGGCGTCCACCACGCGCGGACGCACCAGCACGCGCTTGCCGTCCTCGGCGGTCTTCATTTCCAGCTCGTCCACGTCGAAGCCCAGTTCGTTGAGCTTATTGACGCGCTTTTCGATCTTCCACATCTCGTCCGGGCTGAACTTGTCGGTGTCGGTCAGCGCGCTCCACAGCGAATGGTAGCGGTCCACCAGGCGGTTTCCGATTTCGATTTCGTCCACGTTGCTCGGCAGCAATGCGCCGGAAGACAGATCCATCAGTTCGCCGATGATGTTCGTACGGGCCAAATCCACATCGTATTCACGCTGGCCTTCGGTGAGGTTCACCTGCAGATCGCCGGTTTCGGCGTCCACCAGGAACGCGGAGAAAGCGTCGGCGTCACGCAGGAACAGCACGTTAGACAGGGACACATCGCCCCAATAGAAGCCGGCCAGGTGCAGACGCACCATCAGCACGGCAAGCGCGTCGATGAGTCGTTCGGCGGTGTCGGGACGCAGGTTGCGGGCGAACAGCGCGCGGTACGGCAGCGAGAATTTCAGATGCTTGGTGACCAGGATGGCTTCCAGCGGCTCACCTTGCGCATTATGGCGGCCGGTGACCACGGCGATCGGCTGCACGGTAGGCAGTTCCAGCTTCTGCAGTCGGCGCAGCAGCTCGTATTCGCGTTCCGCCACGTTGCGTGTGATTTCCTTCATGGCGTAGACTTCGTCGCCCACGTGCACGAAACGCACCACGTGCCTGGAGATGCCTCGCGGCAGGTTGACCAGCAGGTCCTCAGGCCATGTTGCCAGCGGCTTCTCCCACGGCAGCGTGAACATCTTCGGATTCGAACTCGCGGCGGTGATCTTCAACGCCTGCGGCTCCGGGCTCTGCGCTGCGGGGTCCTCGGCCTTCACGGAAGTGGCCTTAAGCACACGGGGATCCATCTGTGGCAATTCATGTGATTCCATAGCTCTTCAATTTACCCGCTGACCTACCCACGGCAGGCGGCAAAGGGACTACGAGTGTCACGATGAGAACAGCGGGAAAAGAAAAGCCCCGCACCAACGCGGGGCTTTTCCAACGAGACAATAAGAGAGGAAAGAGAATGTCTCGTTTAATGGTTGACGGACGTTTGCACATCCGCCAAGTATTGGTTCAACCACCCGCCAAGCGTTCCATAAGGAACGCCCGACGGTTGGTTACTCGTTATCGTCTCAGTTCAGACGCAGCTCGGTGGACGGAGCGAACAGGTGCATCTTGGACGGGTCGATCTTGATCTTGACGGTATCGCCGACCTTCGGAAGAGCACGCGGGTTCACGCGGATCGTGGTGAGCTTGTTCTGATCGGACATCATGGTGGACGCCTCAGCAGCGGAGCCATCGGTGATGATGTTGCCGTAGATGTAGCCGTCGGAGCCCAGATCCTCAACGTTCATGACCTTGAGGGAGAAGGCGTTGGCCTCATCCGGGGCAGCCAAGGAGGCGTCTTCCGGACGGAAGCCGACCACAATCTGGCCGTTGTCTTCGGCGGTGAGCTTGTTGACGGCCTCAGTCGGCAGATCCACGGTGTCCTCGCCGATCTTTGCCTTGCCGTTGACCACCGGGTGGGTGTTGATGTTCATCGACGGGGAGCCGATGAAGCCAGCGACGAAGACGTTGGCCGGACGATCGTACAGCTCAGTCGGAGCGCCGACCTGCTGCAGAATGCCGAGCTTGATGACGGCGATACGATCACCCATGGTCAGAGCCTCGGTCTGATCGTGGGTCACGTACAGGGTGGTGACACCCAGCTGACGCTGCAGAGCGGCGATCTGGGTACGGGTCTGCACACGGAGCTTGGCGTCGAGGTTGGACAGCGGCTCATCCATGAGGAAGACCTTCGGCTCACGGACGATTGCACGGCC
>OHJC01001202.1_pt1 | contig 11722 bp, 11 predicted proteins | sample 1568461 | NCBI WGS metagenome assembly OHJC01 (sample SAMEA3879535, study PRJEB24766) | human gut metagenome | biome: human-associated habitat; feature: feces | place: USA | collected 1985/1987 | reverse complement strand
GCAAGTCATCAAAAATGGTGGCTTGCGGCTGTTTGATTCTGAAATCCATGGTAATGGGCGCACGCCCTCTCACGGCAAGTTTTCTCCGTTTCCCTCAATGCGGCCATCCGTCATCTGAACGATCCTGTCACAGCGTTCGGCAATCGAAGGGTCGTGCGTAACGATGATCAGCGTCTTGCCGCTTTCCTTGCAGAGCCGCATGAGGATGTCCATGACATTCGCTTTGTTCGCCGCGTCCAGTGAACCGGTGGGTTCGTCCGCAAGGATGATTGGCTGGTCACAGACGATTGCACGGGCGATTGCCACCCGCTGCCGCTCTCCACCGGACAATTTGCCTGCCTTGCGGTTCAGCTTGTCTGATATGTCCAGCTTCTGCGCGATCTCCCTGATTCGGGGCTTGTGCTCCCTGCGCTTGATCTGCCTGTTGTAAAGCAGGGGGATTCGGATGTTGTGATATACGGTTTCATCGTCCAGCAGGGCGAAGTCCTGCACAATATAGCCGAACGAGGCATTTCGGAAAGCGCTGCACCGCCTGTCGTTCATGTTCAGAACTTCCTCTCCGTCCACGGCGACGCTTCCGGAATCCGGCTTCAAAATCAGACCGATAATGTTCAAAAGTGTGGACTTGCCGCTGCCGGAAGGTCCAACAATGGCGACGGCTTCGCCGCTTTCCACGGAAAGATTAGCGTGATTTACCGCTTTTACGGTGTAGTGGCTGGTTTCATAGCTCTTGCAGGCTTGTGTAACGGTGATTCCCGGCATAGTTCATTCCCTCCTTAATCCCTGTGAAAATTTAGATACAAAACGCTGCTGCACAATACTTGTGACAAGGAACGCCGAGCCCATGGTGGCTGCGAATACCATGAGAAGATTCAGCGGCGACGCGAGCCTGTTCAATGACAGGATCAGGAGCGTTCCCGCAAGCGGGATCACATGGTATCCCAACACGAACAGATACATCCTTGTAAAGATAAACCGCTGTGTTGCGCCAAACAGATGATGCACCGAATATTCCGGGATCCGGCGGCGCAGGATGCGATAGGTATTCAGCAGCAGCGCACCGAATAAAACCAGAGTGGACATGATGTAGAACAGAAGATACGCCTGATGGGTGCGGGTGCTGCTTGCGGCGGAAAGCCGCAAAAAGTTTTCCGTTGACTGTATCTCCGCATAGGCGGAATAGTTTTGATACAGGAACGACCTGACATCGGCGGCGCTTTCCTCTGTGGGTTCGGCAAGAATCAGACGCTCTATGAACATATCCACCGATACGTGCGGAAACGCCGCGAGGGAAAGGGCATCCTCACAGGATGGCGAGAAAACATAGAGCGTTTTCTTCAAATTCTCCGATGCGGGGGAAATGTAGTGCAGCGGATGGTAAACGTCCATATCGGATGGAACAACGGTTACTGTGCATTCGTGATCTCCGATGCGGAGCGTCTTTCCTTCGTCCCCGGCGCAGTCCGGCGAAACCGCGGCGATGGGTGCATCGCTGCCTGCCGGAAACGGGAATGCTGTCAGCCGGGTATAGGCGCCCACATAAACGATGGTCTGCTGATACCCGCCGATGCCGGGGAGAAGGACGAGGCTACCGAGGTTGTCATGCTTTTGAAACAGCTCCACGAGGCTCTGCTGCCGCCCGCTGCCTGTTCTGACGGGCTGTGCGGTAGTTTCCCGGTCTGCCGCTGTCATAAGACTGCTCAAATCCTTTACCCGCACCATGCTCACATCGTTTTGTGTAAAGCGACGGATTGCATCATTTTGTGATGCGACATGCTGGTAACTCAATCCCACCAGCACGAAAGCCATTATGGACATTGCGGTTAAAAAGCCGTAAAAAACGACCCATCCAACATCCTTGACCAAATCCCGGATCACCTGCCTGATCAGTGTCATATCATCTTCCCCCTTTCCCCAACCGTGCGGCTGTTCCGCAGTAGCCCGCCCAGTTCAAAATCAGTGAGAACAGTACAAACCCTGCCGTAGTACCTATCAGCAGCGTGGTCAGATCACTGTCCGGCATATAGGTCAGCCCCCGGTACAGCGCCACGCCGAAAAGCAGAGCAGCAGTCAGTGCAATACCCATCGCCGTAAGGGTGGAGCGGAGGAACAGCCGTGCTTTTGACAGCCCAAACAAATGATAGATTTGATAGCGGCGGTCATTTTCCCGATACATGGTCAGCACCACATAGGAGAAGCAAAAGATCAAACCGAGCATGGCAGCGGAAATCGCTCTGGAAAGAACGCTGTCCGTCAGAAGCTTCGCCGCCAGCGCGGGAAGGCTCAAACGCTGCCGCTGGTCAGTGACCGTATAGCCGCTATTCTCAAATAGTGCCGTCAGACCACTGGTGTCCGTGCCATCTGTGAAGTACATTCCATCCTTCGCCCCGCTCATGGACAACGGATAGAGAAACCCTGCATTGGAGATAACGGAAGGCACATCCCGTTCCCGATAGTTTCCCAGTACAGGCAGCCCCAGCGCGTCCGGCAAAAACCGCCCATCGCGCACATAGGCATCAGAAAAAGCCGCGTCCTCTGCGGTTAATACGCCCTGCGCGTCACAAGGCAGCGAAAGCCCGATGGCTTCACGGAGCCAATTCGAACCGTCCAGGATGCCGCAACCTGCGGCAAACCCGTTCTTGTATAGGATTGTCGCCTCGTTTTCCAATGCCCAGCGTTCCAGAAGCGCATACAGTTCATCGGACGGCGCGGCGGCGCTTGGCGTGCCTGCGTCCTCCTCCGGATGAAGGTATATCCGGGAGACGTCCGCGACAGTAAAGGATTGCAAGCCCGACACGGGGCTGAAATAGTAGTCCGAGTAAATGATGGAAACGCCAAGCCCTATGCTCGCAAGAATCAGGATCGAGCATAGCAAGGCAGCCCAGTTCTTTTTTCGCATAGCTTTACCCTCCGTCCTCTCACAGCGCAATATGCCGTGTGGCGCAATCGCTCACATAGGGATCATGTGTCACAACAACAATGGTTTTCCCCTGTCGGTTCAGCTCTTTGAGAATATCCATCACATAGCTGCGGTTGCGCTCGTCCAGACTGCCCGTAGGCTCATCCGCAAGGATAATGTCGGGGGATTTTGCGATGATTTTTGCCAGTGCCACCCGCTGCTGCTCACCGCCGCTCAAGGTGTAGGCCTTACGACGCTCATAGCCAGAAAGCCCCACCTGTGCCAGCGCATCCGCGATGCGTTCTTTCTCTGCCTTGCCCTTTGCTTTACCGAACCGGGTGGCGAGCTTCATGTTGGCTTCCACGGTGTCGGTGTCCACCAGTCCGTAATTCTGAAACAGGTAGGACAGCTTGTGCCGCCGCAGATGAACCGCAGCGCGGGAGGAAAAGGACGGGTTTCTTGCGCCGCAGAGGGTGACGCTGCCGCTGTCCGGCGTTTCCAGCAGTCCTATGATGTTCAGGAGAGTTGTTTTTCCGGCTCCGCTTTCGCCCTTGATGGCGACAAACTCTCCGGCTTCAATATGCAGCGAGTAATCCCGAAACAGGACTTTTTCCCCGAAGCGTTTATTGATATTGGATAAAGTAATGGCAGTCATGCTTCCGCTCCTTTCACAATCTGATAGAGGTTCTTCCGGGCAATGCTGCCGCAAGCAAGCAGCGTGATCAGCAGCTCCGCGAGAAGCGTACCCAGCAGGATATTGTAGTCAAGCTCGATGGCGAGCTTTAAGAGCAGCAGCCCTGCCGCTACCGCCCCATAGTACAGCACCGTCAGCACGAGATGGGTGCGAATACAGCTTAATAGGGAATGCCCTTCAATCAGGCGACAGGCGATTCTGTCCCTGTAATTGTCGCAGTAGAGCCTTGCGCCGAATAAGATCAGGCAGAACAGCCCGATCAGCAGCACCAAAGCCTGTACGCCCCAAATCATCAGCATATAGGTCAGATGATGGAGCATTTTATCAAAGGTGGCGGCGACGGTCGGTGTGGAAACGGTCGCCGCGTCAATACCCGTTTCCCGCAGGATGGGCAGCAGCTCCGCATACGGATCATCGGTGGGAACATAGAGGAAATACGCTCCCTGTGAACACCATGCTTCGATGAAAAGCCCGTCCAGCAGGTCACCTTCCTTGACTACAAGGATGGGCGCGGGCAGAGCGCCGTTGCCCCCAAGCCCTGTGCTGGCGTTATAGGAGTATATGTCAGACGCTTTATCATCGTAGAGGACAATATTCACATCCCCGGAATTTCCCCAGCTCGCGCCGCGCTCCCGTACCTCATCCCGCCTGTATTCCTTGGACTTCGGAAGCAGAATATTCACATGGGTATCGGAAAGCAGAGCGTCACCGATCTGCTCCCCGTCCGGCGCATAGATGGGGTTGAACGCAAGGTAGTTTCGGTTGATGTGGGCATAATCCTGACCGTATGCCTCTCCCAGCATTTTCCCTTCAAACAGGTCGTAATTAAAATCGTTGGCTGCCATGAGTATTCCATTGTAGTGATCCACTGTGGCATAATAGAACGCCAGATAATCCGCGCCCTCCGGTGCTCTGCCGGAATTAACATTGTTCAGAGGGACAGTCACATAGCCCTTTGTCTTTTGCGAACAGAACTCCGCTGCATGGAAGGTGTTGTAGATCTGCGTGATGTTCCGCATGGCAATGGTGAGAGAGAATAGAATAAAGATTAGAAAAGCAGCTTTCGCAAGCGTGTTTGTAATGTAGATCCCGCGCTTTGGAACTTTGCCCTTCACATACTCCGCGCTGCGCTGCCCGGAGAGGAACAACAGGGAGAGCAGGATGCCCAGTATCAGAGGAACGAGCAGCCACAGACAATCCCCCAGCAGGAACAGCCCAAATTGCCAGGTCGCCACCGGATGAAGCCACACGGCGCAAATCATGGCGGCGGCAAAAATCAGCAGAAAGCAAAGACACAAAGCAGGGGCAAAGGCTTTGATCTCCCCCAGCAGGATATTCCCCGTGGTATAGCCCTCCATTTTTTTCAGCACATTTTTCTTACCTGCGGACAGGGTGTAGAATACGATACTGACGCAGAGCATAAAGGCAGGAATGAACAGGAAATAAAGCGGCAGTTTGGTAGACAAAAGCCTTTCGTTGCTTGCTGTTACGGAATAGCCCAAGCCTTTCAGCGCATGAAGCACCGCGTCAAGCTGTCCTTCCGCCACATACCAGGTCGCAGCGGTCAAGTCATGCTGCTGCGCCTGCATGAGTGGATAGATGGCGGTATCTTGAAACAGCGAGGACAGATGCAGCGCCATAGCTCCCGACTGCTTTGCAGTGGAAAAGAACTCGTCCGATTCCAGCCTCACGCTCCCTTTCCCAGTAGAAACGGAAAGAAAGCTGTCGGTATGGCTGGTCTTATAGTAGCGGTACAGTGGCTTGTCCCCATCCAGCTCCGCGTAGCGGTACATAATGTCTGCGCCGATCTTTCCGAACGCAGTATCTATCTGTCCCAAAAATTCGCGTTTGCTCAATGTCTCCGGCTTTTCGAGGATCACCGCCCGTTTATCCAGTATCATGCTTTCCTCTGCGTCCTGTGCAAAATTGAACAGGGATAGTACCGAAAGCACGGTCATACAGACGGCAAAGCAAAAAATCACAAGTTTTCTCATGGTACACCTACTCTCCAAATGGTCAGACCGCTATTCGTTCTCACCCTCTCTTTTTATACCCCGCAGCTCTTTTACATTATAAAAAATACTCAATGCCAACAGCATAGCGCAGTAGAACAGAACGGCGATTGCAAGGATCAGTTGAAAGTCGCGCCACTCCGAGCAGGATGCAGTGCGAAAGCCCATGACGCACAGGTGCCCCAGCCCGTATGCGATAGGGATCAGGAGCAGACGCTCCACCCGGCGGCGGAATTTTTCTTTCCTGCGCAGCTTGAACCATACCCCGATAAGGATCAGGAACAGTGCGATGTTGAACAGCAGCCAATAGCCCAAAGAAAGCCCCGCCAAAGCGACCCAGCCGCCGCTGTCGGGCGCGGTGCCGTAGATGCACACCGAGCTGTCGCTGGAGCTTTCGGCGTGTCCGTTGATAAACTGCGTGAAATAAACGAGAAGCGGCTTGCCGCTCTCCGGCGCTGCGGTCACAGCCTGTACGCCGGGTCTATGGAACGCTCTGTCCCATACGGAGGTCCACACCTCAAGATGGTAGACAGTGTTGCGATCATCGGGGTCGGCGATTTGTTGGAGCTTATAATTCGTGACCTCGTTGCTGAAAGAGAGCGTCACCGCACCGTTTGCTTCCTCCGTCACAGTCACCAGCTCTGGCGAATAGGCGAAGTATTCCGGCGCAGTCAGAAAGGAGATGACCGACAGCATCAGCGCCAGCAGCACCGCCGCCGTGCATAGGATGGTCTGCACCTTTTTCATTAGCAGAGCCTTTTTCAAGCGTTTCAGCGGCGCGGCATCCATGTCGGGCTGCGGCTCTGTTTGCACCTCCACAGGCTCCCGCAGTTTTTCAAGCTCCGCACGGCAGGCGGGGCAGCTTTCCAGATGCTCCTTTACAAACTCCGACGTATCCTCCGATACCATGTTTTCCACATACAGCGGCAGAATATCGCGGATGATACTGCATTCATTTTTCATCTTTGTCAACCTCCATTCCCTTTTGGATCATTTTTCGTGCGCGGTGATAGGTGACGCAAGCCCAGTTTTCCGTCTTGTGAAACAGCTTCCCGATCTCCTTAAAGCTCAATTCGCCAAGGGTACGCCACATGAAAACCTCTTTGTACGGATTGGGAAGCTCATGCAGCAGATGTTTTACCTGTTGAGCATTCTCGCTGCGCAGCAGCATTTCATCCGGTGATTCCTCCGCTTCCGATATAAGCTGCTCCATATCCGCTGTATGCTCTGTCCTGCAGCTTTGTTTCAGATGGGTATAGTAACAATTCTTTGCGATCTGACACAGCCACACCCGGATGTCGCAATCCCCCCGAAAGCTGTCAATGCGGCGAAGCGCACGGAAGAAGGCTTCGCTGGTAATATCCTCTGCCAGCCGTTCGTCCCCGCCGGACAGCCGCCGCACATAGAGGAACACATCCCGAAAATAGTCTTTGTATATCTGTTCAAAGTCCGTCACCTGCTCACCTCCTTGTCCCGTTCACTTATAAGACTGCGAAAAACGAAAAATCTTACAAGTAAAAAAGAGAAAACGAAAATATATTTTTGAGTATTTCAAACTATATATGCCAATCTTTTTCTGTGTGATAGGATAGTTTGAAACCGTTAGAAAACACCCAACTTCTCTGCCGCGTGGCTGCTGTACCAGCGTTTCACAGACAGCGCCCCAAGAATGGCGGTCAGAAGAAAGAGGATTGCCGCCGAGATCAGCGGGTCACACAGCATGGGCTGCCCGAAGCTCCCGCCGATCAAAGAGGTCGCATGGGCGAAGGGGTTGAAGCAATACGCCAGCCGTGCGGGCTGTGAAAGGGCGGCAAGGTCGCTGTAAAAGGGTGTGACCATACCAGAGTCCTCCTTTCGATTATTTCAAGAAACATATACTGCTGCGATTTCAGGATGCTTAACAATCTCGCACACGCTCCGCAATACATGCTGCTTAATCAAATTTTGTACAGATTTACCTTAACTTGGAAGGAAAAATGTAACCATCAGTTTTCTCTCCTTTGAGCAACCCAAAGTGCTTTCCAGGCGTAAAAAATGTTCAATGCCAGCAACAGGGCACAATAGAGTAGACTACTGATAGCAAGAATCAGTTGAAAGTCACGCCATTCCGAATAAGAAACCACTTGAAAGCCCAGTACACAAAGATGACCCAGCCCATATGCGATGGGGATCAGGAGCAAATACTCTGTCCAACGTCGGAAGTGTTCTTTCTTACGCACACCGAACCAGACAGCACCGAGGATAATAAACAGAACGATGTTAATTATCAGCCAGTATCCCAGAGAAAGCCCTGGTAAAGCAACCCAACCACCGTTATCTGGATCTACTTCGCCATAGAGACACAATGAGTCATTGCTGGAGCTTTCGTTGATATACTGTGTGAAGTAAATCAGAAGAGGCTTGCCTCCCTCCGGAGATACGGTCACGGCCCGCGCACCGGGTTTCTTGAACATTTTATCCCATGCCGAAGTCCATGCTTCCAAATGGTAAACCGTATTACGCTCATCGGGGTCATCGATCTGTTGGATCATATAATTTGTGACCTTGTTGCTGAAAGAGAGCGTAACTTCACCAACTTCGGTTTCTGCGACAGTCACCAAATCCGGTGTATATTCAAAATATTCCGGCGCTGTAAGAAGAGAAATGACTGACAGCATCAGAGCCAGCAAAATAGCCACAGTACACAGAATAGTTTGAATTTTTTTCATCAGCAAAGTCTTTTTAAGCCGCTTAAGCGGTGCTGCATTGATATCAGGCTTAAACTGTATCTCAACCGGTTCTTGTAAATTTTTCAGTTCCGCACGGCACTCTGGGCAGTCTTTTAGATGTTCCTTGATAAAATTCGCAGTATCCTCCGATACCATGTCTTCCAAATAGAGCGGCAGAATGTCTCGTACAATGTTGCATTCGTTTTTCATTATTGGAAACCTCCATTCCTTTTTGTATCATTTTCCGTGCCCGGTGATAAGTAACACACGCCCAGTTCTCCGTTTTATTGAACAGTGCTCCGATCTGCTTAAAGCTTAATTCACCGAGAGTTCTCCACATAAAGACCTCTTTGTACGGATCATCCAGTTTGTGAAGCAATCGCTGTATTTCCACAACGGTTTCCTTTGAAAGGATGGCTTCCATCGGCTCTGGCAAAAAGCAATCAGAACCGCTGATATCCGGCCTTTCCAAAGTATACTCCCTTTGGAACTTTTTCCTGTGGGTGAAGTAGCAATTCTTTGCAATTTGGCAAAGCCAGACACGGATATCACAGTCACCCTTAAAGCTATCAATTGAGGAAAGGGCTTTGAGGAAAGATTCGCTTGTGATTTCTTCTGCGAGGGCTTCATCGCGTGAAAGTTTCAGTATGTACAAATAGACATACCTGAAGTGTTCCTCAAAGGCTGCTTCGATGTCGCTCATATTCCTGCCCTCCCTCCGTTATAAGAATTCAGGTCTTCCATACACTTTAATTATATCATACAGAAACGAGTTTTGGCGTTCATTTGACAGCATAGACTGTGATTTACCCATCTTTCATCCTGATAGCCCTATTACACATTTCGGCAATGAATAACTACTTGGTAACATTTATCAAAACCACCCCCACTGCGTATTAAGCGGATTGGGGATAATTGAATCCGTATATCTGTGACTCTTAGTCAGCAGATGAAAATCGGTCTGATCCGTACCAAATGGGGTGTAGATTCGCCCTGTGTCATGGACATTGCCCAAAAGGTCATATCGCCAATAGCGGATATAACCTGCCTGTGTGTGCATCCCGTCTTCGTTACATGAAACCTCCTCGTGTATTACGATACAGCGAATTGATTTTTGCTCAACACAGACTACATGTTAATTCGGGAAAAGAGCGGGGCTCCTCCCCTTGTCGCTGTTGGTTGATTAGCTCATCCAACAAAGCTTGAATTGTACCATACAATCGCCCCCCAAAGATTAAGATTCTTCCCTCTACTTATTAGACTAAGGAAAGAGCTGAATCTTACAGAAAAAACAGAAAAAAAGAAAATATATTTTTGAGGACGATTAATTTGAATTCCATCGCTATAAGAATCCTGACCCGCAAAAACCAGCGAACAATATAAACCTTGTGATTAATCTTCTGAATAAATATAGGACACATAGAAAGAGGCCATGTTTCCTATAGCGGTAAACCTAATCCTCTTCTTGAAAAGGACACCGGCGTTGATTTCCGCAAGTCAATGTCGGTGTTTCTATTTGTTGTCGACAAAGCATATTTTTATGCTCAGAACCAGATTTTTGGGTAATATCTCCAACTCAGTTATTGTATACACTTGTATGCAGGCAGAGCGGACGGAAAGAAGTTCTGTACGGCTGGAATTGCGGCATCGACATTGCCGCTCGCAGAACACAAAACTATTTTAGAGGAAAAATCTGTATTGTTGACTGAATAAGCCGTCCTCTCACATCGAGAGAGTAAAGCACGTTTCGTTCGATGATGCGACAATCGCACCGACTGTCGCGCTGAGCATCAGAACGATGACAACCAGCATGATAAACAGGTTTCTTCTTTTTTTGATCATATTCGGTTCCTCCTATACTCTCTTGCTTGTGGTGATGCTATCAAGAGAAATGTCCCCACGATAACTCTTTACATATTCAACGTTTCTCATTGACATAGAGGTTACAACTCATTCCATGGTTAACAACAACCACGGTCACATTTTGGGGAATGGCTCCTTAAACGCAGAATCAGATAAAAAATACAGATCTTGCGTTTTTATATGGTGCAGGCGCTGACTAAACATTGGCTGAATAAGACCCACCGCTTGAGGCGGCTTTGCTTTTCTATTTACGCGCAACGCTGCCCGTCATTCGTAATGCCCACTTATAAGGAAAAAATATATTTGCATATAATGCATATTTATGCGATTGCGATGTTGACAGATATTGCCACAATTGTGTACAATATTGGCACGAGAATGACAGACTCTCCGCTGAACATAGGCGTTACTTGACTATACAAAACTGTTCTTTGCATACTGCTTTCCAAATCAAGAGAACGCATAAATATACATTTGGCAGTTATGCGCAGTGTCCTTTGTAACTCAGAACGGAAGCCGTCGTGAACTCGGCAGAGGACACGGCTGCGCAGCAATACCATCTATGAATTTGCAGCTCAGTTTACTAACGCAAGTTATATGGTTGCAAACAGATATAGCTTCAACCCAAAGCACCGCGAGATGGCATTTCCATACGGAATTTGTAAAGCCGCTCCTTTTGCAAAGCTGCTCCATTGGTGAAATCATTCCGTTCAAAGGACATACTTTTTGATTATTACTGTTAAGAATTTTGATACTGGAGGTAAATGATAATGAAAAACAGTTCCAAAATCCGGTTTTTAGTGCTGGCATTAACCCTTACAATGATTCTGTCATTGGTTGCATGTGGAAAGAGCCGCACTTCCATTGTTGGGACCTGGAGCAGCGACGATGGAGAGGAAGTCCTTATTTTTAATAAAGATGGTACTTGTTCTGTCCCGTTTACTTATGATGGTGGTTGGTGGGAAAGCTGCGACCGCTATTCTGTTGATGATGATGGGACGCTGGTTTTGAGCAGCAGCAAGGGAAATATTGATTCCAAACGCTTTAGAAAACAGGACAGCGCGGAAGATGTAGAAGAGAACGGCGGGTATTACTTATCGGGCAATAAATTGATTATTCTTGATTTTAGAACTCTACGTTCTTATACAAGGAAATAGCTAAATAATTCATGAGGTGAAAGATAATGAAGAAATTTTCTAAGTCTATTTGCACCACCAGTGAGAATGATTCTTCGTTCCTGGTTATTGAAAAAGACTGAAAATCGGAGGAAAAAGTATGTCTATCTTTGAAAAAATTGGGGAGAAACTTTCAGGTGCCGGACAAGGTGTTGCACAGCAGGTAAAAAATTTCGCTGATGTTGCACGGCTGAATAGTATCATTTCCGAAAAGGAAAAGCAGATTTCCCAGCTTTACATTGAGATCGGGCAAGCATACTATGAGCATCATAAAATTGATCCGCAGGGCGAGGAAATTGAACGCATACAAAAAATAAGCTCGCTGAACGCTGAAATATTGGAGTGCAAAGAAAACATCAAGCAGATAAAAG
>OHJC01001199.1_pt1 | contig 11742 bp, 10 predicted proteins | sample 1568461 | NCBI WGS metagenome assembly OHJC01 (sample SAMEA3879535, study PRJEB24766) | human gut metagenome | biome: human-associated habitat; feature: feces | place: USA | collected 1985/1987 | reverse complement strand
AAAGATGAAGGATACTCCGGGGGGATACGTTCCTGAGTGTGACGAATGGGGCAGAACCTCAGTGCCGGGAATATTTGCAGCCGGGGATGTGTCCGGAATCGAGGAGGCAAGCTCAGCCATGATCGAGGGCAGGATAGCGGGATCTGTCATATCTCAGGATCTCGGGTTTATAGATAAATCAGAGATGGAAGCGCGTGCATCGGAGCTTGAGGATGCACTTGGAAGCCTCCGTGAGGGAATGTTTGCACCGAAGAACAGGGGCAAGCTGATCGAGAAGACAGAGGAAGGCATAGATGTATCGATGAATCTGCTGGAGCACGGCTTTGTGGCAGATGACGAGATAGAGAGATATCCTGGAGTGACTCACAGGAAGGGAATACATCCGGTTATAGAGTGCACCCAGAACATCCCGTGCAACCCGTGCCAGGATGCGTGTCCGAAGGGGTGCATAAGCATAGGGGCAAATATAACCTTTCTTCCGACAGTGACGGAAAATCCATGTATAGGATGTGGCATGTGCGTTGCAAGCTGTTCAGGACAGGCCATATTCCTGGTGGACGAGGACACCGGGGATGGCTATGGAACGGTGACATTACCATATGAGTTCCTGCCTATTCCAGAGAAAGGAACAAAGGGCGTGGCACTTGGCCGTGATGGTCATGAGGTGTGCGAGGCGGAGGTCGTAAGTGTCAGAAGTGCAAAAGCATTTGACCATACCAATCTGCTGACCATGAAGGTGCCGAAGGCCATGGTGATGAAGGCAAGATTTTTCAAGGAGGTGCGGTTATGATAGATATCAGAGAAAAACTTGATGCCATAGGACCTTATGTTCCGGCACCGGATGACGACATGCTGGTGTGCAGGTGTGAGGAGGTCACAAAGGGCGAGATAAGGCAGGCAGTCCATGCGGGAATGCTGACGATAGAAGAGATAAGAAGATTCCTCCGGTGTGGGATGGGATTGTGTCAGGGACAGACCTGTGGCAAGCTGGTGAAGGGTATTGTGGCAAGGGAACTTCATGTGTCACCTCTTGACATAGAGCCTGCCACATCCAGGGCACCTATGAGACCCACAGAGATGCGCATACTTGCGAGAGATGGAGGTGAGGCTCATGAGTAAACATACAGCAGAGGTTATAATAATCGGCGGTGGTGTAAATGGATGCGCTGCTGCTTACTATCTGGCAAAGGCTGGGATGAAGGATGTCATAGTGCTTGAGGGCAGTCCGAGCATAGGACACGGAGGATCTTCACGAAACGGAGGCGGAGTCAGACAGTCAGGAAGAGATGTAAGGGAGCTGCCATACGCTATGTATGCAGTGCAGAATATGTGGCCGACACTTTCCGAGGAGCTTGGAGTTGACTTGGAGTATTATCAGAAGGGCAACTTAAGACTTGGCAAGACTGATGCCCATATGGAAAAGCTCAGGAACCTTGCGGCAAATGCTAACTCTCTCGGACTTGACATGAAGATCATAGATGGCAAAGAGGTGAAGGAGATCTGCCCATACCTCTCTGACGAGATAATCGGCGCAAGCTGGTGTCCTACGGATGGACATGCCAATCCTATGCTGACGACTCTGGCGTACTACAAGAGGGCAACGGAGCTCGGGGTAAATTTCTTCACAGATGCAAAGGTGGCTGCACTTGAGAAGGTGAAAGGAAAACTCAGAAAGGTCATACTGGAATCAGGTGAGGTGTTCGAGGCGGACAAGGTCATACTGGCTGCCGGATATGAGAGCAGATTCATCGCAAGGACAGTTGGAATAGATGTGCCGATGACAAAGTATTTTGAGGAGGCGCTGGTTACGGAGGTGCAGCCGCACATGTTCGACATCATGCTTGGTGTTGCATCCGCTGACTTTTACGGACATCAGTCACAGCACGGATCATTTGTATTTGGCTCAGATTCGGGACTTGAGGAGACAACGGATATGGGACTTGATGAGCTCAGGACTTCACCGCTTACCGTATCTGCCGGATGCAGGGCGATCATGGGATACATACCGATGCTGGCTGATGCCAAGATCGTAAGGACCTGGGGCGGATGGCTTGATCTCTGCTATGATGGTGTTCCAGTCATAAGCGATGTCGACGAGGTGCCGGGACTTATACTGGCATGTGGATTTACAGGGCATGGATTTGGAACGGCACCGGCTGTTGGACTGATGCTCTCACAGATGGTGCTCGGCGAGAAGACGGTGGTGGATATATCGTCCTTACGATATGATAGATTCAAGGCTGTCAGGTAGACAAAAGGAGAGATATAACATGGAGAATTTTTTTTATAATATTCCGACAAAGGTATCATTTGGCAAGGGCGCCATTGATGATCTGCCGGGGTACATCAGCGAATACGGAGACAGTGTTCTGCTGGTGTACGGAGGCGGAAGTATAAAGAGAACAGGACTGTACGACAGGATAATCAAGGTACTTGACTGTAGTCACATTTCCCATATTGAGCTTTCGGGTGTAGAACCCAACCCGAGACTCACAACGGTGAAGAAGGCTGTGCAGATGTGTCTGGAGCATGATGTGAAGGTGATACTGCCTGTGGGAGGCGGAAGTACAATAGACTGTTCCAAAGCTATAGCAGCCGGAGCGTGCTATGACGGTGATCCATGGGATCTGGTCGGACACCCGGAGAAGATAGAGAATGCTATGCCAATCATAGCTGTCGCGACTATGGCTGCGACGGGTTCTGAGATGGATCCATTTGCAGTTATCACAAATGAGGAGACAAAGCAGAAGAAGGATATCGCATCCGATCTGCTCTATCCTGCTTATGCGATACTTGACCCTGAGTATACATTTTCCGTTCCTGCATACCAGACGGCAGCAGGTGTGGCGGATATCATGAACCATATATTTGAGGTTTATTTTGCAGATAATGGAGACACATACATGCAGGATCGCATGATGGAGGCTCTTCTTAAAACCCTTATAAAGTACGGCCCGGTGGCAGTCTCAGAGCCGGACAACTATGACGCCAGGGCAAATATCCTCTGGGCATCTGAGTGGGCGATAAACGGATTCATAGCATGTGGCAAGGATGGCCCATGGCCGGCGCACTCCATAGAGCATCAGCTGAGTGCTTATTATGATATAACACATGGACACGGACTTGCGATCATCACGCCGGTTCTGATGGATTACATTCTTAACGAGAAGAGCCTTCCGGTTCTGGTAAATTACGGAGTGAATGTGTGGGATATAGACAGGACAAAGGATCCTTATGATATAGCCCGAGAAGCAATATCAAAGACACAGAAGTTATATGAGGATATGGGTCTGACCTCGGATCTCGGCGAGCTGGGCGTGCCTTATGAGAAGGACTTTGACGAGATGGCTGAGAAGGCGGCGGCAGAGGGACTTGAGCATTGCAGGGTGCCTCTGACGAAGGAGGATGTCGTGGAGATTTATAGAAGATGTTTTAGAAACGTAAAATAGAACACATTTGCAAATATGCAATTGATGAATTGTATAGTGAATTACAGCAGGAGGTGGCAGTATGGACAGCAAGGTTGAATTCTTATTTCTGAATGAAGAGGACATGATAAAGGCGGGCGTACTAGATGCGGACAGAGCTGTAGATACCATAGGGGAGGTCATAACACTCCTCAGCGAGGGAGACTATCTCATGGGCGGCAGAGCGCATAACGACCACGGTGTACAGCTCATATTCCCGGAGAAGTCGGACATTCCGAACTTCCCGCTTGCGGACTCTGCGGACAGGAGATTCATGGCGATGCCGGCATATCTCGGAGGAAGATTCCATATGTGCGGTGAGAAGTGGTATGGCTCAAATGGCAGAAATTCGCACAAGGGTCTGCCGAGATCCATACTCATGGCGACACTGAATGACGTGGAGACAGGCCAGCCGCTTGCGTACATGTCAGCCAATCTCCTAAGTGCCATGAGAACCGGAGCGATGCCAGGGCTTACTGCCATGTATCTTGCAAGAAAGGATAGTAGGGTACTGACTATCCTTGGCGCAGGAGTCATAGGAAGGACAAGCCTCATGGCTATCATGGCAAAGTTCCCGGACCTGGAGGTGCTGAAGATCAAGGGAAGCTCAAAGACTTCGCACACAGCCCATGAACTGGCGGATTACGCCAGGGAGAACTATAAGAGTCTCAAGGAGATAATCATCTGCGATACTCTGGAGGAGGCCGTGAGGGATGCAGATATCATAGCAGAGGCGGTATCTGTTGAACCGAGAAAATGGCCTGTCATAGATCCGGCATGGGTGAAGCCTGGATGCACGATCATATCATCTGGAACCATAGATATGGATCTGGAGTTTGTCAGGGACCACGTGACGAAGGTTGTAGACAACATACAGATGTATGAGGAATATGTAAATGTGTATCAGGAGTGGGACGAGGATGGCAACAGGATATCACTTGGAACACCAGGAATACACTTTGTAAATATGGTGACGGATGGCTGGATAGAGAAGAGTGAGATCAGACATCTGGGAAACATAATGCGTGGCCTCGAGCCGGGACGAACGAGTGATGACGAGATCTTTCTCGTGAGCCTTGGCGGCATGCCGATCCTTGATGTAGGCTGGGGCTATGAGTGCTACCAGAGAGCTCTGAGGGAAGGCATCGGAACAAAGCTTAAGCTGTGGGATGCGCCATATATGAGATAAAGAAGAAAACAGCAGCCGGATATGTAAATATCCTGGCTGCTGTCATGTTATCTGGTCTGAAGCTTAGCTAATTCTGCCTTGAGACGTTCAATCTCAGCATCCTTGTCGGCGATTTCAGCGTTCTTGTCGGCAATCTCAGCAAGCTTATCAGCCATTTTTACATCCATGTCCTTGATGGTATTTTCCATAGCTTCCATTTTAAGAATAAGTGCGTCGGATTCGAGTTCTAAAGACTGATCAATCATATTCCAGACCTCCTCTGTCTCAGTATAAGCATCATACAGATAGGTATATAACTTTTTCGTCAGCGATATCAACTGATGTGCATCAGAAGGCGTGATATTACCTAACTGCTGATTGGTTTCTATACTTTGAAGTATATCAGTCTCAACTAGATTTTTCAACGAATTGATAGTGGTTTTATCGGGGCCGTTTTTTCTGTTCATAAGTTTTCTCAACTTGAGGAGATGAAAAGGAATAAGGATTATCATCTTGCGGTCGTTGAGTTCCTGGGCACTCAACTGAGCCAGCTTTACGGTTGGTACAGAGTAAATATATGGGGAGTTGTTCTGAAAATCAAGTTTAAGCTGTAGTTCATCAGGAACAGACGATGATACATCACCAAGATAAATGATTCGTGGTTCGGGAAAGTGTAAGGTGTAAACAGGTTTGTTGTCAAATTCTGTCGTATGTATTTCCTTGTTTACATCAGCATAGCCGTAGCCATAGGAGAATACCCTGAAAACTATTTCGTTATCTTCTGTGATCTGTGCTTCCATGTGGTAGGCATATTTGTCATTGAGAATGAGTATTGAATCCGCAAGTGTGGTTTTTAGAGTTCCATCAGCCTGGTGTTCAGTCCAGTGATAGGTTATGGTGGTCGTGGACGGATCGTGGTCCTTGCCAAAAAGACCGTTTATCATGTTGGTTACAGCTTTGGATGATAAAGTCAGCATTTTTTTAAATGCATGATCGAATATCTGGTCAGCAGATTTCTTAGTGGTGTATGTGTCACCACGGTAATTTCCCTGTTTTGTATTTTTCAAATAATGCCCTCCGATAAAATTTGTATTCCAGCTGGTAGGCATACATTAAATCAATCTTCAGAGAAAGTCAATAAAATGGCAAACATTCCTCAATAAAGCGAATTTAGGGGCTTTTTTGGAGGCCATTCTCCAAATTGTATAGTAATTTACAGATTTAGTCATCGATTTTTGATGGCATCTAAACAAAACGCTTTCGACTGTAATATGACCAGCCGAAAGCTTTTTAATGAAAAATGTTAGTGTAAGTTAATCAGATTGTTTTATTCTGAAAGTTACTCTCTGTACCTTGCCGTCCTTGGACCAGATGATGAGCTTGTGTGTTCCCTTCTTAAGAACGGCCTTGCCCGGTTTTACAGCCTTACCGTCCAGCTTCATTTTCGCAAGACTCTTAGGATTAGATACTGTAAGTTTCTTGCCAGGTTTGTAAGTCTTGCCATTTACGACGGACTTGCTTCTGGCGGTTTTGTTCACCTTGGTTGTGGAAGCGCAGAGCCTTGTTGCCTTGTCTGCATCTTTGATGATCCATGATACGGTTTTACCGTCTTTGGATACTGTGCCGTTTGTGAAGTTGACCTTGGACTTGAAGGTTATCTTCATATTTAAGTAGAAGGATGATAAATCCATAGCTTCGTCAGATAATCCGGATGTTGATACAGTTAAGGCAGAAGGGTTAAAAGTGGCAAAGAAATAATTTTTGCTTATGCATACGTTTGAAAATCCAGAGGTACTATTAAGATTGTCTTCGATATCTTTAAAACTTGAGTTTTTTATAGTTGAGATAAACATATGATAAATAGTACCATTTATTCTCTTTTTTGAGTATTTAAGTCCAGATTTTTTTGCATCTTTTATTATAGCTTGTTTTGTTGTGTTAGATAAGCGTGCCATAGATTCAATCATTTCATCATCAAACCCAATAGAAACAGTACAGCTCGCCTTTGTAGCAGATGAGATCTTCACGCTTGTGGTTGTGGCTACTCCACATCCCGTCAGGGCAAATCCGAATACGAAGATGCACATGGTGAGCAGCAGATGTTTTAAATGCTTGTTCATAATAATTATAACCTCCCTTTTCAAAAACATTATATAACTCCCTACATTTCAAATATATTGTGGCAGACAGAAAAATGTCAATAGCAGAAAAGGAAAAATCAACCAATATTCCATACTTTTATAACAGAAAAATCATAAAGCTAAATTTATGATTATAGTAGAACATCTTACAAAATGCTATGGAGATTTCATAGCGGTGAGAGACCTGTCATGGCAAAGAGGACAGAGATGCATCAGCAGCGAAGCCCAAGATGAGACATTTGCACTTAATAAAATAAAGTGATGGACCGGTACGGTTGCCAAAATAAACCGTATACTCTGAATAAAATAAACAATTAAAGAATTGGCAAAAAACATTGACCTTGGTATTATACCAGACTCTACAATGAGTGAAAATTAAAAGCAAGAACACATGGAAGAGAGCAAAGGAGCTCATAGGAATATGACTCCGCTGCTCTCTTTTTTATTTGTAAGGAGGAATGGATATGAAGAAGATAGAACTTATCATCAGACCGGAGAAGCTTGAACCACTCAAGAAGATACTCAGCAAGAATGAATACAGCGGACTCACCGTCATGTCGGCCATGGGCTGCGGACACCAGAAGGGCTACAGCGAAGAATTCAAGAAGCTTGGGATGGAGATCAATCTCCTGCCAAAGCTCTACGTCATGACCGTGATACTTGACGAGGATCTGGATGACATACTCACAGAGATATGTGAGAAACTTTCCACCGGTCAGGTTGGAGATGGAAAGATATTTATAACAAATGTTGACGATGTCATGAGGATAAGGACAGGAGAACACGGAGAATCAATACTTTGATTATTACTTTAGAAAAGAGTGAGGTGAGTTGCTGATGGAAGAGAGAAAAGCAATAGTACAGCTTAAAAACATAACAAAGTCATTTGGCGACAATCAGGTGCTGAAGCCCATCAGCCTTGACATATACGAGGGAGAGTTCCTGACATTGCTTGGTTCATCAGGCTGTGGCAAGACGACCACACTTCGTATCATTGCAGGTTTTGAGACACCCACGGAGGGAAATGTATACATAGAAGATAAGGACGTCACAGAGCTGGCGCCGTACAACAGGGATGTCAACACGGTGTTTCAGAGCTACGCTCTTTTTCCTCACATGACAGTATTTGACAACATAGCATTTGGTCTTGTTGAGAAGAAGATGGACAAGAAGGAGATAAAGAAAAAAGTTCTGGAAATGCTGGATCTGGTACAGCTCCATGGATTTGAGAAGAGAAAGCCATCGCAGATGTCAGGTGGACAGAAACAGAGAGTTGCAATTGCCAGGGCACTGGTAAACTCACCGAAGGTACTGCTTCTTGATGAGCCGCTCGGAGCACTTGATCTGAAACTCAGAAAGCAGATGCAGGTGGAGCTCAAGAGGCTGCAGAAGAAGCTGGGAATCACATTTGTGTATGTAACCCATGATCAGGAAGAGGCGCTTACCATGAGCGACAGGATAGCTGTCATGCATCAGGGACACTTCGAGCAGATCGGTACGGCAAAAGAGATATACGAGAACCCACAGACCAAATTTGTTGCAAGCTTCATAGGAGAGTCCAATATATTTGAGGCAAATGTGGACACCATAGAAGGCACTGATCTTGGGCTTACGATGGAGAATGGAAAGGTCAGAGCGAAGGGCGAGGGATTTGTTAAGGAAGAGATCGTGTACATATCGGTACGTCCCGAAAATACGCATCTGTCAGACAAGCCGGTGGATGGATTTACACTGAAAGGAATCGTCAAGGATCAGATCTATGTTGGTTCGGTCCTTAAGACTATAGTGGAACTGCCAAATGGCAAGGAAGTCAAGGTCAACAATCATCCTGATGCCACGGTATATCCTGATGGCACGGCAGTGTCAGTGTACTGGGAGCCGGACAAGGCGGTTGTCATACACACCAAGGAGGATAAGATGTACGACGCCATAGAGGATGCAGTTCTTAAATAAGAAATATCTGCGTGTAATGATAACCGGATTTAGTTTCGGCTATGCAAGGAGGCTTTGCTATGAAAGAAAAAAAGAAAAAGGAGAAAAAGAACACTCTGCCGATATTATGTATGGTTGGTCCAACATCCCTGTGGCTGTTGTTTTTCCTTCTCATCCCACTTATATATGTTGTGGTCATAAGTTTTATGACGAAGGGTGCATATGGCGGAGTTGTCGGCAAGTTCTCAATTGACAGTTATAAGAAGATATTTGATCCGCTGTATCTGACGGTCATGTGGAAGTCGGTTGTCATGGCATTTGAGACAAGCGTGATATGCCTCATCATATCTTATCCATTTGCTTATATGCTGTGCAAGGTGCCGGACAAGATACGCGGAATGCTCACACTTCTCATCATGCTGCCATTCTGGGTAAATGGTCTCATCAGACTGAATGGATGGTCAAATATACTGAGAGACAGCGGCTTTGTAAATACATTGTTGATGAAGATAGGAATCATAGACCAGCCGATACAGATGATGTACTCGGAGGGGGCAGTCCTCTTCGGAATGGTGTATACCTTCTTCCCATTTATGGTACTGCCGCTCCAGAGCAGCATATCAAAGCTCGATCATTCGCTGGTTGAGGCGTCATACGATCTGGGGGCAAGAAAGATAAAAACATTTATCAGAGTCATACTCCCGATGACGCTCCCGGGAATATTTGCAGGAACGATACAGGTATTCATACCGAGCCTTGGAGCATTCTTCATATCGGATGTCATGGGCGGCGGCAGCGCGGCATATCTTGGCAATCTGATACAGAACCAGTTCCTTGTGGCACGTAACTGGCCACTGGGCGCAGCGTTCTCGGTACTTCTGATCATCTTCACTCTGGTTGTGCTGAAGGCGTACAGCAGGGTTGGAGATCTGGATGATCTGGCATAAGGAGGGATGGATATGAAGCGAAAAGAAAAGAAGAAGATGGGCGCGGGATCGATCATATTCATGGCACTTGTATATCTGTTCCTGTACATGCCGGTATTTGTCATCATCCTGTTCTCGTTCAACAAGAACAATACAAATATGGTGTTTGACGGATTCACACTCAAGTGGTATCTGGAGGTGTTCCAGGGGGACTCACTTCTGAAGAACTTCTGGCTGTCCATAGAGCTGGCGTTAGTGTCCATGGTCATATCGGTGGTTCTAGGAACTCTGGCGACCATAGGACTTTACAGGTACGAGTTCAAGCTCAAGAAGTTTATCAACGGACTTCTGTACGTGCCGATAGTCATCCCGGAGCTTGTCATAGGACTTGCATCTTTTGCATCATTTTCCAAGATGGGCATGACCATGGGATTTGCGACCATGGTGTTCGCACACGTTACATTCTGTCTGCCATTTGTCATCATCACACTGAGATCACGAATTGCGAATTTTGACAGCTCTATAGAGGAGGCTGCCATGGATCTCGGGGCAAATCAGTGGCATACGTTAAAGCGAGTTCCAATGCTGACACCTGGAATCATATCCGGAGCGCTGCTATCCATAACTCTCTCGATAGATGATGTAATAATCAGCTACTTCGTATCCGGAGCCGGGGATATCACGTTCCCTATCAAGGTATACGGAATGGTCAGAGGTAAGATCACTACAAATGTATATGTCATATCAACTTTGATGATAGTCGGAATAGTTGTGATCTACCTCCTTGCGGGGGCACTTGGAAGGTTTATATCAAAGCGCAGGGAGATAAGAGACATCCGCAAGATAGATGCACAGTAATTCCGTAAGATAGATGCGCAGTAATTCGGAAATACAGAATATGTTCCGAAGACATATATGGCAAGGAGGCGTAACAAATGGATGAAACGACAAAGATGACAGCAGACCTTATAGTGTATGGAAAAATCTATACGGCAGACAGCAAACGCAGTCTGGCGCAGGCTATGGCGGTCGCCGATGGAAAGATCATATACGTGGGTGACAGAGCCGGTGCAGAACGCTATGCAGGCGAAAATACACAGGTTATAGAACATGACAAAGGACTTGTGATACCAGGAATGACAGAGGGACATGCACACATATCAAGCACCACTGAGATAGTGTACGGTGTCAGCCTTGCAAATAAGGAGAGCATAGACGATTATGTGACGGCGATAAAAGATTATATGGCGAGCCACCCTGACGAGAAGGTTGTGAGCGGTTCCGGTTTTGAAAATGGAGTATTTGGATCCTTGGGACCGACCGCTGACATACTGGATGACATATCGACGGATGTGCCGATGGTCATGATAAGCGAGGATCACCACTCATATTGGGTGAACAGCAAAGCTATGGAACTTGTCGGGATTGATGAAACTACCGCTGAGGTTCCCAATGGTGTGATAGTGAGGTATCCGGGAACAAGCAGACCAACGGGATGGTTCAAGGAGATGGCGGGCAATCTGTTCAGTGCGGTGCTGCCTGAGATGACTGCTGACAACTTTGCACATGCTATAGAATGTTATCAGGATATAGCCATGTCAAATGGCGTCACAATAGCATTTGAGCCAATGTTTGACAAGAAACAGAACTATGACAGAAGATTTGCCGGATATGCAAAGCTTAACAGCGAGGGAAAACTAAAGGTGACATTCAGGGTAGGTTACACGCTAGAGCCTGTTGATGATGAGGACTATGTGTTTGCTGAACTTGCAAAGTATCATGAGAAGTTCCGGTATGTTCCTAAGATACAGGTGAACACGTTAAAGATATTTGCAGATGGAGTAGTGGAAGGTCATACAGCTTTTCTCAGAGATGATTACGCGGATGCCCCAGGAGATAAGGGTGAGCCGATGCTCAGCCAGGAGAGGACAAATGCGGCGGTGAAACGTGCTCTTGATGCGGGATACGATGTACATGCACACGCGATCGGCGATGCTGCGATAGACGAGGTGCTGAATGCATATGAGTACGGACAGACAGAAAAAGACAGGGATTACAGAAATGCCATAACACATCTTCAGGTCATGGTGCCGGAGCATGTGGACAGG
>OHJC01001192.1_pt1 | contig 11802 bp, 10 predicted proteins | sample 1568461 | NCBI WGS metagenome assembly OHJC01 (sample SAMEA3879535, study PRJEB24766) | human gut metagenome | biome: human-associated habitat; feature: feces | place: USA | collected 1985/1987 | reverse complement strand
TCGGTTTCAGAAACAAGGATCTTGTTATTCTTGAAGATGAATTCAAGGCTTGCTCAGACAAGTTCATTCTTATGACAGATGACGGTTCATACGGTCAAAAGGGCGTTGTTACAGCTCCTCTCGAAGAGATGATTAAGGCAGGCGAGGACTATGACCTCGTTATTACAATCGGTCCGCTTATCATGATGAAGTTTGTTGTTAAAACAACAAAGCCTTACAATATTCCCACAACAGTTTCCATGAACCCGATTATGATTGACGGCACAGGTATGTGCGGCGGCTGTCGTCTTACAGTTGACGGACAGACAAAGTTTGCCTGTGTTGACGGCCCCGACTTTGACGGCTTTAAGGTTGATTTTGACGAGGCTATGAAGCGTGGCGCAATGTACAAGCCGTTTGAGCGTCATGCATACGAAGAAACATGTAATCTGTTCAAGAAGGAGGTTGAGTAATCATGCCAAATATGTCACCAAAAAAGGCTCCTATGCCATCACAGGATCCTAATGTAAGAAATAAAAACTTTCTTGAGGTAGCAACAGGCTACACGGAAGAAGTTGCAATTGAGGAGGCACAGCGTTGCCTTAACTGTAAACACAGACCTTGCGTAAACGGTTGTCCGGTACATATCGCAATCCCTGATTTTATCAAAGAGGTTGCTCAGGGCAACTTTGCAGGCGCTTATGATGTAATTTCGCAGTCAAGCTCACTTCCTGCTGTTTGCGGCCGTGTTTGTCCGCAGGAGTCACAGTGTGAGTCAAAGTGCGTAAGAGGCATCAAGACTGAGCCTGTCGGAATCGGCAGACTTGAGAGATTTGTTGCCGACTGGCACAACGCTCAGACAGATGTTAAGGTAAATAAGCCTGAGTCAAACGGTCACAAGGTTGCTATCGTCGGTTCAGGTCCTGCAGGTCTTACCTGTGCAGGCGACCTTGCAAAGAAGGGTTACGATGTAACAGTATTTGAGGCTCTTCACCTTGCAGGCGGTGTTCTCGTTTACGGTATCCCTGAGTTCAGACTTCCAAAGTCAATCGTTCAGAAGGAAGTTGACACACTTAAAGAGCTCGGTGTTAAGGTTGAAACAAATATGGTTATCGGCAGAGTTCTCTCAATTGACGAGCTTATGGACGATTACGGCTTTGAGTCAGTATTTATCGGTTCGGGCGCAGGTCTTCCGAGATTTATGAATATCCCCGGTGAGAACCTTTGCGGTGTTTACTCGGCAAATGAGTTCCTCACAAGAACAAACCTTATAAGGATGACAGCACAACTCCGATTATGCACGCAAAGAAGGTTGCAGTTGTCGGCGGCGGTAATGTTGCAATGGATGCCGCTCGTTGTGCAAAGCGTCTTGGCGCAGAAGAGGTTTATATTGTTTACAGAAGAAGCGAAGAAGAGCTTCCTGCCCGTAAGGAAGAAGTTGAGCATGCAAAGGAAGAGGGAATTATCTTCAAGCTCCTCAATAACCCTGTTGAAATTCTCGGCAACGAAGATGAGTTCGTAACGGGTATGAAGTGCATTAAGATGGAACTCGGCGAGCCTGACGCAAGCGGCAGAAGAAGACCTGTTGAAATCCCCGGCAGTGAGTTCGTTCTTGATGTTGACGCTGTTGTTATTTCAATCGGTACATCACCTAACCCGCTTATCAAGGCTACAACAAAGGGACTTGACACTCAGAAGTGGGGCGGTATCATCGCTGACGAAAACGGTCTTACATCCCGTGAGGGCGTATATGCAGGCGGTGACGCTGTAACAGGCGCCGCAACGGTTATCCTCGCAATGGGTGCAGGCAAAACAGCCGCAGCAGCTATTGACGAATACATCCAGAACAAAAATAAGTAATTTTTGTTCTGAGTTGAAAATGGACAATTGAAAATGTAAAATTAAGGTCGGCGGTGTGCCACCGCTGTCTATTCGAGAAGATAGTTAGATAAAGAGATTGCATCAGATGCCCGAGAAAGGCTCTGATGCAATTTTTGTTATGTTAAAATTTTTCTCCGTATGGAAATCATTATCCGCCCAAACGGGTTGTGGGATTATACAGAACCTCGGCTCTTCGTGGTGTCAAGCCTCGTTGTTCTGTACTGTTTCCAAAAATAACTCTCACTCATCTAATCCGTTCCAATCACTTGCGTGATTTACACGGTTTAGTCCTCGCCGGTCGTTATTTTTGGGTACAGAACCTCGGCTCTTCTGTTTTGCACAATAAATTAAATTTGTATATAGTCGGATTCTTTCTATTTTAGTATTGATTTTAGTATAAAATAGGTGTATTATGACTTTGGTATGCGGACGGGTGAATTTTTTCAGTGGTCCGCACCTTGTTTTTAAATATTGGTTAAGAGGAAAATTTATGAGGATTATAATTGTTGGATGCGGAAAGGTTGGCTCTTCGATAGCGTCGGAGCTTAATTTGGAGGGGCATGAAATATCCGTAGTCGATATTAACCACGGTGCAGTCGATAAACTTGCAAATTCGCTTGATGTTCTCGGCATAGAGGGAAACGGTGCAACATATGATGTGCTTATTGAGGCAGGCGCAGAGTATGCCGATTTGCTTATTGCCGCAACCGCAAGGGATGAAATCAATCTGTATTCGTGTCTTATGGCTAAGGCGGCAGGCGTTACCCACACAATTGCAAGAGTGCGTAATCCCGAATACACAAACGACCTTTACAGAATCAAAGAGCATCTCGGTCTTTCTATGGCAATCAATCCCGAACAGACCGCCGCTAATGAAATCAGTCGTCTGTTAAGATTTTCGGGTGCGCTTGAAATTGATTCGTTCTCAAAGGGAGTTGTTGAGCTTATCAAGGTAACTGTACCGCAGAATTCGTCAATTGTCGGAACTGCTTTGAGCAGAGTTGACAACCTCAGAGGTAAGGTGAGAATCTGTACGGTTGAGAGAGGGGATGAGATGTTCATTCCTAACGGTGATTTTGTTATCAACGGCGGTGACAGAATTTCTGTTGTTGCAAAGCCCGAAATTGCCGCAAAATTCTTTAAGCGTATCAGTATTGCAATCGGCAGAAGTAAGGATGTTATCCTTCTCGGCGGTGGCAAGGTTTCGTTCTACCTTGCAAAGACGCTTATTAAATCCGGTGCGAATGTCAAAATTATCGAGAAAAATCCCGAACGCTGCAACTTTCTTTCGGAGGCTATACCCGGGGCTGTTATAATTCAGGGCGATTGCATGGATCAGTCGCTGTTGCTTTCGGAGGGTGTTGAACACGCTGACGGCATTGCCGCTCTTATGGATTATGACGAAGAAAATATTATCATAACGATGTACCTAAAGGGCATTACAAAGGCAAAATTGATTACTAAGGTAAATAATGCGTCATTTGATCCGCTTTTGCATGATCAGAATTTTGAATGTATTATTCATCCAAAGAGCCTTACAGGCGAATATATTGCAAGATATATCAGAGCGATGCAGAATACGGGCGACAGCAATGTTGAATCGCTTTACCGCCTTAACGACGACAAGGTTGAGGCTCTTGAATTCAAGGTTAATGCGGAATCAAGGGTTACGAATGTTCCGATTATGAGCCTTAATCTGAAGGCTAATCTTCAGATTATCTGCATTAACAGAGGCGGAAAAATTATTCTTCCGCAAGGTACGGATGTGATTAAACCTGAGGACACGGTAATTGTGCTTACCATGCAAAAAGGTCTTAGCAAGCTTGAAGATATTGTAAAGCGTTGAGGGGAGCATAATGAATAAACGATTAATTGTGTATATCCTCGGCTGGGTTCTTATTGTCGAGGGTGCGGCTATGCAGATTGCAACCGTTACTTCATTTATATACGGCGAACACGAGGGACTTTATTTTCTTGGAGTAGGTGTTTTGTCGGCACTTTTGGGATTGCTTGCCGTAAAAGTAAAAAAGCCGAAAAATCCCGTGCTTTATCAGAAGGCAGGCTTTGCGGCTACTGCGTTAAGCTGGATTCTTATGTCTTTTGTAGGATGTTTTCCGTTCTGGCTGAGCGGTGAGATTCCGAGTTTTATTGACGCTTTTTACGAAACCGTGTCGGGCTTTACGACAACAGGTTCAACTATACTTACCGATGTTGAGGCATTGAGCCACGGAATGCTTATGTGGCGAAGCTTTCTCCATTGGTTGGGCGGTATGGGCGTAATCGTGTTCTTGCTTGCGATTATCCCGAAGCTCGGCGGTCAGCAGAATATTTTCCTTATGAAAGCCGAGAGCCCCGGTCCGATTGTGGGCAAGGCTGTTCCGAAAATGAGAAATTACGCAATGATGCTCTACGGAATTTATTTCGGCTTGACTGCACTTGAATTTATATTTTTAATTATAGGCAAAATGCCTGTTTTTGACGCACTTAACATAAGCTTTGCAACGGCAGGTACGGGCGGTTTCGGCGTTACCAACGCAGGTATTGCGTCATACAGCAATTATCTGCAAACCATTATTGCTGTATTTATGATGCTGTTCGGAATTAACTTTTCCGTGTATATCCTCATTCTTGCGAAGAAGTTTAAGCAGGCTTTCCGCATTCAGGAGCTGTGGGTTTATTTCGGAATTATCGTGCTGTCAACAGCCTTGATTGCGTTTAACATCAGGTCACTTTATCCGAGTGCGTATGATGCGGTTCACCAGAGCTTTTTCTATGTTTCGTCAATTATCACGACAACAGGTTTTGGTTTGACGGATGTCAATAACTGGCCTGAATTTTCAAAAACTGTGATTATGATTATCACATTTATCGGTGCAATGGCAGGCAGTACAGGCGGCGGTTTTAAGGTTTCAAGAGTTATTTTGCTCTTTAAGGAAACACGAAAGGAGTTTTCACTCCTCATTCATCCGAGAAATGTTAAGACTGTTAAAATGGACGGCAAGGCGATTGACCACAATGTTATGAGGTCAACTTCAATTTTCCTTGTGCTGTACATCGGAATCTTTGCGTTAAGCTGGCTTGTGCTTTCGCTTGACCAAACGGATTTTGTGACGAGTTTCACGGCTGTTGCCGCAAATATCAACAACACAGGTCCGGGTCTTGGAATGGTTGGCCCTGTCGGCAACTATTCGGAATTCAGTATTTTGTCAAAAATTATTTTGATTTTCGATATGTTAGCAGGCAGACTCGAATTGTTCCCGTTGATGTTGCTGTTCGCCCCGTCAGCGTGGAAAAAATCGTAAGTAAATTGAAAAGATTATAATAAAGATCGGGAAGACAGTTTGCAAAATGCAAAACAATGTCTTCCCGACTGTTTTTTATATGTGGAATTGTGCGAATAATTACAATACTACGCTCGGGCATAATATGTTTTTTGATATTTACAAACTGTCTTCCCGAATTGGGTGCAGCGACACGCTGCCGGCGGCTTGCCGTCAATTTAAAAGCACATCGGCAATTGCGTTGCCTAACAGACTGCCTGAGTAGGTTGCCTCGTCAATGGAATTTGATTCTGTGCCGACTTCTATTAACAGCGAACCGTTGCAGACATATTCATTGTATGCAAAGTAGTCAAAATTCAGCGGTCTGGTCATATCGGGGTAGAGGGTTTCGGCTTTGTCCTGAATTTTCAGGGCAAAGTTTAAATTTTCCTCCCAGCAGTCAAAACCCCGTTCACCGTCTGTGTCGCAACCCGCAAGAATCATAATCTGCGCACCCTTTTTGCCGTTGTATGTAAACACGGGCTTAACCTTGTTTTCGTCCGTTCCGATTGCATCACGGTGCAGGTCGATAACAACCTTGATGTCGGGATATTTTTCAAGATTTTTATACACTGTGTCAACACTTCGGTCATACGAACCGTTGTAGGATTCATCGTGAATTGTCGTGTCATGAACCGTTTTTATTCCACGCTTGTTGAGCTGTTCGGTGAGCGCATCTCCGACTGCCACAACATTGAAATCGTTGTTGTTTGTGCGTGAATAAAAACTGTCATAAAAAAAGTCAACATCTTCGTCAAGATATGCCTCGCTTGTGTGGGTGTGGTAGATAAGAACCTGCGGTGAGTTTATGCCCTTGTCAATTGAGAACGGCAGTTTTGCCGAAAGAAGTCCGTCAAAGTCAAGTGACAGTCCCGTTTTATTTTTGACAAAGCATTTGTCAACCTGAGTTCCCGTGTCGGCTATGGTGCGTTCCTCAACCGTGTATTTGTTCTCGCCGTCATGGTTGCCGTAGGAATCGTAATAGGTGCTTTTGTCACGCTTGTGATTTTTTGGGGCTGTGGGTTCTGTGTCGGCTGATTCTGTGGGCTTTTGGTCGGAAGCTGTCGGCTTTTCCGCCTTTGAATTTTCAAGCTTGTATTCTCCGTTTGTGAGAGTAAAAGCGGCAGCGGCAAGTGCTGCAGGATTCTGTGATTCAAAGCAGAGAGGCAGTCTGTATATAACGCTTAAAACAGCCGTTGTCAACAGTACAACGGCTGTGCTTGTTTTTAAGGCTTTTTTCAGTTTCTTTTTTGATGTTCCTTCACTTTTCACAAAATCACCTGCAATCCGTACATATGTTGGCTATCGGTTTCTGCAATAAATATATGCCGTGCCGTAGGCGAATATGTGTAAATATGCGTGGATTTACATTAACGAGATGAGGTCGGGCAAATCAAATTCATTTTGCAGCGCTCCGTTGAGTGCAAAGGCTATGAGCCTTGAGGCTCTTTCCGTGAGCAGGTCAATTTCTCTGGGAATGACTACAAGCTGTCTGCCCTGCGGCATAAGCATTTTCTGCGTTTTTCGGTTGCAGTCATTGCCGAGAATGTCAACCGCAAGCGTTTGTGCGTCAACAACGGTCGGCACTCCGATTGCAATAACAGGAACTCCGATTGTTTCCTTTGTGATTTTGGTTCGGTGATTGCCCACCCCCGCACCGGGTGAGATTCCCGTGTCGCTTATCTGAAGTGTACAGCCGAGCCTTTCGGTTCTGCGTGAGGCGAGTGCGTCAATTGCAACAACGGCTGTCGGTCTTATCCGCCGTACAATGCTGAGAATGTATTCGCCTGTTTCAATGCCCGTCTGTCCCGTGACTCCCGTCTGCATTACGGCAACTGGGCGAAGTCGGTCAAGTCCCGTTGAACGGGCAATTTCTCCGCCTATGTGACGGGTGGCAAGCACTCGTCGGCTTGTTTTCGGTCCGAGTGAGTCGGGAGTGATTTCCATGTTGCCGAGTCCTGCAACAAGCACAAGTCCGTTTACGGGCAACAGCCGTTTGATTTCATTGCCGACGGTTTCAAGCCGTTTGTCGGTTTCGGTAAAATTGTCGGTGAGTGACGGCAACTCAATTGTAATGTATGTGCCGATTTCCTTGCCGAGTGCCTGTCTTGCCTTTTGGTTCTTTACAATCAGCCGTGAAATTTCAAGACCATTTTCACTGTATTTTTTGAATTCAATACCGCCTGTGTTTTCTCCTGCAATTTCTCTTGCCTCAATTGCAAGGTCGGTTCTGAACTGCAAAATAATCCCCCGTTTCGCAAATTTGTTTGTATATTGTTATTATTGTGCAATTTTATATTATGTATTCTATTTACAAGACTATTTTGTTTTGTTATAATCTTAACGCAGGTATCTACTTGCTTTTAGGCAGTAGATACTCCCGAAATTCAGTTGACACTGAATTTCTAAGGAGCTGACGCTCCTCTGCGTAGATTGCAATCTATCACAAATTCCGCTCCTTGCAAGCAAAGCGGAATTTGTTCAGATTTAAATTCTTTATTATGAAGAAAAAGAGACAGATTATAATTCTAAAACAAACACACAACTTTACATTATATACAGGTGATTTTATGAACAAAAAATTTGTTGAAAAATTTACCGCAGTGGTTTCTGCGGTGTGTATGATTTCGGTCGGCATTGCAAGCGTAAATGCGGCTGAAATTGATGACGGATTTGAGTCGGTCACAAAGAATGCACAATCTTCGGATTCGTCTTTTCCGTCTGCATATTCCGCAATCGGCTATTCGCTTGTTGACGAAAACGGACTTCCGAGTAATTTCAGCTCAAAAAATCTCGGCTTTGTAACACCTATCAAGGCTCAGCAGTATAACGATTGCTGGGCGGTTGCAGGTACAGAAGGCTTTGAAACAAAGCTTTTGAAGCTTGGCTATCCCGTTACCGAGATGTCACATGACCACGCAAACGCAAGTTCCACAACCCAGACAAACGGTAAGGGCTGGCAGAGAAAATACCGTGACGGCGGATTTACAAATATTTATCCCGGCTATCTCACCTCATGGCAGGGCGGTGCAGAGATTGCTGATGTCGGTAAGATTGATTTTTCAAAAAATATTCACGGCGATGATATGACAGCCGACAAGACTAAATACGGCACAACAAAACTGCGTTATCTTGACGGTGTTGATTCAAACGAAATCAAGCAGGCAATAATCGACAACGGCTCGGTGACAGCGTCATATGCCACATCAAACAAGTGCTTTAACAATGCAGGCACAACCTACTTTATGCCGCAGTCATATGACGGCGACTATGTCGGTCACACAATCAGCGTTGTGGGTTGGAACGATAATCTCAGCAGGTACAGATTCTCTAACGGAACAGGTGTGTTGCCGCAGAACAACGGAGCATGGCTTGTGCGCAACAGCTGGGGCGACAACAACACAATGGGCGGTTATTTCTGGCTTTCATATGAGGATAAGTACATTTTCGGCGAAAAGTATTCCCCGAATTTCACAATTGACGAGGTGACTGAGATTACCGACGATATGACATTGTTGCAGGATGAACGCTACGGTGCTACATACAGCTTTAATTATGTTGACAGCAACGACATTACATTCATCAATTGCTTTGATTTTGGCGAAAACAGCCGTACACTTGATAAGGTGCTTTTTGAAACAAAGAGCAACGGTGCGGATTATGAGATTTACTACATTCCCGTAAGAGACGGTGTTCCCTCAAATGATGAGAGCGAATGGAAGTCTGTTGCATCGGGCAAGGTTGCATACAGCGGTTATCAGTCTGTTGATGCAAACGGATTTGTTGCACCGCTCGGAAGAGGTGCAGTCGGTGTGAGAATCAAGACAAATTCAGAGGAATCAAGTCAGCTTGGTGTAGGCGAATGGCTTACAAGTGCAACGAAAATGACTTTTCTCAATGATTCATCTTACGGTAACAGCTACATTAAATATGACGGCACAACATGTGAACTGCTCGACTGGTACAAAACCGAGAGAGATGATACGCTCGGCGGTACATTTGTTATAAAAGCTGTGGCGCTCAAAAATGATAAGATTTTGAACGGCGATGTTGACCTTGACGGAGATATTGCCGTTAAGGACGCAACCCTTGTTCAGAAGTATATAGTAAAGCTTGAACAGCTCGACAACATACAGCTTTGCAATGCCGATTGTGACGGTGACGGAGATATCACGGTTGCCGATGCCACGAAAATTCAGAAAATAGTTGTGGGAATTAATTAAAATTGAAAATGGACGGCGAGCCACCGTTCTCGGTTCGTGAAGACAGTCGTTTCAAGGCGAGAGCGTAGATGCCCGAGCGGAAGTTTTTTTAAATTGAAAGTTGAAAATGGAAAATTGAAAATTGCGGTCGGGCAGACAGTTTGCAAAATGCAAATCATTGTTGCCCGACTGTTTTTGTATATATAGAAGTTGCGTTTAAATGTATGGGCGGATATCATCCGCCCGCAAGGCTACCACTACTGCAAAAACTACGAATCCGCAACTGTTCCGTCCGTCACGGTGTCGCTTGTGTCCCTGAATAAAAGTGTAATGCACCAGATTGCGGAAAGTCCGACAAGGATATAAACAATACGGCTTATGATTCCTGTCTGTCCGCCGCAAATCCACGCAACAAGATCAAACTGAAAAATACCGACACTTCCCCAGTTGAGTCCGCCGATAATAAGAAGCGTCAATGCTATTTTATCGAGCATTCAAAGTCCTCCTTTGTATTTGCTGAAAATAGTATTGACGCAATTTTTCGTTTTATTCAATTTTAATCAAAATTTAATTAACAATGCAAGGAGCAAAATCAGCACTCCGAGGAAAATTACCGCACCGCCGATTATTCTTGTGATTTTTACGGCTTTCTGAATTTTGAATTTTGAAATCATATTTTCCGTGGGAAACGGAAGAATAATGAGCATAATTCCGAGAATTACACAGCTTGCAAGTGCGACGGTAAGACCGACCTCTCTTGCAAACGAGAGCATAAAAAGTCCGATTGGAATTCCGAACACACAAATCATATTGATTACCGCAAACAGCTTGCCGAAACGCTCGCCCTTTTCGTAAAATTTATTTGCTTTAATATGACACTCATCATCACAATACTGGTCAAAATACGATATCTGTTTTCCGCAGAATTCACATTTTTTCATGGACACACCTCGTTGTTTCATTTTAAATCGTTCACAGAATATTTTAACATACAAATCGACATATTTCAACTTGAATAAATGTACATTTTCGGGTATATGCTTTGTTGAAAAAATTTTTGCAATGTGGTATGCTGAAAAGAGGTGATTTTATGGAGAGCTTTTTCGTTGCGCTTAATGCGGTTCTGCCGATGTTCATAATGCTTTTCATCGGTTTTCTTGTGAGAAAATTAAAAATTTTGCAGGACAGCTTTCTGCCTCAGCTTAACAAAATTGTTTTCAATGTATTTTTTCCGTTTCTGATGTTCAATAACATCTACGGCTCAGATTTCTCAAGCGTTTTCAGCCCGAAGCTGCTTGCCTTTGCGGTTATTGGCGTGTTCACGATTTACTTTTTGTCAATCGGGTTTACACTCCTTGTTGAAAAGTCAAATTACAGCCGTGGTGCGATGATTCAGGCGATTTACCGCAGTAATTTTGTCCTTATGGGACTTCCGATTGCGGCGAATATTTTCGGCAAGGATAAGCTTGGCATGACAGCCGTGCTTGTTGCTGTTGTTGTTCCGATTTACAATATGCTTGCCGTCATCACGCTTGAAATTTTCAGAGGGCAAAAGATAAATGTGCTGAAAATTTTAAAAGGCATTGCCAAAAATCCGCTGATTATCGGCTCTGTACTCGGACTTTTGTCTGTTGCGTTCAATATAAGCCTTCCGGAAACAATTGACAAAACGGTTTCGGATATTGCGGCAGTTGCAACTCCGCTTGCGCTGATTGTACTCGGTGCGTCTGTCACATTTGACAGCATAAAAGGCTGTTCACGCAACCTCATAATCTGCATAATCGCAAGACTTGTTGTTGTGCCGGCACTTTGTCTGGGTACGGCGGCGCTTATAGGAATCAGAGGAGTTGACTTTGTGTCGCTTATCGGACTTTTTGCATCGCCGTGTGCGGTTTCGTCATTCACAATGGCTCAGCAAATGGACAGCGACTTCAAACTTGCAGGTGCGGCGGTTGTGTTCACCTCGGTTTTAGCGTGTTTCACGATGTTTTTGTGGATTTTCTTCTTCAGACAGGCAGGTTTCTTTTGATAATCTGCACGAATTTCAGACGCATGATTTATTCAATGTGTAAAGTTAAACGATATTATTACTATCAATAACAAAAAATATCATAACAGTCTTGACTTTTATTACTGTTAGTGTTAGAATACCCGCATAGGGTAACGGTTTACAGGAAATGACTTGAAATTCTGCAAGGTTAAACTGTTATTTTATTAAACAGCTATTTCCTTCTTTTTTTATTATTTTGTGGGCGTAAGAAAACGGAGTGCGTAACGCACTCCGTTTTCTTTTATACGAATTTTCTGAATATAACAAAATAATTGCAACACCGTAGCATCCGCCCATACATTTAAACGCAACTTCTATATATACAAAAACAGTCGGGCGACAATGATTTGCATTTTGCAAACTGTCTGCC
>OHJC01001179.1_pt1 | contig 11859 bp, 10 predicted proteins | sample 1568461 | NCBI WGS metagenome assembly OHJC01 (sample SAMEA3879535, study PRJEB24766) | human gut metagenome | biome: human-associated habitat; feature: feces | place: USA | collected 1985/1987 | reverse complement strand
TGATCATCGGCGACCGCCAGACCGGCAAGACCACCATTGCATCGGATACCATCATCAACCAGAAGGGCAAGGATGTCATCTGCATCTATGTTGCCATCGGCCAGAAGCGCTCCACCGTGGCAAACCTGGTGCAGAGCCTGACCGAGGCCGGTGCCATGAGCTACACCATCGTGGTGTCCGCCACGGCCTCCGAGCTGTCCCCCCTGCAGTATATCGCCCCCTACTCCGGCTGTGCCATGGGCGAATATTTCATGCACCAGGGCAAGCATGTCCTCATCATCTATGATGACCTTTCCAAGCACGCGGTGGCCTACCGTGCCCTGTCGCTGCTGATCCGCCGTCCCCCGGGACGTGAGGCTTACCCCGGCGATGTTTTCTACCTGCACTCCCGTCTGCTGGAGCGCGCGGCCAAGCTCTCCAATGAGCTGGGCGGCGGCAGCCTGACGGCTCTGCCCATCATCGAGACCCAGGCGGGTGACGTTTCGGCCTACATCCCCACCAACGTCATCTCCATCACCGATGGTCAGATCTTCCTGGAAACGGAGCTGTTCCACTCGGGCGTTATGCCCGCTGTCAACCCCGGCATCTCGGTGTCCCGTGTTGGCGGCAACGCCCAGATCAAGGCCATGAAGAAGGTGGCCGGCACCCTGAAGCTGATCTACTCCCAGTACCGCGAGCTGCAGTCCTTTGCCCAGTTCGGTTCCGATCTGGACGCGGACACCAAGGCCCGCCTGGCACAGGGCGAACGCATTGTGGAAGTGCTCAAGCAGAACCGTTCGGCTCCCGTGCCCGTGGAAAAGCAGGTGGCGATCCTGTATGCCACCATCCATGATCTTCTGGTCAAGGTCAAGGTGGCTGATGTGGCCGAATACGAAAAGGGCCTGTACGAATATCTCGAGAATGATGCCGCCGGTGCCGCTGTGATGGAGACCATCCGCACCACCGGCAATCTGGACAAGGACACCGAGGAAGCACTCAAGGGCGTTCTGTCCGCTTACACCGAGAGCTTCGTCAAGGCGCACTGAGGGAAGGAGGCGTAACGCATGGCAGGTTCCATGAAGGACATCAAGCTGCGCATCAAAAGCGTAGAGAGTACCATGCAGATCACCAAGGCCATGGAGCTGGTGGCTTCCTCCAAAATGCGCCGTGCCAAGGAGCGGGTGGAACACAGCCGCCCCTACTTTGAAACGCTGCACGACACGCTGACCGGCATTGCGGCTGCAGACCCCCGGGCCCGCAGCCCCTACCTGCGCCGGGCAGAGATCAAACGCACCCTGCTGGTTGTGATTGCAGGCGACCGCGGCCTGGCCGGTGGATATAACTCCAACGTGCTCAAGCAGGCGGAGGCCCAGCAGGGCCCGGTCACGGTGCTGCCCATTGGCAAAAGAAGTCAGGAGTACTTCGCACACCACGAAGCCGACCTGTTCACCGAAGAGGTGCTGCTGGCGGCGGATGTTTCGGTGGGTGAGTGCTTTGCCCTCTCCCGGAAGATCACCGAGGGCTACCTGAAGGGCGATTACGACGCAGTGAAACTCTGCTACACCCGGTTTGACTCGATGATGACCCAGACCGCTGTCACCATGGAGGTGCTGCCCCTGACCATTGAGCCCACCGAGGAGCAGAAGGCCGCTGCCCGCCGCAGTCAGATCCTGTACAAGCCCAGCAGCGAGGAAGTGTTCCGCGCCATCATCCCCGAGTATGTGGCCGGTATCGTTTATGGTGCCGTGTGCGAGAGCGTGGCCAGTGAGCTGGCCGCCCGCCGCACCGCCATGGATGCTGCCACCAAGAACGCGGGCGAAATGATCGACCATCTGAATCTGTATTACAACCGCGCCCGTCAGGCTGCCATCACGCAGGAGATCACCGAGATCGTGGCAGGCGCAGAAATCTAAAAAAGGAGTTGTAGCCTATGTCCGAAAAACACATCGGCAAGGTGATCCAGGTCATCGGCCCGGTGCTGGACATCCAGTTCAAGGATGGCGAGCTGCCGGACCTGCTCAACGCCATTGAGATCGACAACCACGGCCAGAAGCTGGTGGTGGAGGTCGCTCAGCTCACCGGCGACAATGTGGCCCGCTGCATTGCCATGAGCAGCACCGATGGCCTGGTGCGCGGCACGGATGCCGTGGACACCGGCGAGTCCATCAAGGTGCCCGTAGGCGACCAGTGTCTGGGGCGCGTGTTCAACCTGCTGGGTGAGCCTGTGGATAACAAGCCCGCCCCCACCCCGGATGCCTACTGGCCCATCCACCGTCCCGCTCCCAGCTACGAGGAGCAGCAGTCCACCACCGAAATTTTAGAGACCGGCATCAAGGTCGTTGACCTGATCTGCCCCTACGCCAAGGGCGGCAAGATCGGCCTGTTCGGCGGCGCCGGTGTCGGCAAGACCGTTCTGATTCAGGAACTGATCTATAACATCGCCACCGAGCACAACGGTTACTCGGTATTTACCGGCGTTGGCGAGCGCACCCGTGAGGGCAACGACCTGTACGGCGAAATGACCGAGAGCGGCGTTATCAACAAGACCGCGCTGGTCTACGGCCAGATGAACGAGCCCCCGGGAGCCCGTATGCGCGTGGCACTGTCCGGCCTGACCATGGCGGAGTACTTCCGCGATGTGAAGAATCAGGACGTGCTGCTGTTCATCGACAACATCTTCCGCTTCACCCAGGCTGGTTCCGAGGTATCCACCCTGCTCGGCCGTATGCCGTCCGCAGTGGGCTACCAGCCGAACCTGGCCGATGAGATGGGCGCGCTGCAGGAGCGCATCACGTCGACCCGTGGCCACTCCATCACCTCGCTGCAGGCCATCTACGTGCCGGCCGATGATTACACCGACCCGGCCCCTGCGACGACCTTCGCCCACCTGGACGCAACCACCGAGCTGTCCCGTGACATCGCCTCCAAGGGCATCTACCCGGCAGTCGACCCGCTGAGCTCCACTTCGCGAATCCTTGATCCGCGTTATGTGGGCCAGGCTCACTACGAGTGCGCCAACCGCGTCAAGGCGATTCTGCAGCGTAACAAGGAGCTGCAGGACATCATCGCCCTGATTGGCATCGACGAGCTCGGCGAAGAAGATAAGACCACTGTGAACCGCGCCCGTAAGATCGAGCAGTTCCTTGGCCAGAACTTCTACGTCGCCGAGAAGTTCACCGGCCGTCCGGGCTCCTATGTTCCGGCCGATGAGACCATCGAAGCCTTCACCCGCATCTGCGACGGCGTGTATGACGACGTTCCGGAGCAGGCATTCTCCGGTATCGGCGGCATCGACGATCTCGAGAAGAAGTGGCACGACATGCAGAAGGAATACGGTGCGTGATGGCCGGATCGACATTGCAGGTGAACATCGTCGCCGCTGACCACCCTGTGTGGCACGGCACGGCGAAGTCCGTTACCATTCCCGCCTCCGAAGGCGGAATGGGCATCCTGCCCGACCACGAGCCTGTGCTGACCGTGATCAAGGAAGGAACCATCGTTGTGGTGGATCCTGAAGGCAATCGCCTCTCCTTCGAGGTGACTGACGGCTTCATCTCCTTCGATTCGAACAAGCTCACCGTCGCGGTCGAGCGTGGAACCAACGTGAAGCGCGCCGAATAAGCCGTTTCCGCTTGACGTAAGGTGGCCCGGTAATCGCAATATGTTTTTGTATTGCGATTACCGGGCCGCTTTTGTCTTTTACGTGGCTTTCCGCCGCCGCGAATACGTATGCCGTACGTACGGCGACGCGCATGGTAGGGTAGTGCCTCGTGCGAATTATTGTTGCTGACTGCTCTGCCGAATATTCCGGACGATTGAACGCCTCCCTGCCGCTCGCCAAGCGCGTGCTGCTCATCAAGGCGGACAACAGCCTGCTGATCTTCTCCGAACTCGGCTCATACAAGCCGCTCAACTGGATGTCCGCGCCATGCAGCATCAGGGACATCACCCCCGACCACGCCGATGACGACGTTGATACTGAAGTGCCGCAAAAGGTGATCCGCGCGTCGGCCGACAAATCGAACGACGTGCTGGAAGTGACGTTGCAGCACATCTATTCGGACGAATCGTACGACCTCGGCGAGGATCCGGGCCTCATCAAGGACGGCGTCGAAGACCATCTGCAGAAGTACCTGGCCGAACAGATCGAACGCATCGGCAAAGGCGCGAAGCTCGTGCGCCGCGAATACCCGACAGCCATCGGACCGGTCGACATCATGGCGATTGACGGCAACGGCGAGCACGTGGCCATCGAAATCAAGCGCAACGGCGGCATCGACGGCGTCGAACAGCTCACCCGCTACTGCGATCTGCTCAACCGCGACCCGCTGCTGGTCCCCGTGCACGGCATCTTCGCCGCGCAGACCATCACCCCGCAGGCCCGCGTGCTCGCGCAGGACCGCGGTTTCAAATGCCTGATTCTCGATTATGAGGAGATGAAGGGCACCGAAGACGACTCTCTACGACTCTTCTAATGAAAAAGCCTCCCGGGTGGGAGGCTTTTTGCGGTTAGACCGGCTGGATCAGTAGGCGGCGAGAATGTCGACCACGAAGACCAGCGTGGAATTCGCCGGAATCTTCTCCTGATCCTTGTTTCCGTAGCCGAGGCTCGGCGGCACCACCAGCAGCACCTGGGAACCGACCGTGTGGCCTGCCAGACCCTGCTTCCAGCCCTTGATCACGCTGTCAAGCGAGAAGGCGGAGGACTGTCCGCGGTCCCACGAGGAATCGAACTGCGTGCCGTCAAGCAGCCAGCCGGTGTAGTGCGCCACCACGGACTGCGTATCCTTGACCACAGCGCCCTTGCCCTTGATGAGGTCCTGGGAAACCAGGGAATCGGAACCCTTATAGCCGTTCATGTCGATCGACGGCTTGCCGTCCTTGGCGAGCGTTACCTTCGGCAGGTCGGCCGGAACGCCCGCGACCTTCTCGCCGGTGGCCTTCTTCAGGTCCTTCGACTTGGACACCAGCGTGAGTACCATGAGATACGAGGTGCCGGAGGAATTCGAGTCGTTCACGCCGAACGCCACGGTGGAATTGAGCTTGAGGCTCTTGAAGATCTTGTAGTAGTTCTCGGTCATCTGGCTGGTATCCGAGGTGACTACGGTGGAGCAGTCGGGGGTGTTCTTCTCCCACGTGCTGGCCAGTTCGGAACCATCCTTGACGCTGATGGCGATGCCCTGCGAGCAGACGCGGTCGCCGTCCTCGATCTGGGCTCCGTCGCCCTTCTGCAGCACCACGTAGCTGTTGTCCTCAACCGTCATCGGCGTCTTGAACGAGACGGTCGGCTTCTTGCCGAGCTCGCCCTTGGCGGTCACGCCGGCGATCTGGTGCATGCCGATTTTTTCGGAAGATGAGGAGGAATCCGAGTTCGACTTGTCGGATTTCGCGCTGGAATTACCGCCGCACGCAGTGACGCCCAGGCACATGACCGTTGCGCAGACTGCCGTGACGGCCTTGGAAAGAAGTGATTTACGCATAGGGCCAACCATAGCGGCAAAGCATGATTTTCATGTTTTTTTCAGGCTTGTGCAAACGGACACTGTAGAATGGAAAAGCTATGACTGTATTGCAGGAAGAACAAGAGAAGCCGCAGATCGAGACGGGCCCTACCCGGCATGCGAAGATCATGCGTGGCATCGTCACGCCTATTTTCGGCTTGCTTGCCATCGCATGCGTCGTGTTTGGCGTTTTGAATTCAACCGTCTGGAAACCGGACAATGAGATCACCGCCGCCGCTCCGGTGAACGGTTCGGAATACGTGGTCACCGATCCGAACGTGCTGCAGCTGGTAGACAGCCGCGTCAATATTTCGGCCAAATCCCGTGACAAGAAATCCAATGTGTGCATCGCCATAGGTTCCGCGCGCGATGTTGCCGGATGGATTGCGGGAAGCAAGTACATGCGCGTCTCCGGTCTGTCCGATTGGACGACGCTTTCCACCATGAAGGTCTCCGCGCAGGGAACCGCGGACAATTCCCAGAACCAGGTGGCTTTCAAGGACTCCGACATGTGGCGCACCATCAAGTGCAATGACGGTGCCGTTGATATGCAGGTCAAAGGATCGAACAGCAATAACGCCGAGGATGTTGTGGCGTTGATTGATTTCGGCAACCGCAAGGGAGACACGGTCACTCTGAATTGGGACCGTCGTAACCTGCCGAATTTCGCCATGCCGTTGTATCTTGCCGGCGGACTGCTGGCGATTCTCGCCGTGCTTTCCGCTTCCGTATTCGCCATGCCGCCGCATAAGCGCCGCAACAAGCGCGCTTTCGCCATGGTCGAAGGCGTTGGCGTCAACGAAGGCGATGAGAACGAGGTTTCGGCTTGGGTGAAGAACGCCGAAACCGCCGCCAGCAACAGGGCACGGAGCAGGTCGCGTCACGGCAGGCGTCGCCATGCGGAACATCGCACCGGCGGTCGTACGTCGTCGTTCGAGGAAACGCAACAGCCCGTCATCGTCGATCCTGTGGCACGTAACCTGGTCGCCGACCAGCAGAACACGATTGCGGAAAGCCAGCCGACTGTGTCCGAATCGACCGTATTTGAATCGACGGCGGGCGAATCGTCTGTTGACGACGAGGCGACTTCCGTGATCTCGCAGGATGAGCTTGCCGCGTATTTCGCTCGTCTTGCCCAAGAGGAGGTTCAGACGGAAACGCAGGAAGACGGCCAAGAGGAGGACCAGTGATGAGGAAGCGTAGTCAGGCGATTATCGCGGCCATGCTCGCGCTGGGAATGGCCGTCGGCATGTGCGGTTGCGAAGGCCAGCTGCCGACCCCGAAAGCCACCACCCGGCAGGATGCGCCGAACTTGAGCGCCAAGCAGGAGCAAAAGGTCCGCACGAGGATTCTCAAAACGCTCGACCAGTGCAATCAGAACCGTGACACTGATACGTTGCCGACGATTCTCGAAGGTCCGGAACTGGACATCCGCACCAGCGAGCTGAACGTAGCGAAAGCCACGGGCAATCTTGACCGTAAGACCACCATCCCCACGGATCTGGCCCAGGCCGTGATCTCCACGGATGCCGGCTGGCCACGGTCCGTGTTCTCCATCACGTCCACAACCAAGGACCAGCAGTCCAAGCGTCTGCTGGTGTTCAGGCAGGATTCCGCACGCCAGAACTACAAGCTGTGGGGTGTGGCGCGACTGTTCTCCGGCGTGAAGATGCCGAGTTTCGAAATCTCCAAAACCGGCAGCGCGCAGGGAACGCCTACGGACACCGGTCTGGTCATGACGCCGAAAGCGGCGGTGGACGCGTATGCGGACCTGCTGCAGAACGGGGCGAACAGCAAGTACGCCAGCAAATTCGCGGATGATGATCTGCGATTGAAGCTTGCCGATCTGACTGCCCAGGTGCAGAAGGCCATGGAGCTTAACGAAGGCACGCAGCAGCAGACCTTCGAACCGGTCAATGGAGCCATCAGCGTCATGCGTTCCGCGGACGGCGGCGATCTGGTGGTGGCGCAGATCAACTCCGAATGGACGCGTTCCGCCGGCGCTGGCCGTGAATCGCAGCCGGCCTCTGACGCGGAAAAGGCGCTGTTCGGCAATGGCAAGGCCACCAGCACCATGAAGACGAGCTATGTGAACGTCATCGCGCTGTATGTTCCGCCGGCGAATTCCGGGCAGAAAATCACCGCGGTCGGTTCCGAACGCCAGCCGGTGAAGGTCGAAGCGCTGTAAAACGACGGGTCCTTGGACGCGCATCGTCGGCGGTTTTCCGCCTATCGCGCATCCGTGGGAATGAAAACCGGGAAATCGTTGTTGGCACCTATAGTTGGTGCCAGCAACGATTTCGTGTTTTTGGAGGCAAGTATGGCAGAGCAGCAAGCGTTCCATCCGGGTGTTTCATTGGCGGGAGCCGTTGATCTGGAAGCGCTCAAGCATCAGGTGAAGGCCGAGCCGGGGCAGGCGGGCGGCGCTCCGGCGGCTGGCGGATATGTCATCGACACCACGGAGAACACGTTCCAGGCCATGGTGCAGACCTCCGCCACGTTCCCGATTCTGCTGTTCCTGTGGGTGCCGACCGACGACCGTCTGTTCGCCATGGCACGCGCATTGGGTGACGCGGTGAACAAGCTCAACGGCCAGATCCAGCTGTCCCGCATCGACATCGCATCCAATCCCTCCATCGCACAGGCGTTCCAGATTCAGGGCGCGCCGGCGCTGTTCGCGTTGATCGGCGGCCGTCCGATGCCGATTCTGCAGGGCCTTCCGTCCGACGAGGAACTGCAGCAGATCACAGACGTGGTCGTGCCGAAGCTTATCGCCGCCGCGCAGCAGGCCGGCGTGACCGGCACCGCTCCGTATTCGGGCGATCCGGACTCCGACGCGGCCAATTCCGCATCCGCCGGCAGTGTGCAGGATCAGGTGCCGCCGGAACATCAGGAAGCGTACATGCTGGCACAGCAGGGCGATTACGCCGGTGCCGCCGCCGCGTACGAGAAGGTTTTGGAAGCCGATCCGAACGATACGCGCGCCGCCCGCGAACGTGCGAAGGCGCTGCTGCTGGCCCGTTCCGCCAATGCGGACGTGCGCGTGGTGCGTGCCGCTGCCGCCGACAAGCCGGACGATGTGGACGCGCAGCTTGCCGTCGCCGACATCGACATGATCGGCGGGCAGATCCAGGACGCGTTCGACCGTCTGCTTGATTTCGTGGCGGCGGGTCACAAGGCCGACATCGAGCCGGTGCGCCAGCGTCTGCTCGAATACTTCACGATCCCCGAGCCGACCGACGAGCGTCTGAAGCGCGCACGTCGTCGCCTCGCCACCCTCATGTACTGAGCGTGCAGCGCGTGCTGGTTGCGCCGAGCACTCTGATGCATTGAGCGCGCGTACTGACTTTCCCAACGATTGCAAGGTCTGCGTCACGTTTTTCGCCGAATCGTGTCGCAAACGGGCGCAGACCGTGTACAGTAGTGCGTTGCATGGGTTTGTAGCTCAGCGGATAGAGCGTCTGTCTCCGGAACAGAAGGTCGTGGGTTCGATCCCCATCAAGCCCACCGGGCAAGGCTCCAGTCGAACGGCTGGAGCTTTTTTGTTGCTCGTTTGTTGTATTTTTCCGCGGTTTTCCTTGCGATTCCGCCGTTTTCGTGCCTGCTGCGTCGTGTGGTGCCAACTCCGGCCATATCGTTCTGTGAACGGTTTTTCCCGCTTCCACCCATCGGAAAAGTATGATTTCAGGTGCGACGCAAATAGCGCATGTATGGGCATATTGGCACATACTTGGCGCGCGTTTACATACCTTGCGGCAACATACCTTACGACAAAGGAGAACAGTATGAGCGAAAAGCTGGAAGCAGTGGCCACCTCCGAAGCCCCGGCAGCACTCGGCGCCTACAGCCAGGCCGTGAAGGCCAACGGATTCGTGTTCGTCTCCGGCCAGCTGGGCATCGACCCGGCCACCGGCGAACTGTCCGGCGAAACCGCTGGCGAGCAGGCCGCACAGGCACTGAAGAACATCAAGCACATCCTCGACACCGCCGGCTCCGGCATCGAGCATGTGGTTCGTGCCACCATCTACATGAAGAACGTCGAGGACTTCCATGAGGTCGATGACGTGTACGCGCAGACCTTCATCGGCTCCGTCAAGCCGGCCCGCGTGGCCTTTGGCGGCAACGACATTCCGAAGGGCGCGCTCGTCGAGATCGACGCCATCGCCGCGCTCTGAGCATTTCGCACGTTTCGTAGGTATCGCAAGCATTGCGATTACTGCGATTGCCTACCGCTACCTGCGATCAAACGGCCCGCACGCTTTTCCAGCATGCGGGCTGACGCTTTTTTACGGACTTCCGCGGGCTTCTGCACACTTCCGCGAACTATGGACGACCATCGCACGTTGCCGTGAGTCTGACGTATAGTATTTGTGATTGTTCGGCCAGCCAAACTATGTGCCGTACCCAACCAAACGTAAGAGGAGCCGGAAGCAAGCATGGCGCAATCGCAAGAAAAGCCCGACGTCGAACAGGGCGGCCTGGAACGCAAGATGGAAACGCGCCACCTGACCATGATCTCGCTCGGCGGCGTGATCGGCACAGGCCTGTTTTTAAGCTCCGGCTACACCATCCATCAGGCGGGCCCGATCGGCGCGATCATCGCGTACGCCATCGGTTCGCTGCTCGTCTACTTCATCATGCTGAGCCTCGGCGAGCTGTCTGTGGCCATGCCGTACGCCGGCAGCTTCCACCTGTATGCGAAGCGTTTCATCGGCCCCGGCACCGCGTTCACCATCGCCGTGCTCTACTGGCTGAATTGGGCGGTGGCGCTCGCCTCCGAATTCACCGCCGCGGGCCTGCTGATGCAACGCTGGTTCCCGCATTCGCCCGCATGGGTCTGGTCGGCCGCGTTCATCGTGGTCGTGTTCCTGCTCAACATCCTGTCGGTGCGCCTGTACGGCGAATCGGAATTCTGGTTCGCGTCCATCAAGGTGTTCGCCATCATCGCGTTCATCATCATTGGCCTGCTGGCCATGTTCGGCGCGATTCCGATCGCCGGCTATGACCACGCGCCCATGTTCGAGAACTTCTACAGCGACGGTTGGCTGCCCAACGGCGTGCTGCCGATTTTCTCCACGCTGCTGACGGTCGTGTTCGCCTTCTCCGGCACCGAAGTGGTCGGCGTCGCGGCGGGCGAGACGAAGGACCCGTCCAAGGCGATTCCGAAGGCCGTGCACACCACCGTGCTGCGTCTGGCGATCTTCTTCATCGGCTCGATCGCCGTCATGGCCGCGCTGATCCCGTGGCACAAGTCCGGCGTCGACACCAGCCCGTTCGTGCTCGTGTTCCAGTCGATCGGCATGCCGTTCGCCGGCGACATCATGAACTTCGTGGTGCTCACGGCGGTGCTGTCCGCCGCGAATTCCGGCCTGTACGTGTGCTCGCGCATGGTGTGGTCGCTCGCGCAGGAGGGTATGATTCCGCGCAAGCTCGCCAAAACGAACTTCCACGGCGTGCCCGTTTTCGCGGTGATGTTCAGCATGGCCGGCTCGCTGCTGGCGCTGCTGTCCTCCGTGGTGGCCGCTTCGACCGTGTACCTGGCGCTGGTGGCCGTCTCTGGCCTGGCCACGCTGGTGGTGTGGATGTCGGTCTCCGTCTGCCACTTGCGATTCCGCCACCAATGGCTCGCGCAGGGACATACGGTTGGCGAGCTCAAGTATCGTGCGCCGGGCTATCCATTCGTGCCGGTCGCCGCGATCGTGATGTGCGTCGGCGCGCTGGTTCTGGTGATTTGCGACCCGTCGCAACGATCCACGCTGCTGACCATGATCCCGTTCGTGGCGCTGTGCTACGCCGGATACTACGCTTCCGTGGCCTGGCGCAAAAAACGCGACGCGGCCGATTCCTCCACCGGTGTGACGCCTGCGGGCGCCGGTTCGGATAACGGTCCCGGCACTGGCCCTGACAACGCTGGACGACAGCGCTGATTCTGTCTGCGCGCCCGGTAGACTTGGAAGAATGAGTCCAGAAGCCCTTAGTGAACTGATTTTCAACATTGCCAACACCCTTGTCTCCGAAGGCAAGGCAGGCACCCTGACCGCCGATCTGATTCCGCCGCAGGCCAAGTTCGCCGTGATGCGCCCGAAGGACCGCGCACATGGCGATTGGGCGTCCAACGCGGCCATGCAGCTGGCCAAGAAGGCCGGCATGAAGCCGCGTGATTTCGCCGAGCTGTTCGCCGCCGAACTGACCAATGCCGACGGCATCAAGTCCGTGGAAGTGGCCGGCCCCGGCTTCATCAACATCACGCTCGACTCCGCATCCGCGGCCGCAGTGGTGGACACCGTGCTCGAAGCCGGCAGCGACTACGGCAAGAACGACCATCTGGGCGGCGAGACCCTGAACCTCGAATTCGTCTCCGCCAACCCGACCGGCCCGA
>OHJC01001177.1_pt1 | contig 11865 bp, 8 predicted proteins | sample 1568461 | NCBI WGS metagenome assembly OHJC01 (sample SAMEA3879535, study PRJEB24766) | human gut metagenome | biome: human-associated habitat; feature: feces | place: USA | collected 1985/1987 | reverse complement strand
TTGGCCTCACGGTACATGTACTGGTAATAGGGATAATACGGATCGAAATCCTGAATCCAGCTACCATCGTCAATCTTACCTCTCCAAAAGCCGGTAGAGGGGTCGAATAGCGTCTTGTAGTTGTTGGAGCGTTCCATCATCAGCTTGTAGTTGGCTTCATCTCCCAGCTCCTTGGCTACCAAGGCTACGGCATAGTCATCGTAAGCATATTCCTGGGTCTTGGTCACAGCCCCTTTGTATTCGTCCCATGTGGGTACATTCACTGTGTCTTTTTCAGCAATCCAACCTCGCTCCATATACTCATCCAAATAGCGACGTCCTCCTTTACCGGGCACCGTAGCATTTTTCAGAATCAACTTATAAGCACGCTCCAGATCGAAATCATGCAAACCACGCAACCAATAACCAGAAATAAAAGTGGAAGCGTGATCACCATGGAAGAAGGTGGGCATGTAGCCGTCACGCTTCTCGCCTTTGTCAATAATAGACCTAATGATGTCAGTAGTCACATCGGGAGAAATCATACCTATGAGTACCAGTTTGTTGCGATAATCGTCCCAAAAAGAAGGGTCAGTGTAATAGTGGAAGCCGTTATTCACTACTTCGCCACGGACATCAGTATATTCATGATTCACATCGCTACGCAAAGCCGGCCATTTAAAAGCATGGAAGAAAGTAGAATAAAACAATCTCTTTTCACGTTCCGTGCCACCTGCAACTTGCTTCCCAAGCCGCATCGGCTTCTTCTGCCACTTGTGCAAAACTTTTGTTCAACATTTCGGCCTTCAAATTCATTTGAGCATTCTCTATACTCACAAACGAGAAACCAGCCTTCACTTCCAAAGGTTCAACACCTTTGCTGTCGATAAAACGCAGCACAGCCACCTCATGTTTGTCGTCTTTTACCATTTCCACTTGGCCTATTTTATAGTTGGTCTTAGCGTAAAAGTAGATTTTACCATCGCCATCTTGATAACCCGTGAACGTATTATCGTCAACCTTCTCAATCTTCCAATCACGGACATCATTATTAGAACGGCGAAAGTATATTTATGGTAGGCACAACGCAAGGTACTGGTCAACTCGGCGTTCACTTTATAGCGTTCCAGATAAACTTGGTAATACCCCGGATGCGCAGATTCCTTCTCGTGACTAAACCCGGAGCAATAATTACCCGGAGCGATAGTTCCCACCACTGGCAACATGGGGACATGCAACAAGTTCCAATGCCCTTTAGCAGTATGTGAAAAACCATAAATCACAGTGTCCTCATATTGATAGCCCGCACCGCTACGAAACTGTGTAACGGGGCTGAGCTGCACCATTGCGTTGGGCAAGGTAGCACCCGGATAAGTTTCCGCACCCCATGTACGTGACTTTATTTTGCGCGTATACCCTAAGTCCTCAGGCTCCCACAAAGTAGCCGTACCCAAGAAAGGATTGACATATTCGGTTAATTTCTTCTGCGTACCGCCACAGCCCGTCAGAACAATCAGGGCGAACAGTAGAAATAAATATTGATTCTGTTTCATCTTTTGTGTTTATTTTATATAAAAAACTGTTGTCTCTAAAAACATTATTTCCAAAATAACTGCCAATTAAAACTGGCTCTAAAAAAAAATGTGCCGAAACCCAATAACCAGATTGAGTTTCGACACACTTTTAATTGCTAACTTATTTCAGGCTCTTTTCAAAGAGAGCTTTGGCTTCAATCAAAGTACAACCACTTGTCTGCGTAGTCAAATGGTTGTTACCGCTATTGTTCATTGCCCAGTTAGTATTATACAGCAAATCAAGTTTATTGATTCCCTTTCGCCACAAGATTTCAGCATTATTGTTAAAGAAAGTGATGAATTTCTTCTTATATATGGGGTCCAAATTCGGTTCCATAATCAACTGCACATAATAACGCATGAAAATACCCTTAAACAAACCTCCGTCACCATCGCCTTCATCACGAAGTAAATTGTTTCCAGTATCTATCATGCTGCTATTACTGATACCGAAATTGGCAGCCTTACGAGCATCTTTCAAATAGGACTCTTCTCCTGTGATCTTATACAGTTCGTAAGCAGCACCCAAGAATGTACCTTGGTTATAAGAAAGAGAAAGTGTACTCAACTTTCACCGTTCACATTATCATAGATGGCGCCGGTAGCAGGGTTAAATAAATTTTCACGCTCCCATTTATAAATATTGACAGCCCAATCCAAATCCTCCTGATTCCCGTTAATACGGTAAAGACGAGCAGCAATCAAAGCTGCAGGACCGTTGGAACAAGCATTTTTGCTCCATAGCCGGTCGTGAGTCCAAGCAATGCCACCACCTGCGTAATCGTTCCAACCGGTCTTGATTTCATTCCACATCTCTTGAGAAGTTTCCAGATACTTGTTTTCATCAGTAACTTCGTACAAGCGAATCATGGTGAGAGCAATCCACTCCATATCATCATAAAAGTTGTTCCAATAACTGCCACCGTTCTTTGCCTTGATACCGACATACCATTTGTCGAACAAGTCGCTGTACTTGCTATCTCCGGTACGATTGTAAGCATCTATCATCACATCCATAGCATGAGCCTGCGGCCAATAATGGAAATCCTTGATTGAAGCGTCATTCCCGTAGTTGAAATAATTCTCTTCCGTATTCCAGAAACGATCTATCAGGGTCACAGAACTGCTGTCGGCAGCCGCATCCCAATCTATGGTGTAAAGCCCCTTATCATACATATACTCATCTTCTATCTCGCACGATTGAAGTGCCAAAAGAAGCAGGGGCAGACAAAATAATATTTTTTTCATAATCTCTCCTTAAATTAGTTGGCCAATTCCACTTTATGAGTATAGTTCTCCACATTGAATATCACACTAATCTTGGTGATGGCACCCGGATTGTGGCCATCGGCCGCACCATCGAATTCATTGTTCAGTTTCCACTTCTGATCCCATTGGTTATCAGGAGTCTCCATAATGTAGAAATAAGGATCTTCGGGAGTAGCCGCACCAGGATTAGAGTCTGTAGTATTCTTGGTTCCCCAATACTGTATACTACCATCAGCATAAGTCATCAAGAACTTATAGCGTTGGTCGCGCCCCCATCCTTCTTGCTTGAACTCAATTTTATCCTGACCGCAGAACACACCGTTTCCAACATAAGGCAATTCAAAAGTTGCGGCACCACTCGGACAGAAGTAGAATTCCATCTTACTTACTTCCCTGACGGTTACAGATGCAATGGAGAAATCCATCTCAATGCGGTAAACTCCCGTCTTTTCTACGGTTGTCTCGCCTTCGCCTTCCATAATCTTATTGCCATTGATATAAAACACCTTGGCACCTTCGGCTGCTCTATCTACCAGTTTGTAAGTCTTTCCGCCTTCCAACTTCGTAAAGACTTCGAACTTATCCTTTTCGGGTGAAGCACACGCCACAGCCTTAGAAGCATCCATACCACCTTCAGTAGCACTTCCGGTCAAGTAAAGCTGTGCCGGAATCTCTTCAAATCCCACCAAGCGAGTGATGGTGAGCTTCTTGCTTTCCTTTGCCATTACAGAATTCAAACCTCTGGAAGCCATTACTGTCCAAACAAGTGTACCCGTCTCACCACTGTTCAATCCGGCAGCCGCACCAACCTTGTTCAATGTCTTGTGGCTGATGGTAGCATAGCTCAAAGAACCGCCATTGTCAGAAAGCACTTTGTAAATAGGCTTAGAAAAATCTCCACCTTCTTTATCGAATACCACTTCATAAAGAGGGGCACCGCTATCTTCAGCCTTGGCCGACTCCCATTCAAAGAACAGGCTGGCGCTGGCCGACGATTGCAAGACTACTTCCTTGCCGTCAGTGGGTTCATACAACTGATTTACTGAGGAAACTTTGGAATCCTTGTATTCCATGTCTTCCGTACAAGACGTAGCAAAGAGGACTGCCGAAAAAAGAGCTATTGTTGAGAATATTGTTTTCATTGTTCTATTGTTTTTAATGAGTTTAGATACACGTTAATTTCCATATCCCGGATTGTTAGGCGCCAGATTGGGATTCAAATTGATTTCACTGATAGGAACTGCCCAAAGATAATCTCTTGCCTCTTCGAACTTGCGAGTGTCAAGCTTGTTCTCGTCCACGAAGCTTGCACCGCGCACCTTGCCCGACAAGTATTCGTTACCAGCCTTCCAACGCTTAATATCATACCAGCGCAAACCTTCCATCGCCATTTCTACACGACGTTCGTCGCGAATAATCTGCCTCATCTCTTCCTTGCTCTTTCCGGCAGGAAAGTTCAAGGCTGCATCGGCAGTAAATCCGGCACGTTCGCGGATGGGACGGATGGTCTTGTTCCATACCTCTTCAGTCATACCGCTTGTTTCGTGAACAGCCTCAGCATACATCAGCAAGATGTCAGCATAGCGCATAGTGATGATATTCATACCGGAATTCTGGTCACCGGGAGCCTGCGGATTATAATACTTACGGGTGAAATAACCGGTAGAAGTGCCGTTTCCACCACCATCGTAGGCATCGGTTCCCGAACCCGGACGAATGTTGATGACTACGTCTTTACTGCCATCGTCCACATTGCCACTCCAGTCATAGCCATCATAAATGATAGTAGCGGTGAGACGTGGGTCACGGTTGTCGTAAGGATAAGCAGGGTTATAATCTGTCCCGGCTTCACTGATAGTCTTTCCACTAAGCATCAGATAAGTGTCTACCAACGATTGCTGCGGCACACGGTTCACGGCACGTCCGCCTCTTGACAAAGGAATCATGTCTACCATCTCACCCCAAGTAATCAAATTGGGTACATAAGAACGGTCCATGATAATCTCTTCATTATACTCATTGGCTTCATCAAAAAGCCCGGCATAATCAGGAAATAAGGCATAAGTACCATATTCGCCCTGTTTGTTCATCAGATTGTCGCAATAAAGCATCACATTGTTCCAGTCGCTATCCATCAAGTAGACACGAGCCTGCAAAGCACAAACGGCACCTTTAGTAATTTTGCCCTTGTCTTCTTCGGGCAATTGGTCGCGAGTGGGAAGCGCATCCTTGATGTCTTCCAATTCTTGGTGAATGAAGCTGATAATGGTTTCGCGGTCTGTACGACTTACACTCCGCGATTCTTCCAGCGTGATGTCCTCCGTAAAGAAAGGTACTGCACCATAAAGGTTAGTCAGACGGAAGTAGAGGCTTGCACGGATATAGCGTATCTCGGCAATCATACGTGCTTTAACAGATGCGTCCATGTTGGGTACCAGATCCACCTTTTCAAGGAACACGTGGCAGGTCTTTATGCCTCCGTAAAGGTCTTTCCATTCATTCTTGAAGATGTCGAGCGAGGGAGTAGCCATACCTTTGCGAATGGCACGTTGGTCGTCCACACTGCGACCGTCGTAAGCATTGTCACTCAAACTTTCATCGCTCCACATACGGCCTGCATTGTACATCTGGCTGTAAGCCATGTTCACCACATACTGGGCTTTGGTGGTGGAAGTCCAATAAGAGTTATCCGTAAATTTGTTTGTCGGTGCGTTCTCCATCTCGTTGCAACTGCAAAGCATCAGAACAGCCATTCCGGCAAAAGCTATATATTTTCTTAGTCTCATAGTTATCTGTTGTTTTTAGAATTCAATGTCTATACCGAAACCATAGTAACGGAGCGTCGGGTAGTTTCTACCAGAATTGGCGCCACTATTACCCATCTTAGAGTCGAACTCAGAAGATTCAGGGTCAATAAACGAGTTATTACTGAAAGTCAGCAAGTTTTGTCCGTTGACATAGATACGTGCCTTTTCCATACCCACCTTGCGGCTCCATGTTTTAGGGAATGTGTAACCAATCTGCAAGTTCTTCAGACGCAGGTATTTTCCATCCATCAAGAATAGGTCGGAACCTTGTCCGTTTCCGTAGTTGTTTCTGTTGGAAGTAGAACCCGGAGCAGTAAGTCTCGGCCAACGTGCATCGGTGTTGGTAGGAGTCCAGAAATCCAGTTGATGCTTATAGATATTATAAGAGTAATTGGCGTGGAACGGTTCAATCAATTCACCACGAAGCATCATGTCACGCTTGCCCACACCCTGCCAGAACATACCGAAATCGAATCCTTTCCATTCTACATTGTAGTTGAAACCGAAAGTAAGACGAGGGAAGGCATTACCCAAGATAAACTTATCCTTCGAGTCGATGACACCATCTTCGTTACGGTCTACAAACTTCACGTCACCCGGCTGTACCTTTCCACCTACAGGAATAGCCGATGCCTCAATCTCCTCGTAGCTTTGGAAAAAGCCGTCCATCTTGTAACCGTAGTAAGACTCCAACGGACATCCTTCACGGGTGATACGGCTCAACTCCTCTATTTGTGAGATTCTTTCGTGACCAGGGTACTTCAGCACTTCATTCCAAGAGTCACCAAGATTGAAGTTGAAGTTATGATTTGCGGCTCCCGTTTTCAAACGATAGTTGATAGAGAGGTCCCAACCTTGATTCTGCATCTCACCAATGTTGTCCATCGCCATATCCGTACCGAATACCGAAGGCACAAGGGGCTTCATTAAAATGTCGCTCGTACGCTTGTAGAAATAGTCGAACGTCACATTCAAAGCGTTATTGAAGAACGAAGCGTCTACACCCACGTTGAAGGTTTTGGTCTTTTCCCAAGTCAAATTATCCTTACCTAACTTAAAACCTGCGCCTGATACTGTCTGGTTATTATATGCGTAAGAGTTGTTGTACAGTTCGTAAACAGTAAAACGGTCATAAGTACCAATAGACTGGTTACCCAAGATACCAAAAGAAGTACGCAGTTTCAAGTCACCCACACGTTCCTTGTAAGCCTGCATAAAGTTCTCCTCGCTCAAACGCCAGCCTAATGAAACAGAGGGGAAGAAACCCCATCGGTAGTCTTTATGAAACTTGGAAGAAGCGTCATAACGGAAGCTGAATTCTGTATAATATCTGTCAGCGTAAGAATACCCCACACGTCCCAACAGAGAAGTCAGACTGGTACGGTTGGATTCATCTACAAATGTTTTTCCTGTGATGTTTCCCACAGTACTATTGGTAATGTCTGTACCGATACCCAAGTCGGGATCTACCCCCTTCTTCTCAATCTCATTGCTAGACGAAGTAAACGATTCATTGGTTACTCCAAAAAGCCCGCTGACATTGTGTTTACCGAATGTCTTGTTGTAATCCAACAAAAGTTGGCTATTAATAAGGTAAGCCGTATGATTCCAGTTACTGGTCCGATAGTCAGTATCTTTCACTGGACGTGGTTCGGTAGCCTCTTCATTCAAGTAATAGGATACGCCCAAATTGCGGGTAGAACGCATGTCGTTTATCACATCCGCACCCAACACTCCACGCAACTTCAATCCGTCAATAAGCCGGAATTCAGCATTGACATTAGCGTTCAGATAATTGTTACGATACTTGTTACGGCCACCAGCTTCCAATGCTCCCAATGGGTTAAATTCAGTCAATACATCATTTAACAAATATCTTCCATCTTCCGATTTCATTTTGTAATAATAATAAGTAGGTACACGGGCGGCATCCACTTCCAAACTCCCACCGGTGGTACTTACACTATTATTACGTGTATAAGCCAAAATAGCATTCAGTTTCAAACGTCCCACTTCCGTGCTAACATTGGTACGAAAATTATAACGCTGCACGCCAAAATCACTGTTGCCCACATAATTACTTTCCTGGTCATAATAACCCATGGACACCATGTAAGTAGTTTTATCACTACCTCCAGATACGCTTAGATTGTAATTCTGCTGTAAGGCTGTGCGGACTATCTGATCAAAAAACCAGCTTTCTTCATTTTGATGGGCAGCCAGGTCACGGATTTGATCGGGTGTATACAAAGGAGCCTCTCCAGCATTGGTGGCAGCTAAATTGCGCAAAGTAGCGTTCTGATAGCCTTTCACCGGAGAAAACAAGATATCCGGATTCTGCCATCCCATCATACCACTTAACCGAACTGTCGCACGCTGGTTCTTCTTACCTTTCTTAGTAGTAACCAAAACTACACCATTGGAAGAACGTGAACCATAAATAGCAGCTGTACCGGCATCTTTCAAGATGGAAATGTTCTCAATATCATTGGGATTCAATTTATCGAAACTACCGCCATCAGCTACCAATCCGTCTATGACAAAAAGCGGACTATTGTCATTCACAGTGCTGATACCACGGATATTAAAGTTAGTCTTACGATCATTAGGATTGCTACTGCGCTGCTGGATAACCACGTTGGGCGCAGCCCCTTGCAAAGCATCTGTCATGTTAGCCACGGGACGGTCTTCGATCATGGAAGCCTTTACCTGGTCTACAGCACCTACGGCACTCTTGCGGGTAGTAGTACCATAACCGATGACAATAACTTCATCCAGCACCTTGGTATCCTCCTTTAAGACAACATTCAATTGTTTTTGATTTTTCACAGCAATTTCCTGAGTGGCATATCCCACATAGGAAAAGACGAGAACATCTTGGGTACTACAAACAATGGAATAGTTTCCATCCACATCTGTAATGGTACCCACACCTTCTTTACCCTTAACAGTAACACTCACTCCAATCAGGCTTTCACCTGTGGCATCCTTAACGGAACCTCTCACCGTGGCATTGTTTTGCTGCACCACAGTAATAGTCTCCGCATGTGCATAAACCGCAGGAGCCTGCGCCAGCATAGTCACAGCAGGCAAGGCAATAAGCCAGAACTTATAGTTCCCACTTATCCGAGCCAGCAATGAATTTACTGTGTACACTCGATTCTTTTTCATATTCTTTAAGATTAAACATTATAATAAATCACGATAAAAAAAGGAAAAGAACACAAATAATACCAACGAACAACCAATTCATGCAATTTGTATCCTAATCCTCCTTCCAGCGCACTTTATTGATTTTAAATAATTCCTATTTTTACAAGCTGTTCAGCAAATCCACTTTACCCTCGTTCACTAATTTCAGAATCAATTCTCCAAACAGCGTGTTCTGCCAAGCAAACCATGCACGGGTAAAGTTAGTGGGGTCATCCTTGTGGAAAGACTCGTGCATGAATCCCGTACCGGCATCCGTATCCATCAGCATTTTGATACAAATCTTTATCTCCTCATCATTCTGGCTGGTGAATGCCTTCATCATGATACTCATAGGCCATACCATATCATAACCAATGTGCGGACCTCCGATACCTTCACCGGCTTTACCTTTAAAAAAGTAAGGGTTGCTGCCACTCCACACAAAGCGGCGTGTATTCTGATAGATAGGATCGTTTACGTCCACATCACCCAAATAAGGCATAGCAAGAAGGCTGGGTACATTGGCATCGTCCATTAACAGATGATTGCCGAATCCATCTACTTCAAATGCATAGATTGTCCCAAACTCAGGATGATTGTAAGTGGCATATTTCTTCAGGGCTGCCTCCACTTCGGCTGCCAAATCGGTGCATTCTTTGGCCAAGGATGTTTCCTTGTTTACTTCCGTCAGAATTTCAGCAGCCTTTCTCAAAGAAGAGACAGCGAAAAAGTTGGAAGGGACCAGGTACTGAAGCGTAGTGGCATCGTCCGATGGGCGGAAAGCGGAAACAATCAGTCCCACCGGTTTGACCGGAGCACCCAAGCCGTCGTTATTCAGCGTATCAAGAGCACGTTCCGTCTTACGTTGGAAACGGTAAGGGCCTACACCGTCCTTACGCTGCTGTTCCTTGAAAGTCTTCAGGATAGCAGTAATTGCCTTCATCCATTCACCGTCGAAGATACTGCTGTCACCAGTTACTTTCCAATACTGGTAAGCCAGACGAAGCGGGTAACAAAGAGAGTCTATCTCCCATTTGCGCTCGTGCAGTTCGGGCTTCATATCTGTCAAGTCAGTCATCCAGTTGCCACCCGTAGGTCCGTCGTTGAAAGCATTGGCGTACGGATCAATGTTGATGCAAAGGAACTGACGGCGAATGACACCTTCGAGCATCTCTTTCAATTGCGCATCATTGTTAGCTAACTGCACATATGGCCACACCTGCGCACCGGAGTCACGCAGCCACATAGCATGGATGTCACCGGTATAAACAAAAGTATCGGGTTTACCGTCCAGCATGCGAAAGTGTACAGTAGTGTCAAGCGTATTAGGAAAGCAATTCTCAAACATCCACGCCAACTTAGGATTGGTAAGCAGTTTCTTCACGCGAAGAATCTCAGCTTCCACCGCTTTTGAGGTGAAAAGGCGTTTCTTCATTTTTGGACGATTGCTCTTGTAAGCAGCAGTCATCTGAGCATAGTTCTCCACACAAGTGTTGTCACCTTTCAGGGTAAAAGTGTCTGCCTTAGCATAGCCTTGCATACAGAGCATGGCAACAGCGCACAAGGTAATGTTTCTCTTTTTCATTTGGTCTGATTCGTTTTAATTATAAAGACTGATTAGCGAACACGGCCAAACGCGCGTACATCTCTACCATGGCGGCTTGTGTCAGCAGCCATTTACGATTGTCGCAGCTCTTGCCGGTGAAATCAGTATTGAAAAGGCCGTTATCTTCACGGGCATGCGTCCAAGCATAGTCCAGACTGCGGGCAAAGGAATCAAGATAAACCTTGTTACCGTCCACCTGATAGAGCTCTATAAAACCACGCAACATAACGGCGGTGAACCACACATCGCCCTTCTTCAGCATACGGAACGGTTCTCCCTGTCCGGGGGTGAATTCCATGAAGAAATAATTATGGCAAGCGGCAGCAATCGCTTGCGCATCCTTCAGATACTGCCCATTACCGGTAAGCTGATAGAGCAAAGCAGCCGACTGCATCATCTGACCGCTGTTATAGGCAAATTTGGCACGTCCTATCTCACCGTCCAAACGCATGTTGTCGAAGTAAAGGCAGTCTGTTGTGTCCTGCAATGTTGCTTTAGTCCACTCGTACAAACTCTTCCCTTTCTCAAAATAGGAGCTGTCTTGCGTAGCCTTGAAAAGTTTCAGGGCAAAGACGGAACCAGGGGCGTTGGAACAAGTGTTCTTTGATTCCTTCTTCTGTTCGCACCAATAGATACCTCCTCCCAAACAATCGTCCATACCGCTTTCTATAAACTTCCAGATAAGCTTGGCGCTCTGCAGATAGTTCTCTTGGCTAGTCATCAGATAGACGTCTGTGAAGTCAATGCCGAGCCACACGTTGTCATCGTAAAAGCGGTCGGACAACGGAGCGTCCTTGATGTAAGAAGCATACGCTTCGGGCATACGACGAGTATCGAAATATTCAGCAAGTCCCGGAAGCACCTTCTCATCAAGCAACTTCTGATAGTTCCCGAAATCTTTCTTGTTATCTTTAGTGGCCTCCATCAACGCATTCACTGCGGAGAAGGTACTGGAATAAGGCCACAAATAAGAGTAGAGATTGGGACGGTTCTTCTGTTCCTCGGAAGCCAGATAAGTAGCGGTATAGCCTTCCACGTCCGAAGGATAATTCTCACGCAACAGACAAGTGCCCGGTGCGGAATAGTGAGCATATAAGGAATCAAGTGTTTGTGTAGATCTGACCAGCATTTCGTTGTCTGCTACAGCCGGTTCTTTCTGTGTCTTGCATCCGGTTACTGCCAAGGCGCATGACAATAGGCAGAGGAGTGCTTTCTTGGAATTTTTCATCTTTTTTCTACGGCATTAAATTGTTCGACTTGTTTTTCACTCCGTCGCAGGAGTCTTCTTTATAATATATAAACCCTATTAAAAACGATTGCAAAAATAGACAGTAAGGTTAAAAGCCAACTATAAATCCGTGACATAACCGTCCACATTCCGGACATGGCAGAATTCTGAAACAAGTTTGTCACAAAACAAACACACCGTTCCCCCCAT
>OHJC01001156.1_pt1 | contig 12045 bp, 10 predicted proteins | sample 1568461 | NCBI WGS metagenome assembly OHJC01 (sample SAMEA3879535, study PRJEB24766) | human gut metagenome | biome: human-associated habitat; feature: feces | place: USA | collected 1985/1987 | reverse complement strand
ACCCCGGTACGAAAAATGGAGCGTATCTGCACCGATACGCTCCATTCGCTATTTTCCGGAAGCAGCTTTCGCTATTCCGCGTCCTTTGTGACCACCATGTTCGGCCAGTGGTGTTCCATCCAGTCGTCGTCATAGGTGTCGTCCAGAAACGCTTCGGCCACATTTTTGGGTTCCGGGTTGTTCTGACGGTCGGTGTAGCGCAGCATGGCGGCGCCAGTGAGCAGACCGTCGCAGGCCAGGAAAAAGATGATAACCCATGTAACCACCTTCCCCAGCAGCGGCGAAATCTTTTCAATGCCCTTGCTCATGGGCGGATACAGCACCTTGATCCATGCCACAGCCAGCAGTCCCCAGAAAATGCAGTACAGCACGTTGGTGCGGCCGCCGATGTTCAGGGGCATTTTGCTGTAGTCCCAGAACACCGTGCCGAATACCAGCTCGGTGAACACGCTGCAAAGGTACTCATAAGCGCCGCCGATGACGAAGCCCGCGAGAAAGATCCGCCGGTCGGGCTTGTCCGCGATCCGCTGCAAGGTGATGGTCAGCACCACCGCGCCAAGACCCCACACGAAGCTGAAGCTCCCGTACAGCACGCCGGAACGGCTCATCCACCGCCCCGACGTGACCCGGCAGAAGACCATTTCGATCAGCGCCCCTAAGAAAGAGGTTACGAGGAATACCCACACCAGCTTGTCAAAGCAGATGCCCCGGGCAAAGACATACCGTTCCGGCCCCGGAACGTCCGCCGCCGCAAGGCCGGGGTAGGCTTTTTGCAGACGCCGCCAGATGGTGTTGCTGATCCGGTCGGCCATGCGCTGGGTGGTCTCCTGCCCGGCCTTATTCAGCCGGGTGGCGCTGCTGGTGCGCAGGGCGCGCATCACGCCGATGAAGTCCGCCAGAATCAGGACGATTCCTGCGATGACCAGCGTCCGTTCCAGCCACTTTGGCATCAGGTACAAAAGTCCCATCATGCCGGGATGCACCACGAGATACACCAGCAGCATGACGGCCGCCGCGGCGGCCGCGTTGAGGAAAAACGGCCTTCCCTTCGGCGCGGCGGCAAAGGTTCCCCGGCTGACGCCCCGGACAAACTGGTCGGTCACGCACCTGACCAGAATGTAGATCACCAGCGTCATAACATATTGTAAGATGGTCTTGTGGTTCATGGTGCCCAGCACCGGCAGCAGCAGGGCGGCGGCAATGCCGCAGGGCATATTCAGGGGCAGGTTCAAAAAACCACGGTTCACAAACCGCCCGCTTTTCACGGCGGCGCAAAAGACTTCGACGCACCAGCCGAGGAAGGCGTAGAGCAGCAGATAGAAAAGCAGGTCGAAAATGGTGTAGGAAATCTCCATGGGGGACACTCCTGTCTGTTTTTATTGGGGAGTTTTCGCCTATATTCTACCATGCAATCGGAATTTGTCAAAGAAAAAAACCTGGCAGGACGTACTTTTTTCCGCCTTGGTCATATCGCCGGTTTTCCTACCGGACAAGTAGGAAATTTTTGATAAAAAACCGATTGACCTGGTAGGAATTTTATGGTATGATGCAATCACCTACCAGAAAGGTAAGTTTTGAAGGGAGGCACTCCCATGAAAAATCACTTTGAGACCCTCGTAAGGGCGAATTTCCGCTTTGGCCGAATGTATCCCCGATGTTCCAAACACCAAGGATAATATTTGACTGAAGAAAGGAAATAATCATTATGTCTGACTATAAATTTGAAACCCTGCAGCTCCACGTCGGTCAGGAGACCGCCGACCCCGCTACCGATGCCCGGGCCGTTCCCATTTACGCCACCACCTCTTACGTGTTCCATGACTGTGCCCACGCCGCCGCCCGCTTCGGGCTGACGGACGCCGGCAACATTTACGGCCGTCTCACCAACTCCACGCAGGACGTGCTGGAAAAACGGGTGGCCGCTCTGGAAGGCGGCGTGGCGGCGCTGGCGCTGGCCTCCGGCGCGGCGGCCATTACCTACGTGCTGGAAGCGCTGGGTCAGAACGGCGGCCACTTTGTCGCCCAGAAGACCATCTACGGCGGCAGCTACAACCTGCTGGAGCACACCCTGACCCAGTTCGGCGTCACCACCACCTTCGTGGATGCACATGACCTGAAAGAGGTCGAGAACGCGATCCAGCCCAACACCAAGGCTGTCTACCTCGAGACTCTGGGCAACCCCAACAGTGACATCCCCGACATCGACGCGCTGGCCGAGCTGGCGCACAAGTACGGCATTCCGCTGGTGGTGGACAACACCTTCGGCACGCCCTACCTCATCCGCCCCATCGAGCACGGCGCGGACATCGTCGTCCACTCCGCCACCAAGTTCCTGGGAGGCCACGGAACCACACTTGGCGGCATCATCGTGGACTCCGGCAAGTTTGACTGGGCGGCTTCCGGGAAGTACCCCGCCATCGCCGAGCCGAACCCCAGCTATCACGGCGTTTCCTTCGTAGCCGCCGCCGGCCCCGCCGCGTTTGTGACCTATATCCGCGCGGTGCTGCTACGGGACACCGGCGCGACCATCTCTCCCTTCGCGGCCTTCCTGCTGCTGCAGGGCGTTGAAACGCTGTCCCTGCGCTTGGAGCGCCATGCCGAGAACACAAAGAAGGTGGTGGAGTTCCTCGCGAACCATCCTCAGGTGGAGCATGTGAACCACCCCTCCCTGCCCAACCACCCGGATCACGCCCTGTATGAGAAGTATTTCCCCAATGGCGGCGCATCCATCTTCACCTTTGAGATCAAGGGCGGCGTGAAGGAAGCCCATAAATTCATTGACAATCTGAAAATTTTCTCCCTGCTGGCCAATGTTGCGGACGTCAAGAGTCTGGTCATTCACCCGGCCACCACGACCCACAGCCAGCTGACCGAGGAGGAGCTGCTGGATCAGGGCATCAAGCCCAACACCATCCGCCTGTCCATCGGCACGGAGCACATTGACGACATTCTTGCGGATCTGCAGCGCGGCTTTGACGCCGTGAAGGAGGGATAATCATGGCAAACATTTACACTTCTGCCGACCAGCTCATTGGCAAAACGCCCTTGCTGGAGCTGACCCACATTGAAAAAGTCCTTGGCCTGAAGGCGAAGGTGCTGGCAAAGCTGGAGTATTTGAACCCCGCCGGTTCCGTGAAGGACCGGGTGGCCAAGGCCATGATCGACGACGCCGAGGAAAAGGGTCTGCTGAAGCCCGGCTCCGTCATCATCGAGCCGACCTCCGGCAATACGGGCATCGGTCTTGCCGCCGTTGCGGCTGCCCGGGGCTACCGTATCATCATCGTCATGCCGGACACCATGAGCGTGGAGCGCCGCCAGCTGATGAAGGCCTATGGCGCGGAGCTGGTGCTGTCCGAGGGCGCCAAGGGCATGAAGGGCGCCATTGCCAAGGCCGACGAGCTGGCAGCCTCGATTCCGGGCAGCTTCATCCCCGGCCAGTTTGTGAACCCGGCCAACCCCAAGGCGCAGTTTGAGACCACCGGCCCCGAAATCTACGCCGATACCGACGGCGAGGTGGACATCTTCGTGGCGGGCGTGGGCACCGGCGGCACCATCACCGGCGTGGGCGAGTACCTCAAGTCCAAGAAGCCGGAGGTCAAGGTGGTGGCCGTGGAGCCTGCGACCTCTCCCGTGCTGTCCAAGGGTACGGCGGGCGCACACAAGATTCAGGGCATCGGCGCGGGCTTCGTCCCCAAGGTGCTGGACACCGGCGTTTACGACGAGATCATCCCCGTGGCCAACGAGGACGCCTTTGCGGTGGGCAAACAGATCGGCAAGGCGGAGGGCGTGCTGGTAGGCATTTCCTCCGGCGCGGCGGCATGGGCGGCCATCGAGCTGGCCAAGCGGCCGGAAAACGAGGGCAAGACCATCGTCGTCCTCCTGCCGGACACCGGCGACCGGTATCTGTCCACGCCGTTGTTCGCGGATTGACGCCATGATGATTTCGACCCGTGGCCGCTATGCCCTGCGGGTGCTGGCGGATCTGGCGGAGCATCGGTCGGAGGGCTTCGTCCCCATGAAGGACGTAGCCGCCCGGCAGGAGATCTCCCTGAAATACATGGAGAAGATCCTGCCCGTGCTGACGAAGAACCACATCGTGGACGGCATTCAGGGCAAGGGCGGCGGCTACCGCCTGAGCCGGGAGCCGGGAGAATACACGCTGGGCGAGATCCTGCGGCTGACGGAAGGATCCCTTGCGCCGGTAGCCTGCTTAGAGTGCGGCGCGAAGCCCTGTCCCCGGGCGGCGAGCTGTCCGACGCTGCCGGTCTGGAGCGAGCTGGACAAACGCATCAGCGGGTACTTAGACAGCGTGACGCTGGCCGATTTGGTGAAAAAGTAAAAGAGAGACCCCGGCGGCGCAGATACTGCGCCGTCGGGGCGTTTTGCTGTGTGGGATACTTTTGCACAACTCTGGCCGGAGTTTTCCTTGCAATCTGTCGAATCTTGTGATATGCCGTTTCCGGTGCTGCCGGTAGTACCCCGGTAGGCGGTTCCCCTCGATTTTTTCGGGGGTGATGCTTCTTTGCCCCCAATCGTAAGAGAGTGGGGCGGTGCGTCGCGCAGCGAATAAAAATAAAACGATTGCCGGTGGCAATCGCTCCTTAATTCATGGCAGCTATGGTTACATGGGAAGAATTATTTGTTTTCTGTATGGTCATTGTCGCTGTTGTCTCTCTGGTTTTCCAGATGCATGATAATAATAAGAAGTAACCGCCAAACTTCCCCAAGTCACGGTTACTTCTTATAACCAGGTGGGGGAGCCATCCTACTGGCAGCACCCCTGTATCCATGCTATACCCCAGATTTGCGTTTTTTTCAACAGCCCCGCCGGCCGGCGGGGCTGTTTTGCATATAAAATCAGCTCGCCGCTTCCGCCTTCTGGGCTTCCAGAATTTCCGCGGCGTTCAGGGAACGGATAACGCTGTAGCTATCAAACCGGGTGTCGTTGGTGGCGGCCATGAAGACCAGCTGCGCCTTGATGTCGGGAACATCGACCAGCGTTGCCTTGGCCTCGACGTTGGCTGCGTCCACGTCTTCCAGATACAGCCGGCAGCGCCCCTCGGGCAGCTTAAAGGCAGGGTCGGCCACGCCGAAGGACAGGGTGAAATTATCGCCGCCGCAGGTGCCCATCAGCTTGGAAGCCGCATCCTGAAGCGCCGCTTCCTTGTCGCCGTTGAAGATATACTGGTCGGAGTTGGGGAAGCGGAAATCCGCCAGCATGACCTCGTTGAAGCCCATTTCCTTCAGCTCCAGCACCACGGAAGTGATCCACGTCAGGGTGGTGGCGTTGGTGGGGTCCAGCCAGAAGTAGCCCTGATCCAGCCACAGACCCGCCCGGGAAAGCATATACAGGCCGCAGGTGACGTGCTCGTTGCCGAAATTCCAGTCCCGCAGGGAGCATACCCGGGCGATGGTGTAGAATTTCTTGTTCATCAGGGTGTCCACCAGCGCCGCGACGGCGTCCACGTCTGTGGAGGCGGAATGCACTGCGCCGTCCAGATGAGAGGGATAGAAGAACGAGCCGTAGGGACCTTTCATGTCGATCATGATGGGGGTGCCCGCGGGGAGACGTTCGATCTTGTCAAGAACGCCGTTGATGTCGTTTTGCAGCATGTTGCTGGAAATGAAGTAGCCGTTGATCTGGGTCAGCTCGTTGCCGGTGTCCAGAGCGTCGCTGCCTTCATTATAATAAATGGAAATGTTCTGCTGCGCCACGGGGGGCGTGGCGACCTCACCGATGATGTCCTGAGCGGAATGCTCAAAGTCCAGACTCGCGCCGTCGGCGGTATACACGACGTACCGCTCCAGCCAGACGACCCAGCACAGCCAGGCGATCACGCCCACCAGCAGAAAAATCATAAGCACAATGCCCAGACGGTTCAGCACCCGCCGGGTACGATAGGGGATACTCATAATACGCTCCTTAGATGTATTTACGGATTGCGGTGACACAGCGCCAGTCGTCTTTCGCTTTCGTGGCGGTGACAGTCAGCCCGGCGGCGGTCAAGGCGTCCAGCACGTCGGAAAGCCGGGTGTCCAGAATGCCGGAGCAGATCAGGGTGCTGCTTTCATTGAGGAAATGGGGCAGCACCGGCGCAAGGCCGATAATGACGTCCGCCACGATGTTCACCAGCACCAGATCATACCGATTGGCGGCTAATGTATCCATCAGCGCGGTATCTTCGGTCACGTTGCCGGTGAGGGCGGTGAAGGCCGGGGCGGCGAAGCCGTTGTAGGCGGCGTTCTCCCGGGCAATGTCCTCCGCTTTGGGGTCGATGTCGATGCCCACGGCGGTCTCCGCTCCCAGACGCAGGGCGGCGATGGACAGTATCCCGCTGCCGCTGCCAAGATCGAGGCAGTGAAAGCCGGGCTTTACCGCATTCTCCATGACCTCCATCACCATCTGGGTGGAGGGGTGCGCGCCGGTGCCGAAGGTCAGGCCGGGGTCGAGAATGACCTTGAGCCGGTCGGTGGGCTCCTCCGCCAGCCAGTAGGGCAGCACCACGATGCGCTCGCCGATCTCCTGAGGCGGGTAATTGTCCTTCCAGCTTTCCTCCCAGTTGGTTTCGGGGAGGGGGGCGGCGGTCATGGTCAGTCCCAGCTCCTTTACCGCCGCGTCCAGACGCTTCCGCCCATGATCGTCGGTGTCCTCCAGATACAGCTTGATGCGGGAAAGCCCTTCCAGCTTTTTTTGCAGCCCCTCGTCGATGTAATCCCAGTACGCCCGGTTTTCCTCTAAAAACGTCTCGAATTCCGACTGGTCTTCGATGACCAGATCGGAAAATCCCCGTGCGCTGAGGGCGGTGACGGCAGAGTCGATGCTCTGGGGCGTGGTTTCAATGGTAAATTCCAGCCATGCCATGGCGGAGTCCTCCTAATTTACACAAGTCCACGTTACATTCTACCGCAAACAGAGGAAAATGACAACCAATATTCTCTGAATTTTTTGTGTATTGACTTCCTATTTTGGGAAAAGTGGTATATAATACTCTTTACAATATCGCGGGCAGGAAAATCCCTCGCTTTTCCACCGCAACTTTCTTTCATCAGGAGTCTGACATGATCGAAACAAAAACACTGCTCCCCGGCGTGACCCTGCGATCCTGCCGGGACGACCGGTTCAAGCAGGGGTGCCTCAGCTTTCAGCTGGTGCGCCCCATGGCGAAAGAGGAATCCGCAAAAAATGTGCTGATTCCCTCCGTGCTGCTCCGGGGTACCAAACGCTGCCCAGACCTTCGCGCCATTACGGAGAACTTAGACGAGCTGTATGGCGCTTCCGTCAGCCCGCTGGTGCGCCGGGTGGGGGACTACCAGACCACCGGCCTTTACTGCGGCTTTATGGACGACCGGTTTGCCCTGCCCGGCGACCGGGTGCTTGCCCCTATGCTCCGCTTTCTGGAGGAAATCCTTCTGGACTTCCCCACGGAGGGGGAGGGCTTTCTCCCCGCCTTTGTGGAGGGGGAAAAGAAGAATCTCATTTCCACCATTGATTCCGAGCTGAACGACAAGCGCACCTACGCCATGGGAAAGCTGCTGAAAACCATGTGCCGCGGCGACAGCTTCGGCCTGCCCCGGCTGGGCGAGCCGGAGGATGTGGCGGCCATCGACCCGGCGGGGCTGCTGACCCATTACCGGAAAATCCTCCGGGAAAGCAGAATCGAAATTTTCTACGTAGGCAGCGCCCCGGCGGAGGCGGTCGCGGAATATATTTCCCCGCTGGTATCCCGGCTGGGCGGCCGGGAAGGCCTGCTCCCGCCCCAGACGCCCTTCCATCCCTGCCCCGGGCAGGATGTGACGGAGACGATGGAGGTCTCCCAGGGGAAGCTCTGCATGGGCTTTGTCACGCCCATTGTCAACCGGGATAAGGAATTTCCGGCCATGCAGGTGTTCAACACCGTCTTCGGCGCGGGCATGACCTCCAAGCTGTTTCTGAATGTGCGGGAGAAGCAATCCCTGTGCTACAGCATTTCCTCCGGCTACTATGGTGCCAAGGGCATCCTCACCGTTGCCGCCGGCATCGACAGCGCCAAGGAGCAGCTGACGCGGGACGAAATTCTCCGCCAGCTGGACGCCTGCCGCCGTGGAGAAATTACGCAGGAAGAGCTGACTGCCGGAAAAGAAGCCCTGCTCAGCTCCCTTCGTGCCACCTCCGATTCCCCCGGCGCCATTGAGGGCTACTACGCCACCGCGCACTTAAGCGGCCTGAACATGACCCCGGAGCGCTACATGGAAGTGGTGGAGAAGGTCAGCCTTGCCGATGTGGTGGCGGCGGCGCGGACCGTGACGCTTCACAGCACCTATTTTCTGAAAGGAGAGAGCCAATGACGCGGAAGCAATACCCCGAACTGGACGAAACGCTGTACCGGGAAACACTGGAAAACGGACTGACGGTTCTGGTGGTTCCCCGGAAGGGCTTTACGAAAAAGCTTGCCTATTTTGTCACGGACTTTGGCTCCATCCATACGGATTTCCGGCTGGACGGGAAGGAATACCACGCCCCCGCGGGTGTGGCGCACTACTTGGAGCACAAGATGTTCGACCTGCCGGGAGACCGGGACGTGTCGGCGGAGTTTGCCGCGCTGGGCGCTTCCACCAATGCCTTTACCAGCTATGACATGACGGCCTATTATTTTTCCTGCACAGACCACTTTGACGAATGTCTGCGGCTGCTGCTGGAATTTGTGTCCACGCCCTATTTCACGGAAGAAAGCGTGGAGAAAGAGCGGGGCATCATCGATCAGGAGATCGGCATGAACGAGGACGCCCCGGACAGCGTGGTGTTCGATAACCTGATGGCGGCTATGTATGCCGTCCATCCCATCCGCCAGCCCATTCTCGGCACCAGCGAGACCATCCGGGAGATCACCCCGGAGGTGCTGTATACCTGTCACCGGGCGTTTTACGCGCCGGGAAATATGCTGCTGTGCGTCGTGGGCGACGTAGACCCGGAATCGGTGGCATCTGCCGCCCGGGAGGTTCTGGGCAGCGAGAAGAAAGAGACGGGCGTCAAGCTGCGTTCTTGGCAGGAGGAAATGACCTGCCCGAAAGCCGAAACGGAATGCTCCATGGAGGTCGCCATGCCGACCTTCAATCTGGCGTTCAAGTGCGAACCCCTGACCCACGGCGACGCGGCCATCCGGGAGGAAATGGTGGCGGATCTGGCCGCCGAGGCACTGTTCGGCGAGTCCTCGGAGCTGTACCTGCGGCTTTACGAGGAAGGCGTTATCGATTCCTCCTTCGGCGGCGGCTTCGAGACCGTGGACGGCTGCGCCATGCTGCTCTGCTCCGGCGATTCCGACGACCCCCGCGCCGTCCGGGAAGCGATTCTGGAGCAGGCGGAGAAAATCACGGCGGAGGGACTGCCGGAAAAGGCGTTCCTGCGGATGAAGCGCAGCCCGGGCAGTCCGGGCGGAACGGTGTAGTTTATCCGTGATCTATCCTGTCAACAAGGAGGCACAATCATGATCCCTGCCAATTATTCAACCATTTCTTTCCCTTCCCTTGGCATTGAGGTGAACCCCGGCCGCGCCCTGGCGCTGGGGCCTCTGACCATCCACTATTACGGCCTCATTATCGCCATCGGCCTGATGCTGGCGGTAGTCTACGCCTGCCGCCGGTGCAGTCAGTTCGGTATCAAGCAGGACGATCTGCTGGACGGTGTGCTGTGGGTCACGCCCTTTGCTATTCTTTGCGCCCGGGCGTATTACTGCATTTTCTCCTGGGCGGATTACGCCGAGAACCCCATTTCCGTGCTGTACATCTGGAACGGTGGCCTTGCCATTTACGGCGGCGTTCTGGGCGCAGTGGCGGGGATTCTGCTGCTGTGCCGCATCAAGAAGATCAAGATCGGAGCTTTGCTGGACATGGTAGCGCTGGGCTTTCTCATCGGTCAGTCCATCGGCCGGTGGGGCAACTTCGTCAACCGGGAAGCCTTCGGCGCGGCGACGGACAGCTTCTTCCGTATGGGGCTGTACAATACCGTCACCGGCGCGTGGGAATACTACCACCCGACGTTCCTGTACGAGTCGGTGTGGAACGCCGTGGGCTTTGCGCTGCTGCACTTCCTGTCCAAGCGTCGGCAGTATGACGGGCAGATCGCCCTGGGGTACGTGGCCTGGTACGGCCTTGGCCGCTGCCTGATCGAGGGACTGCGGATGGACAGCCTGTACTGGGGCCCCGTCCGGGTCAGCCAGCTGCTGGCGGGCATCAGCTGCGCGGCGGCGGTGAGCGTGCTGATCTGGCAGCGCTTCCGCCCCCACGACAAGGCTGATCTGTTTGTGAATCAGGTCGCTGCCCAAACGGCGGAAAACGCGGCGCAGACGCAGGAAAACGAAACGAAGGAATAATGTCGGAAGGCCGGTGCTTACAGCACCGGCCTTTCTTTCTGCAAAGAGAAAGCTGGCAGCCTAAAAAAGCGGATTTGGTAAAAATGATGTTGAAATCCCTATAGCCGGGACGGTAATTTATGCTATACTTATATTATATAGAAGCCAAGAACGATAAGGAGGAATTTTCCATGCAGTATCTAGGCATCGAATACAACATGAAGCATACGCCCAAACTGGACCCTCAGTTTGTCCCCTTCGGCGTGTGGCGCACTGCCTATCTGAAGGACGCGAAGAAGCCTATCGCCATCGCCGTTGAGCGGGACAAGGGCCGCGTTTCCGTCCACCACACCTGCATCCATGGCACGCCGGAAATGGCCGAGGCCGACTACCGCTACGTGGAGCGCTATGTCAAGTTCCTGCTGTGGTCCATCGGCGGCTTCCGGGTGAGCGTCTGCGGATGCAGCGAGCTTGCCCAGCGGCTGAAAAAGGCCTACGACCCCAAGGGCGAGCGGCATTTTGACTTTACCTTCTTCAACCAGCTCTATGAGCGGGATCTGGAGATCGTTGACCTGCCTCTGGAAGATTGCCCCGCTGCCAACGAGGTCGCCGAACCCATCGGCGGCAATCTGGACGGCTGCCGCATCGGCTTCGACGCCGGCGGTTCCGACCGGAAGGTCTCTGCCGTGATTGACGGCGAGTGCGTCTACTCCGAGGAAGTCGTCTGGTTCCCCAAGCTCCAGACAGACCCCCAGTACCATTATGACGGCATCGTAGCCGCGTTCAGGAGCGCCGCTTCCAAGATGCCCCGGGTGGACGCCATCGGCGTGTCCTCCGCAGGCACCTTCATCGGCAACGCGCCCATGGTCGCGTCTCTGTTCATCAAGGTTCCCCGCTCCGAGTGGGACAAGGTCAAGACCATTTACGACCGCGCCGCCAAGGAGATCGGCGACGTTCCCATCGTGGTGGCCAACGACGGCGACGTGTCCGCGCTGGCGGGCGCCATGGGCTTAGGCGTGGGCAACATCATGGGCATCGCCATGGGCACCTCCGAGGCCGTGGGCTACGTGGACAAGGACAAGAATGTCCTCGGCTGGATCAATGAGCTGGCCTTCGCCCCCGTTGACCTGTGCGAGAACGCCATGCAGGACGAGTGGTCCACGGACATTGGCGTAGGCTGCAAGTATTTCTCTCAGGATGCGGTCATCAAGCTGGCGCCCGCCGCAGGCATCGAGCTGGACGAGAATCTGTCTCCCGCGGAGAAGCTGAAGGTCGTTCAGGCGCTGATGGAGAAGGACGACCCCAGAGCGCAGGCCATTTTCGAGAGCATCGGCGCGTATCTGGCATACGCTGTGGTGCTGTACTCCCAGTTCTACGACATCGAGCACATGATGATGCTTGGCCGCGTCATGTCCGGCAAGGGCGGCGACACCATCCTGCGGGTGTGCAACGAGATTCTGGCCGACGAATACCCCGCGCTTGCGAAGAAGTGCGAGGTTTCCCTGCCCGACGAAAAGACCCGCCGCGTGGGTCAGTCCGTGGCTGCGGCCTCCCTGCCCAGAATCAAGTAAAGAAATCCCTCAATATGACAGTTTCCCCGGGCGGTCTCGCCCGGGGAAATTTCTGCTTTTGCGGGACCACGCGCAAACGGAAGTCCGGCGGCCACTCTGATACTATTTCCTGATTAAAATCTTAATTTTAATCAGGAAGGCATCGCCTG
>OHJC01001155.1_pt1 | contig 12053 bp, 10 predicted proteins | sample 1568461 | NCBI WGS metagenome assembly OHJC01 (sample SAMEA3879535, study PRJEB24766) | human gut metagenome | biome: human-associated habitat; feature: feces | place: USA | collected 1985/1987 | reverse complement strand
ATTTTAGCAGAAAAGAGGATTATAATTTGTTAGATACCAATGAAGCCATTTACAGGCAGTATGAGACACTTGGAATATCAAAGGAGGTTTTGGATTTCGGAACCTCTGTAGAAAAGGAGCTTAAGGAGCGTTTTGACAAAATAGACACAAATGCTGAGTATAATCAGCTTAAGGTCATAGCCGCCATGCAGAAAAACAAGGTGAGCGCAGAGTGCTTCCAGGCATCAAGCGGCTACGGCTACAATGACCTCGGAAGGGATACACTTGAGAGAGTGTACGCAGACTGTTTTGGCGCAGAAGATGCACTTGTAAGGCCTCAGATTACCTGTGGCACACATGCACTTGCACTTGCACTCATGTCAAACCTGCGCCCGGGCGATGAGCTTTTAAGCCCTGTCGGAAAGCCTTACGATACACTTGAGGAGGTAATAGGCATACGCCCTTCAAAGGGCTCGCTTGCTGAGTACGGCATCACATATACGCAGGTTGATTTACTGCCTGACGGTGAGTTTGACTATGACGGAATAAAGAAAGCCATCAATGAAAAAACGAAGCTTGTCACAATCCAGCGCTCTAAGGGCTATGCTACAAGACCTACACTTTCGGTCAAAAGAATAGGCGAGCTCATTGCCTTTGTAAAGAGCATAAAGCCTGATGTGATCTGTATGGTCGATAACTGCTACGGTGAGTTTGTTGAGGATACAGAGCCTATCCAGGTTGGAGCGGACATGATGGTTGGCTCGCTGATCAAAAATCCGGGAGGCGGACTGGCACCAATCGGAGGCTATATTGTCGGCAAAAAGGAATGTGTTGAAAATGCCGCATACCGTCTCACATCTCCGGGACTTGGCAAGGAGGTTGGAGCTTCACTCGGAGTCATCCAGTCATTTTATCAGGGCTTTTTCCTTGCACCGACTGTCGTAAGCGGAGCATTAAAGGGAGCAATCTTTGCCGCAAAAATCTATGAAAAGCTTGGTTTTAAGGTAGTCCCTGACGGTACTGAAAGCCGCCACGATATCATACAGGCTGTAGAGTTCAATAACCGCGATGCCATGATAGCCTTCTGCGAGGGCATTCAGGCAGCAGCACCTGTAGACAGCTATGTGACCCCTGAGCCATGGGCTATGCCGGGCTATGACAGTGATGTCATCATGGCAGCAGGCGCATTTGTGCAGGGCTCATCCATTGAACTTTCTGCCGATGGCCCTGTGAAGCCGCCATATGCGGTTTATTTCCAGGGAGGACTCACATGGTACCATGCAAAGCTTGGAATTTTGATGTCTTTACAAAAACTTTATGAGAGAAATCTTGTTAAGCTTGATTAGGTGTGCTACAATTAACTGAAAACTTTGCTTAAATCCGTTGTCAATCGCCTGGGAGAAGCGAAAGGGATTAATGCATAATAACAAAACAATTAAAAATCTGCCGGCTTCAGAGCGACCATATGAGAAATTTTTATCGCTTGGAGCATCAGGCCTGTCAGACGCTGATTTACTTGCCATCATTATAAAGACCGGCACAAGGGACAAGACTGTGATTGATATTGCACAGGACATACTTTCCGGCAGGCATGGCAATCTGCTCAATCTCTATGAGATGTCCTATGAGGAGCTTCTTAGTATCCCCGGGATAGGGCAGATAAAAGCTATACAGCTTAAAGCGATAGCAGAGCTGTCGCTTCGCATAGCAAAGACAAAAAAAGGTTCAAAGCATCAGAATGAATAATCCTCAGACAATAGCTGACTACTATATGGAGCAGATGAGGCATCTCACAAATGAAGTCGTCATTTGTGCCTATTTTGATGTAAAAAGCAGATTCTTAGGAGACAAGTTCATATCCAAGGGTTCACTAAGCTCATCTGTAGTGGACGTAGGCTCCATCATCAGGACCGCCCTGGACAAAAATGCATCAAAACTTGTTTTATTGCACAATCATCCAAGCGGAGATTGTACTCCCAGCAGAAATGATATTGCTGTCACAGACAGATTAATTGAGGGCTCAGGGATTTTTTCCATAGAGCTTTGTGACCATATCATAATCGGAGATAACGAATATTATAGCTTCTATGAAAATAAACTTATATAAACAGAAGACGAGGTAGAATTATTATGAGCAACAACGTTTACGGAATTGATCTGGGAACAAACAATTTCAAGGTATACTCAAAGGCTACAGGCAAGACAATGCTTGAGAAAAACACAATAGCCGTAATAGACAAAAATCAGATATATGCATATGGAGACCGTGCATATGCCATGTATGAAAAGGCGCCTGAGACAATCAACGTCATATTTCCTGTTGTAGAGGGAGTTATTGCTGACTATAATCTGCTTCAGACTATGATTTTTGACTTTTTGGAGCACAAGACAAAGGCACGTATCAAAAATGCCGAGTTCATCATCGCTGTGCCGACAGATATCACAGATGTAGAGAAAAGAGCATTCTACGAGCTCTTCTATAAGAGCAAATCAAAGCCTAAAAAGGTCATGCTCTGTGAGAAGCCTATCGCTGATGCTGTAGGTCTTGGAATAGATGTAAACGAGCCAACCGGTGTCATGATAGTAGATATGGGCGCTGACACAACAGAGACATCCGTTATTTCACTCGGTGGCCTGGTGCTTAGTGACCTACTTCATTTCGGTGGCAACAGACTTGACGAGTCAATTATCTCCTTTGTGCGAAAGGAGTTCAATCTTGTAATCGGACAAAAGACTGCAAAGCTGTTGAAGGAGACTATAGGCTCTGCACTTCCGGGAAGAGAGGACAGTATGGTCGTAGTGGGCCGTGATGTGGTAAGCGGCCTGCCTATTGAGATGGAAATTGGTTCAAAGATCGTTTACGAGGCTATGAAATCAAACCTTGAGTCTATATGCACATCAATAAAAATGATTCTTGAGAAGACTCCGCCTGAGCTTGCAAAGGATATCATCCATTCAGGCATTTATATCACAGGAGGCGGCTCACAGCTTGCAGGACTTGACCAGCTCTTTGAACAGATTACAGGTATAAAGGTCATCTGCTCAGAATGTCCTGAGGAGAGTGCAGTACGCGGGCTCGTACAAATAGTTTCTGATTCAAAATATAAGAGACTTCCGTTCAGCATCAAAAAATAATAACCGAGGTTAACATGAGTAAGAATTTTCGCAATCGAAAGAGAAAGCACAATAAAAAGCTGCCTGCAAGATACACACTGTTGATTATGACAGCAGTCTGCTTTGTGACCATGCTGTTAAGCCTTACCTTAAATATCTCCGGTGGTCCTTTAAAGACTGTTGCCGGATATGTATTCATCCCAATGCAGAAGGGTATAAACAGCTTTGGAATCCACATTTCAGATAAGGTTACAGAAATACGCACATTAAAAAATGTCAAGGCTGAGAATAAAAAGCTCAAGGCCGAGGTAGAAGAGCTTACAACACAGCTCACAACAAACAAACTTGAACAGTATGAGCTTGACAATTACAGACAGCTTCTGGATTTGGATGCCAAATATCCATCATATCCCAAGGTCGCTGCCAGTGTCATAGCAAAGGACAGCGGAAACTGGTTTTCTACCTTTACTATCGACAAAGGAAAAAAAGATGGAGTGGACGTAGGCATGAATGTGCTTGCAGGAAGCGGACTTGTAGGTATTGTTACCGATGCTGGCGATAATTTTGCCAAGGTACGCTGTATCATAGATGATGCCAGCAAAGTCAGTGGCATGGTTTCCACCACGGAGGACAATCTCACCGTCAGTGGCAATATAAAAACCATGAACGATGACAAGGTAATTACCTTTACTGAGTTAAAGGATGACGACAACAAGGTGAAAGAGGGCGATCCTGTTGTTACCTCATACGTGTCAGACCGTTACCAGCAGGGCATACTGATTGGCTATGTGACAAAAATCGAAAATAATTCCAACAATCTGACAAAATCCGGCACTATCACACCGGTTGTAGATTTTGAGCATATCGAAAATGTCATGGTCATAACACAGCTTAAGCAGACCGGTGACACTAAGACAGCTGACGACACCGAAAGTACAGAAACAGCCGGTGACAGCCAGACTGAAAATTCAACTGAAAATAAGTAAGGAGCAGCATGAAACGTAGAATTGTTTTATTTATAATAATAACTTTATGCTTTGTATTGCAGACCACGCTGTTTAAGACTCTTTCCTTTGCCAATATCTCACCAAACCTGTTGATTATAGCCGTATCATCCTTTGGCTTTATGCGTGGCAAAAAGGAAGGACTGTGGGTAGGCTTCTTTTGCGGCCTGCTTATTGACATATTTTGCGGAAATTATATAGGACTGTATGCTTTAATATATATGTATATCGGTTTTATCAATGGATTATTCCAGAAAAGATTCTATCCTGACGATATAAAGCTTCCTATGCTTCTGATAGGAGGCAGCGATTTGTTTTACAATCTGGTAGTATACTTTTTCATGTTTTTACTGCGTGGCAGATTTAGCTTTTTGTACTATCTGAAGTCAATTATCATACCTGAATTTGTATACACAATGGTTATCAGTATACTTTTGTATCTGGTATTTCTTAAGGTAAACCAGAAGCTGGAAGCATACGAGAAAAGGAGAGCAAAGAAATTTGATTTATGATATAAAAGATTTTCTGAAGAAATTTTTCAGCTCAAGACTTTTTGTATTGGCAGCAGTAATTATTCTCATGTTTGTCCTGCTTGCCGAAAGAGTCTTTACCCTTCAGATTATTAAAGGTGCGGATTATCAGAAAAACTTCATAATGCTGATTAAAAAGCCGCTGTCCATAGAGGCATCAAGAGGCAATATATACGATGTAAATGGTGAGCTGCTTGCTTACAATCAGCTTGCATACTCTGTAGTCATCTCAGACAACGGCAGCTATTCATCTACGAAGGAGCACAATCGTCTTTTAAACAAAGAGCTTAATGAAATTATCAATGTGATAAAAAACAATGGCTGCTCCATATATAATGATTTTCCGGTTGTTTTAAACGATGATGGTACATACAGCTTTACATTCACATCTGAAACCTCAAAAAAGAGATTTCTGTCAGATGTGTTCGGAAAGAAATATGATAAGCTCGAATACAATAAGGCACTTGGATTTGACGAGGCAAATGCCAGCGCCCAGAATATTATTGATTTTCTAAGCTCTGACCAGAATGAATGCTTTGATATAAGCAGCAAGTATGATACACAGGCCACTTATAATATTGTAGTGATGAGATATGCCATAAAACAGAACCGATTCACTAAATACAAAACCACTACTATTGCAAAGGATGTAAATGATTCGATAGTAGCATATGTCAATGAACACTCAGATACTCTTACCGGCATATCAATTGAAGAGGATACCATCCGCAAGTACAACTATCCTGAATATATTTCATCGCTCATAGGATACACAGGCAAGATATCTACCGACGAGTATAATGAGCTGTCAAAGGATGATGACTCATATACACAAAATGATATGGTAGGTAAGTCAGGCTTAGAGCAGTACTATGAGAGCTATCTGCGAGGCAAAAACGGTGAAAAACAGGTCTATGTAAACAATGTCGGTAAGATAAACGAGGTAATAAGTCAGAAGAATCCTGTTTCCGGAAATGATGTCTACTTAAGTATTGACATCAAGCTGCAGGAGGCCACATACAAGCTGTTAGAGCAGGAGATGGCCGGAATTGTTTACTCCAAAATAAAATCCGGTGAAATACCTATAAATGATGTTTACTTTGCACTGATCAACAACAATGTAGTTGACCTGACACATTTCAATGCATCAGATGCATCAGCAACTGAGCAGGCTATATACAATTCATTCAGCGGTCAGCTGCAGGATGCATTATCCACTATTGACAGCGAGCTTGAAAGTGGTACCTCAGGCACTGCCTCCATGTCGGAGCAGACACTTGATTATTTTACATGTGTTATGTCAGTGCTAAACGATGATGGACTGCTGTTGAGCAAACAGATAGATACCTCTGATTCCACATATGCCTCATGGAAGGCTGGCACACTCTCACCGCGTGACTATCTCAAATACTGCATTTCAAAGCAGTGGATAGACATCACAAAGCTTGATGTGGACCAGAAGTATGCTGATTCAAGCGAGATTTACACAGCACTCTGCTCGTATATCAGGGATGCCATGACTGACAATAAAGACTTTGCCAAAATTATATACAAATATATGGTAAATTCCGGGGCGGTCACTGGACAGCAGCTGTGCCTTCTGCTTTTTGACCAAGGTGTACTCGATTATGACGATGCAACAGTAAGCAACATTGCTAATGGCTCCATCAGTCCATATGCATTTCTTATGGACAAAATAAACAATATAGAGATAACACCTGCACAGCTTGCCCTTGACCCATGTACAGGCTCCTGTGTCATAACTGATGTAAAGACAGGACAGCTAAAGGCTTTAGTCAGCTATCCGGGCTATGACAACAACAAGCTTGCAAACACTGTAGATGCTGATTACTACCAGTCTCTCAGAGAGGACAAGTCTAATCCGCTATGGAATTATGCAACCCAGGAGCAGACTGCACCGGGATCTACCTTCAAGATGGTATCAAGCACCGCAGGTCTTGCCGAGGGAGTCATTGATACTTCATCAAAGATTAATTGTACCGGAATATTTACAGAAATCAGCAATCAGCCAAAATGCTGGATTTATCCTGGTGCGCATGGTATGGACAATGTATCTGAAGCTTTAAGGGATTCATGTAACGTATTCTTCTACACAACAGGCTTCAGGCTTGCAAGCAAGGACACCGGTTCATATGACGATGAAAACGGTATGAAATACATACAAAAATATGCATCTATATACGGACTGGACCAGAAATCAGGTGTTGAGATAGTAGAAAAGACGCCGTCCATTGCCACACAGTATCCTGTTATGGCAGCTATCGGACAGAGTAATAACAACTTTACGACTATTTCTCTTTCAAGATATGTGACAGCAGTTGCTTCCGGAAAGCTTTATGACTATAAGCTGATGAACAAAATTGTGGATGCAGACGGCAAAACAGTCAAGCAGTATGATTCAAAATCAACCGATATATCAGGCACACTCACTCAAAGCCAGTGGGATGCCATCCATCAGGGAATGCGTATGGTGGTCGAAGACCTGCACGATGTATTTGGCGGCTTTACAGGCGTTGAGGTGTCCGGTAAGACAGGAACAGCACAGCAGGTTGAGACAAGACCAAACCATGCACTGTTTGTAGGATACGCTCCATCAAGCAATCCTGAAATTACAATAGCTACACGTATATCATATGGATACAGCTCACACAATGCTGCAGCTGCATCCAGAAATATAATTTCATATTATTATAATCTGGAGTCACTTGACAATTTACTCGCAGTCAAGGCTGAGGGTGTAAACTCATCAGGCTCAAGTGCCAGAACAGACTAGGAGGTTTATTTTTGTGAGTGAAGCAATAGTTTTCACTTCAGGAAAAGGCGGTGTTGGAAAAACTACGGTTATTTCCAATATCGGAGTTGAACTTTCACAGTTAGATAAAAAAGTCATCATGCTCGATACAGACATGGGACTTCGCAATCTGGACCTGGTAATGGGAATAGAGGACAAGGTCAATTACAATATCCTCGACATCTTAAACCGCTCATGCCGTATCAGACAGGCAATCATACGCAATAAAAAGTATCCCAATCTATATGTAATTCCTGCAGCACCTTCCATGGATACGTTATGCAGCTATGAGGCACGCTTCAAGATACTTATAGAGGAGCTTAAAGCAAGCTTTGATTATTGTCTGATAGATTCTCCGGCGGGTATCGACAGCGGCTTTTGGTTTTCAGCCTCACCTGCAGACCGTGCGATAGTAGTTACCACACCGCATGTTTCTGCCATACACGATGCAAGGCGATGCATAAGCCTGCTCGACAGCGCACATATTGACGATATATCAGTCATTGTTAATGCATATGACAAGCATATGGTAAGAAGGCATCAGATGATATCAGATAATGATATTACAGCACTTCTTTCTACCAGGATTATCGGCACTATTCCCTATGACAAAAGTGTTATCATTTGCCAGAACAGAGGAATACCTGTCCGTGAGGCTAAAAGCAGGCTTGGTCCTGTATTTGCCCGGATATCCGGTCAGATAATCCATTCCTCTGACGATATGAGAGGTGCCGCTGTATGATGCATAAATTTTCCAAAACAGGAGAATACGCAAAGAAAAGGCTTAAAATAGCACTTGCAGAAGATAGAAGCACAATATCTGCTTCTGACAATATGACACAGATTAAAAAAGAAATAAAAAGCGTGATACAAAGACATATGAATATAAACGATGAAGCTTACGAAGTCCGGATTATCATGCGCGACAAAAAATCAATTAATAACCTTTAACAAAATACCTTTTGACCATCATGTCATTAGTATTAGAATTAAGATTACAAAGATAACAGATAGGAAGTAACAAAATGCTCAAACAGTACAGACTAAAGAATTATCACTTTCAATTAGTAGTATACATAATAGCTTTGTCGATTATAGGCATCCTGCTGATAGGCAGTGCCAAGCACTCCGTACAAAATAAGCAGATAATAGGCTTTATAATGGGACTGACTATTATGATAGTGCTTTCCCTTGTAGATTACACATTTCTGCTCAAATTCGTGTGGATATACTATGCCGGAATGATTGTGCTGTTGTTGCTTGTTCTATTTGCAGGTGATGATGCAAAGGGTGCACAGCGCTGGTTTGAGATCGCAGGTATCAGATTCCAACCGTCAGAGATTGCGAAAATTATACTTATTTTGTTTTTTGCTTATTTCTTTTCCAGGTTTGAGGATAGTATAAATACAGTAAGAACTCTTGCATTATCTGCAATTTTTGCCGGTATCCCTTTATTCCTTATCTTAAAGCAGCCGGACAACTCAACGACAATTCTTACTGCATTAATTTTCGCTACCCTCTTGTTTATTAGCGGATTAAGTTATAAAATAATAATGCCGGTACTTGGAGTTTCAGTACCGATAGTTTTGATAGTGATAAGCTATATATATACACATGCCGATGCACTCATCAAAAAAGGCTTTTACCCTGCTACACGTATAATGTCGTGGCTTGACCCGACAAATTACGCTGATACAGCAGCACAGCAAAGGAACTCTATCTGGGCTATAGGCTCAGGACAGTTGTTTGGCAAGGGACTTAACAACTCTGTTGTAACCTCTATGAAGAACACCAACTACATCATAGAGCCTCAAACAGATTTTATATTTGCTGTTGCCGGAGAGGAGCTTGGCTTTATTGGTACAATCAGTATAATAATTCTTTTGCTTCTTATCGTAATTGAGTGTATACTTATAGCAAGGAAGGCAAAGGACACAAGCGGAAAGCTCATATGCTGTGGCATGGGAGCACTTATAGGCTTTCAGGCCTTTATCAATTTGTGCGTAGCCACAGGTCTTATGCCCAATACCGGTATGACTCTTCCATTTGTCAGTTATGGACTTACGTCACTTGTTTCACTGTACATGGGAATGGGAATTGTCCTGAATGTTGGATTACAGCCGAAGAAATATTCATAGGGAGGTTAGCAATGAACATAGGATTAGTTGCACATGATTCAAAGAAAAAACTGATGCAGAACTTCTGCATAGCATACAGAGGTATCTTAAGCAAAAATAATTTGTACGCGACAGGCACCACAGGACGTCTGATAGAGGAGGTTGCAAACCTCTCAGTACACAAATATCTTGCAGGACACTTAGGAGGCATCCAACAGCTTGGAGCACAGATTGAGCACAATGACATAGATCTTGTCATCTTTCTGCGTGATCCATTAAAGCCTAAGCCACACGAGCCTGAAGTAAACAGTATTTTCCGTATTTGTGATGAGCATAATATACCACTTGCCACCAATCTGGCTACAGCAGAGCTGCTCATTTTATCATTGGACAGAGGAGATCTTGACTGGCGTGAGATGTACAAGTAAACAAAGAATTAAACGACTGCTATGTCTGACATGCATAGCAGCGGTTTTTATGACCGGCTGTGGTACAAAGATTGAGAATGCATATGATACTTATTCCACAGATTATATAAATGGATATAACGGAAGTAATTATTTTGCGTCCAACCTTTGCGTCACAAATGATGTCAATTTTGGTCAGGACAATATGCAGTTTGCAAAAACCGCAGAGGGAGCCGGAGCCTTTAATATTGACACTCATCAGGTGCTGTATAGCCAGAATCTGTTTGAAAAGCTCTATCCTGCAAGCACTACAAAGATTTTAACTGCATACATAATTCTTAAAAACTGTGATTTAAATGCAACAGTCACAGTAAGCCATGACGCTGCAAACCCGGGTCATTCATCATCGGTATGTGGCCTAAAGGAGGGCGATGTCATTACAGTGCAGGACTTATTGTATGGGCTCTTACTTGAGAGTGGCAATGATGCGGCAATAGCACTGGCAGAGTACTGCAGTGGTTCTGTAGAAGAATTTGCCAAGCTGATGAACAGCACTGCAAAAAGTTTTGGTGCCACAAACAGCAATTTTGTCAACCCAAGTGGTCTTCCTGATGAAAATCATTACACTACCATATATGACATGTACCTCATTTTTTCCAATGCCATATCCTTAGAGAGCTTTGTTGCAATCATCAGTTCACAGACCCATGATGTGGCATATACAAATGCCCAGGGCGCGGCTGTTTCAAAGACCTTTAAGAATACCTGCGGCTATCTGACCGGAGCATATACAGCTCCTGAAAACGTCACAGTGACAGGAGGAAAGACAGGCACTACGGGTGAAGCCGGCTATTGCCTCGTACTGCTAAGCCAGAATGCTAAAAATGAGCGCATCATAAGCATAGTTTACAAGGCAGATGGTAAAAAGGATCTTTATAGCTTCATGAATGAAATACTTAGTGGATTTGCTAATTAAACATTGAGTTTTATGGTTATTTATACTATAATAATATCCAGTTACTGTTCCACTTACTGTTGTTACCTTTGTTTTATTTGCTTTTTTTCCTATTTGAAGCCACAATTCTGGTGTATACTGCCCTGAATAACTATATGCTTCTCCATATTGTTTATGTCCAGAATATGAAGGTAAGTTTACTTCTTTTATCTTTTCTGCTGTTGTTACTCCTGTTATTTCATTTACATCTTCTACTTTTACACTTCTTGCTTCTGTTGCATAACTATTTAAATACATTTTTCCTATTTTATCCATTGCATCTGGTCCATAGAAATAGCCTTCTGGTCCTCCTAAATATAAATATGGCTTTTCCGCTGAATTAGCTGCTACTGTTAGCAAGTAATTTGCATCTCTTTCTATCGGGTCTGCTGATATTAGCTTTATTCCACCTGTTTTACTGTCTATTCCCAATACTCTCCATTTTACATTGTTTTTTGTTTCTGATAATGTATATGTTTGTGTTATATTTACTGTTGAATTTCCTTCTGAGTCTTTTCCATATATTCCACTTTCTGCACTTTTTACTTCTACTGTTCCACTTGTTGGATTTTTATAATCCACATAATCACCTATATGCAAGTGTTCTGCATTTGTACATATTCCATCTGAATTTGTACATTTATCTTCTACTGCTTTTTGATACATTGCTAATAATGTTCCTTCTTTTGCTACTATTTTTCCTTCTGTCCACATATCTATTTGATCTTTCAATCTTCCTAATGAATCTAGGTCATTTTGCTCTGCTTCTTTCCACTTGTTTTGTGAATCTTTTGCTCTTTTTATGATTCCACTATCACTAAATAGTACATTTATTGAAACCCCTGCTAATATTAATAGCACAACTATTGTTACTACTAATGCTATTAATGTAATACCTTTTGGGTTAAAATAACTTGCTTTGTTTTTTTGTTTTGTTTTCATGATTTTTTTCCTCCCTTGTGCCTCTTTCTATTATTTTTCTTTTGATTTGTAGTATTATAATAATATATATTTCTAGAATTTACAATAAGTTTTTGTTTGATTTCAAGAAAAACTTAGCAATTTCTTTCAATTTTTCTTGAAAACTTTTGCTCAG
>OHJC01001115.1_pt1 | contig 12363 bp, 11 predicted proteins | sample 1568461 | NCBI WGS metagenome assembly OHJC01 (sample SAMEA3879535, study PRJEB24766) | human gut metagenome | biome: human-associated habitat; feature: feces | place: USA | collected 1985/1987 | reverse complement strand
CCTCAAAAAGGCCAAGAATGCACATTGCATGCATATATGGACAATCTCATCAAAGGAACAGTCTTCACAAGGACGAAATATGGCGACGGAGGCGAGGTTCTGGATGCAGGATATAATCCCGCAGAAGATGCTGTCTATGTTCTTACCTATAAGGAAGACGCCATATAGCCCTGGGCGCTCTGCAAAATCACCCTTCAGGATGGTTACTTTGTCCATGAGAACCAGCACTCCTTCTTCGATGAAGACGGTGGTCAAAAGTACTTCACTCTCGCCATGGGCCGCGAATGGACCGGCGGTGATGTTTTCGACGACTTCTGCTAAGCCTGCTTAAAAATCGCTTCCTGAATACCCTAGATACTGTCGGTCGCGACATCGCTGAACTCCTTCCCAGGGACCGGGCGTCCCAGAACCAACTTTGACAAAGTTGCTGCAATTAGTGACAGAATCGTGACTAATCGCAACTAATCAGATCCTAATTGCAAAACTCGCCTCACCGGAGGCTTACACTCTGACTATATATAGAATACGCTCTTATTTCGTAAGCCTCCGGTCTCCCGCGTCATGGACTTCTAAATTATTATCCGGAACTTTGGCCATCCAAAACATGTAAGATCAAAGATTCAAAAAAATTAAACAATAATGCGATTCACTCGCATATGGACCATTTTCGTGAGGTCACGAAAATGGTCCATTACACAGAAAGGCTTGTCATAGGCAGGCCTTTAATTGTATTCAGCGGTCAAGCTGAGCATCACCTGCCTCGCAGCTGATTTCAAGTGGGTATTATTCATATTCAGCGAGTTCCTTAGGGATTGTCAGATTGTATTTGGCCATATACTTGCCTATAGATACAACCATATAGCGTGATTTTCTAAGTTGTATTATTTCAATGTCCAATGCCTTGAACCATAAATGTCCGGACTTCTCGACAATGTATGCCTGTCCGCATCGACAAATACCTTTTATCACAAGGGGCTTTCTGTCCTCAGACTCTTTCCACTTAGTTAAATATGTTTAAATTTTCCTTTTAAGCATGGCGAAATCATACTCTTCCTGCCAACCCATTAAATTTCAATAAACTTAGCCGGATCAAATCCGTTCATCAGGTGTTTATTTTCAAAAACATATCCCATTTGATTGCTGATTATACGAGTACCGCCAATCTCAGCGTCAATGTTGGTGTGCGAATGCCCGTAAATCCAGGCATCGATCCGGCTGTCGGCAATCAGTTCTCCGTATTCACTTGCAAAGACGCTGTTCAACACGGAACTTCTATTGTATCTTCATCTTATTGTTCTCCTTTCTTTGATTGTTCAATTTGTTTCTCGATAATTGCTTTCACTTGTGCAAAAGAGACCGGTGTGAAATCATTGTTGTCCACTCCGACATCATATTGTGTCGGAAGAAGCATACTCAGCCGAGGTGCATCCTTTCCGGTATTGTTTCTGCTTGTATGCACGTGTCCAAAAAGTTGCCATGTACCATTGTATGAGCCTCCATAGCAAAGGAACGGACAGTGATTCAGATATATCTTCTGTTTATCTACCTCGATATACATCTGCATTGATATATGCTCGAAGTATTTCGTGTAATTTTGCCTCAGATTCTTGATATCGTGGTTGCCGGAAATAAGGTATATTTTCCCGTTCAGCCGGCTCAGTACATTTATCCATTCGGCAGAACCTCCCAGACAGAAATCTCCCAGGTGGAATACGATATCCTCCGGACCAACCACGCGGTTCCAGTTGGAAATAATTGCTTCATTCATGTGTGACACATCCTTGAAAGGTCTGTTGCAGAACCTGATGATATTGGCGTGGTCGAAGTGAGTGTCGGATGTAAAGAACACCCTGCTTCCATCAAATTTAAAATTCATAATTTTTTCTTTCATGCGCATCTCTGCGCGGTTAATAATATGTTACAATTCTACCTTTGGACGGAATTGACGGAGAAGAGTTCATCGCCCTAACGTCACCAACAGGCACAAAAATAAACTGCAAGCCGAATGCAGATCCGGGCATTGTCCGGAATATGCTGAGGCGTAGCGTTTATTGTAGATCAAAGATCTAAAATAAAACCGTCGAAAAGTTTGGTAATGACTCTCCGACGGTTTTCATATATCGCATCAACGGGATACCTGCATCAATGTATCCCCGATGGTTTATCAAACGTTAGTCGGAAAATTTCGCAATTAGTATTGAATGTTTCAATGCCCGAAGTATGGACATGCGACATCCCTTCAAGGCATTTGATACCTTGAGCAGATAAGTTTATCCAGTTGTTCATCCTTCTTTGCTGCATTGTAAACTATATATCTTTTGATTCAATCAACTCTGCAAAATTATGGTTTTTCTTGAGAACCGGCAAATTTCTTTATAAAACACCTGTCGTTCTGGACAATACGAATCTGCTATTTATATTTTTAGCAATAAAATCAATACATATTAGTTAGTTGCTCATTGCAATCATTTTGCTATCTTCGTGAAAAAATGGCACAATCAGCTCTTACAATTAGATTGGACTCCGATTTGAAAATGCAATTCGACAGTCTTTGCGAAGAATTCGGTATGAGCACCAACACGGCGTTCAACATTTATGTGCGTCAGGTGGTCAGAAGCCGTCGTATTCCATTCGCCATTGAAGCTCCAGCAAAGGACGACATAATGAACAAAGGACGTGCAGCATTCTATGAGATGAGACAGGCAGCCGCGGATGCAGGCATTCAAGATATGTCTCTTGACGAAATTAATGAGGAGATCAGACTTGCACGGGAGTCAAAGTAATTGACGCAATCGTGGAAGCAGGTATAGAATCCGGAAGAGTTACAAGCTCTGATGAAGTTCATTGACCCGAAAGATGTTGTCTTCTACGAAGTGGCCATGTCAAAAGACAACTCTTACCTCGTTACCGGAAACACAAAACACTTCCCGGCAGTAAGAAGAGTAGTTACCCCCAAACGAGATGTTGGAGATTCTCAACTCGCTTGATAACGAGTAGCCTTCTACATTGACTTTCAAATATTTAGGCGTATTGCTTCGGGCATCAACTATACGTCTCATCTTCCTGTCCAAGAATCAATGTTTTCTTCGCGACAAATAAAACGCAAAATTTGCGGATTATCTGTCGCAAATATACTCTAACTTCTGCCTCTCCTTGTCTGACAACTCGGGTTTTGCTGAAAGGAATTCCTACAGTTCGGTAATGTGTGAAGTCTGCGCCTCGGGAGTGAAGTCAACTTTATCAGTCTCGGTCTCGGCCGCTTTGTCCTGAGCGATGGAATCGTCTATCTGATCCAGCAGAGCACGTTTCTTTTCCTGAAGCTTAGCCCGGTTCTTCTCCACGGTCTTGCGCCATACAAAGGTGGACTTGTTGGCTTTGATCTCTATTTTTGTGCCGTCGATGTACTCCACATCAAGAGCAATTAAGCCTTTGTCAGCCAGCAACTTCTTTGCCCGAAGCGATTTTTTTTAATACCTCCATCTCCTTATAACTACTAATTATTCACTCTATCAAATTATTCGATCAATCATTAATGAGTCGGAATCGGTTTTGCAACTCTGTAATCCTTGTAAGAAGATCCTGGAAAGAAAGATGCTCCCCATACACGAAATGCTCCAGCATCTCACCATAGTCGGCTTCCCATTCTTTCAGGCATCTTTCCGGAGGAAGGAACTCAATAGATTCAGGATAGTCCTTGTCATAATCGGCATAACCGACATGATAGAACTTGCGGCGATGCTCCACTATCTTTCCATACAACTCCTTATCCGACAATGCCATTTTGCCGAATTCAGTATCAATTTCTCCAGATCGTATAGGTGGCGAGTCATCCTGAGGCTTCTCGGCTCCGTCTTCTGGAACTCTTCGTTCAACAGAAAAGCCTTTTCCAGGAATGTCCTTGACGGCAGAATCACCGGTATCGTGCATTCTGTTTCATTGTCATCCTCAGGGAAGTAGGCACCAATAATTGAACTGATGGTCCGCATTTCAAACGGCTCGTCCATAGAGAGGCAACTTATCTCAATCTTGACTCTAGACGGCACATATGGAGAACTGTCAGAAGACACGGAAGAATAGTTGACGTAAATCACTGTGGGATCCGCATCGGAGGATATAGGCGTTCCTACCTCATCTACAATCTCCGGCTTCACTTCATATCCAGAAAGTCCTAACTCTTTCATCTGTGCGTCCAAATCTTCAGCAAGATCGGCAACAATAAACTTGCGGCTCTTCTTGCGGAGATTCTTCAGTTGGGTATTGTTTGCCAGTTGAGGGATAAAGAAACGATGGTTCAGCGCAACGTCAATATCTTCCGAGAAACGGTCTATCAAGTGCCAGCCCTTACTCAGAGATGTTCCGCCTTTGAACTCTAAATGCTCTTTGCACGAAGTCTTGAAAAGAGCTTTCAGTGTCATACTTACCCACCAGTCTTTCTCCACGGCATACTCCGGAAGATGTTCCTGTGCTGCAGCTTGCTGTAGAATCACCCTCCGCTCCAGCAGTTCCTTATCAATCCACTTTGTCATTTCTCAATCTCCTTTGCGATATTCCAAATAGTCTTCCTCACCCAGATAGGCGCCACTTTCAAGTCGTGCTCAAATGTCTCAATTGGCAGGTTCTTTTGCAATAACCCCTTGATAGCCGTCCGATGCTGATCAGTCATCCTGTCCTCGCCGATGGATTTCATCGCCTGAATAAGGATGGCCAGAAATTCGTTCTTGACTGCGAAGTTCTTGGGGACACAGCGTTTGAACGTGACGGTCCTAGGACCCACCTCGATCTTGCGGGCAGAGCCCGAAGTCAAATATACATAATTCATCGGAACCTGTGTGGAGAGCGCCAGCATATTCTGCGCAGTCGCCCCTGTCGGCAATACCTGGGCATTGTCCCTGCGGGCAATCGCCCTCACAAGATCCCCCACCTCGGGATAGAGAATTCCGAACCGGGTCTCAATGGGTTTATAATAGACTCCCTTTGCCAGGCGGCATAGGAGTCCCTTCTCCGCGAATTCCGACAGGAGGCGGCTTATAAAAACGTCGTTGCCGGTCTTCGCAAAGTCAGATACAAAGAACAAAGTGCCTGCCTCGCTCTGCTGTATCTGCTGCTCTATGTCATCAACAATACGCATAGTATCTAAGTAGAAAATTTTTGCAAAAATTTCTACCTGCAAATATAAGTGATTTCAGAATACGATGCAACAAACCTCACAAATAAGCAAATGAACATCATACATCAATGCTATCATTCCGTTTGCCCAAGAAGACTCTTTTCCGGAAGATATGAACCCGAAAGTTCTTTCAGTCCATTCATTGGCCTGCCTGTTTCTTCGGGCTTGCTCAATGATGAAAGCTTGTTTGAAACGTTCTACAGTTTTTGAATCTGAATACCAAGCATATTTTGAGATTTTCTTCTCCAATTCATCTGTCCAAGGTCGAGCATTGAATCCCCAATGAAACAATAATCGATGTTTACAACGGAATCCAAATTCATCCCTCAGATAATTATAAAAACTCTTGCCGCCAAATTCATCGCACTCCTTCCCCCAACAATTGTCAATTAAGTCGCTTGTAATCATTCCAAGCCACTTTTCTATTGCTATATTTTCAGAAACGGCACTTCCGTTTAAGTCAGACTTAAACGGAAGTACTGAATAGATCTCCTTTACATGAATATTGCCATTCCCATGCGCATAAGTGCATACGGATAAGCATATGCCTAATAGCATTATACTGAAAATGAGGCAGTCCTTTATGAATTGCTTACTCATCTTTAGATGGGTCTTGCGTTTCAGCTTTAATAATTTCTTTGATTTTTGAGATAAGATCCTCAATATAGGTCAATTCACCCCCAACTGCGGTCTCTTTCTTGAAACGTCTGTTTATCGTTTCGACATATGGGTCCTTCGCATCGGGGCCGAAAAGGGAACAAACCATCTCTTTTTTTCGTTCGGCTTCTTCATGCATACTCTTGTACATCTTACAGCGATATTCAATCTGCGTATTTAAGCCTTTTTTAGCATCATCCATATTTATTCCCAATTAAGTTTTGGACAATTTACACTTTTCTGAGCACCCTTTACTGTACCAGTCCATGTCCATGTATTATTAAAATTGAAGTATGATGAATATTCCGAGTAGCAAGAACGCAAGAAATCCGTAATATCATTACAAGAGGTATTGCAGTTTGTTAATCGGCTATTCTTATCCGCATAAATTGTTGCGCAGTCTTTCGCCCTTAAATCAGAGTTGCCGCATAATCCGCCATAATTTGCATGGGAAGAAGTAATGGTTGAATAACAAAGCACTTGTTGCTCTGAATCATCAAAGTCAGTAAAACCGCCTATCCCTCCAAGATATTTTGCATTTGAATTATCACAAGACAATGATCCTGTCGCATAACTTCCATACACACGAATATATCCTCTTGCGTAGCCATAGATTCCTCCGGAATAATTATCAGAGACTTTCAAAACAACGTCAGCTTTACATCCTGAAAGCGTAATATCCCCAGACCCATATGATCTGGGGGTATCTCCGCCATAGATTCCTGCAACTTTGGAATCACCTGAAAGAGTTCCTTTGTAAGAGCAATTAGTAATGTAATCATAAGAATGGCTTCCTCCACCACAAATGCCGCCGATAAATGATCCTCCGGAAATATTAGCATCAACATGACAATTATCTATTGTCATTTTGTGGCTATGACGTAAAAATCCAACGATACCTCCAATTTGGTTGTTTCCCAAAATTACATTTGAAGAGGAATTAGATATGACCCGGTTATTTGAAATAGACATATCGTAGTCGTTATTCTCATACCCGTAATAGCCAATAACCCCTCCTACGTTACTGTCCCCTAATATCTTAGACTGTGTATTCAAGTATACAGTGCAATTTATTATCGTTCCTTTCGACCATAATGTACCAGCAATGGCACCTATGTTATTTGAATTACCAGACTGAATATTGACCCCATTTATTGTTAAGGATTTTATTGCCCCTGTAACTTTTGAGAATAGCCCCAGATTGTCCTCTGTACGCGTTATTTTCAAATTTGAAATAGTACATCCATTCCCGTCAAATGTGCCGCTGAAGTCAAAACCTGGCCAACTAAGATTATTAAGATCGATGTTGTTACACAAAATGAAACATTTATTTGTGTAGTCTTTTATCAGTACCAATTGAGAGCCGGTTTTAATTTGATATGGATCCACGCTTGTTCCGGAACCGCCTGCAAACGAAGACGCTTTTGTTCCATCCCACTTATCACTCTCGGTATCTTGCGTAGTTACGGTTATTTGTTCACTATATGAAATGCCTTGAGAATTCTTAGCATAGGCTCTCACATAGTATGTTGTATTTACGGTCAATCCAGTAACATTGCTTACATATGAGCCTAGTACACTGGTTATTCCAAGGTTTGTTCTCTTGTCATTAACAGTTGGAGATGGAGATGTACTCCAACAATGCCCATATTCAATTATTTGAGCTCCACCTGTTGCTACAATTGTCCCGGAGATATCGAAAGAGTTTTGGGTGATATTGGAGGCGGAATTTCCGGTTTTAACTGTCGGAGTAGTTATGACCACTTTTTTCATGGATAATTTTAATGTGACAGTCCCTGAACTTTTGCCCGAGAAGGCCACATTAACCGTTTGTGTATACGCCCCCTCTCCGACTTTTGTTCTGTCAACGGTTACAGTAAAGGAATCATTAGAGTCATATTTGACTGTTCCCTCTGTTTTGCTGAAAGTGAGCCATTTGGGAATATTCGAAATTGAATACGAGCAATCCGAGGAACTGTTATTATAGCAATAGAATGTCTTGTTGTCTTCCAAATCTCCAAAATCATAACTGGTTTCAGACAGAGAAAAAGATGATTTCGCTTTTAACAGACAATCTGCCGTCGTCTCTTCTCCAACTTTTACGGTAACTGATTTCGAGTCCTCGGTATATCCGGATTTTGAAAATGAGAGTGAATATTCACCAGGAGTCAGTCCGTTGAATTCATACTTTCCATCAGATGAAGTAGTGTATGTTTTCCCTCCAGGGCTCAATGACACCTGACAATTTGAGATGAGCCTTGCATCATTATAGTCCTTTACACATCCTATTATTGAGCCAACTTTTGAAGAAGACTTTTGTAGCATAACAGAGGTTGAGGAAACTTGACCTGCAACAACGGCAACATCTTTGGTCTCATCATCGTATCCTGACTTGGAAAATGATAGCGTATAATCGCCTGCTTCAAGATCATTAAAGGAAAATTCTCCATATTGGTTCGTTGATGTTGATTTTCCACCTGGAGAAAGCGATACACCGCAATTGGATATCAATTCTCCTGTTTTATAATCTTTAACGGTTCCTTTAATATCTCCTGTCAAGTCAACAATGTCTTTCGCACATGAAGTAGCAAGAAAGATAGATATGATATAAACGAATCTCAATGCTTTCATGATAAATATCTTTAGTTAAGATTTATTGGTTGCCCATGGACATTTAATGAGTTTCCATATTCAATATCAAAGTCTCTAGCATCTGAGCTGCTCCAATTGGACTGACATACTTGAACTTGATTATCTACGTAGTCCGATGCATTTTCTTTTAAAGATTCATATGCAGCATTGACGGCGTTATACGTTTTTTCTTGCCAAATTTTTGTCTCAATATCGGCATAAATCCATTTTTTTTGTTTTGATACATCGGAGCAGCTGATTACTAGCAATGCAACAGCTGAGAGAAAAGGGAAAATAAAGAGTTTTTTATTCATTGTGGTATATTTTTAAAATTTCAAGGCCAATCCAAATCCGATTGTGTTTGAATCAGCATATGGTATAGCAGATAAACTTGCCTTTATTTACAGTTACGCGTTTTGCTCCAGGTGCAACAAAGGCATCAATTAAATTGTAGACATAAATTGCAGCCGCAGCTCCAATACAGACATTACGGCCTGTCTCCCATGAGTCGGCCATAGAATTATATTCTGAAGCATGTTTCGGTTGTTCTTGCATCTTTTTGATATAGGATGCTCGTGTGTTTTCACAGAGTATAATTCCACCGGCAGCCGCAATTTCTCCAGCAAGTATCAACGATCCTTTTACAACACTTCCTTTATAAAATTGCCCGACACTAGGGATTATTGAAAGAAAGCCGGAGCCTGCGCCATATTTTGCTGAGACCTTAATATCGTCATTATAGCTACCGCCATAGGAATTCTTATCTGTCACAGTATATAATACATCTACATTGTATTTGCCGGAGTTTTCTGTCCAATATTCATCTATTTCACGACATACTATTTTTAGCTGGTGCCCATTTTCTGTGACATCAAGGATTATTTCCTGTTCATATTCGCTACCAGAGGATTTTTGATTCTGGTATAGGCGTTCCCTTGACTGAACGCTTGTATTAACTGTTAATCCTCTTTCAATTTCGAGTTTTTGCGACATTGAAACAAAAGCCATTTGCTTTGCACCGGCTAATGAACTTCCTACACCGTGGGAACGGACAAATATGTAGGTGCCAGATTGTGCTTCAGGTAGTGCTTGTGTGACCCATTTCGGCTTTAATTTGTCGGATTTGTTTCCCGCAAAAGCAAAATTCTGACTGAATATGGTGGCAGTCAGAATAAATAGTATCAAGTTAATATGTTTCATCCCTATCTGTATGGAGTTGTTGAGTTTGTCCCGGCAGAAGTGTTATTCTGACTTTGCCCTTGAATTCTTTGGCTTTCAAGGTTATATTGATTCTGCTGATTTTGGTATTGCATATCTCTTTGATGCTGCCGATCCAAATTATTCTGTTGCATTTCGTTCTGACGCTGCTGCTGTTGTTCACCAAGTGTCATTCTGTTATTTTGCGCATCAAGTGCATCCCATGCATGTTGCATATCTTGTTCGAATTTCTTCTCATTCGCACGGATTCTATCGCTTTGCTGTTGCATTACACTAAGGACACCCGCCCTATTGTATGTAACACACACTTCGTATTTATAGCGTTTTGTACTAGGGTTATATAACTTTCTGGTATCAAGCACAGAGGCTCCATTTACAACACCCTTTGCCGCTGTCATGACTTGATTTCTCGTAGATTCATCAAGAGCATATTCTGAATTAACTCCTGTCTCCTGCGTATACTGGTCAAGACCGGCTCTTACATATACTTCAATTTTCTCTTGGAGTGCTGCTATTGCCTGTGCCCTTGCCGCATTTAAAGCCATCTGCTCATTACCAGATTCGGCTTGACCAAACGCCCTTATTTCATTGGTGCCTAAAGCAAGTGACAATTCTTCAATGGGAGATTTGCGTACTTCTGTAAACCCAGAAGCATCATATCCTGGCTGTGACTGATATTGCTGTTGATATTGAGGTGCTTGCCCTTGATAAATTCCCTGCTGCGCCTGCTGATAATATCCCGGTTGCGGTTGATAGCCACCATAATTTGGATATTGTTGAGTTTGCGATTCTTGGGCTTTTCTTGCAGATCCACAAGAAACGATGGCAAGTATTGCCACGGAAAGGGTGATGATGTGTAATGTTTTCATTTGTATTGATGTTAATTTTTGCCTTTTTCGGCGCACCCCTTTCCGAATAAATATAAAAAAAGACGTGGGAGTCTTACTCTTGCTCACCCCGTTATCAGGCCTTGGCTGCCATCGAAAAGGATAAGCAACGTAGCTAGCCCACGTCAGGGATGATATACAGTAATCTCCACGCCTGAATAATGGCGCAGATGACCGAATCGTCATCACCAGTGGACGCTCCCGTTGCGCTATCTTCTTTTCGATTAAATCAAAGTGCCAAGTTTGATAACAGAAGATAAACGTCAGTAACGTCTTCAGTATGTCTGCCCACCCAACCCTGCAACCAGTTCCCAGAAATGGAATTCTCCGGAAAATCCGGCCGCTTGGCTAGCTAGGCAACTACAAATATACAACATTTTTTTGTAATTGATTCGGGATTTTGTTAGGTGAAGCCAATAAGACGGAAAAAACGTCTAAATTCATTCATCTTTCGGTATTTATGTTCGGAATTCATGTGCGAATTACGAATAACATTATGTCATATTTCAAATGGTACTCGGTCGTGCTCCTACGCCGCCGCTTCGTTACACCACCGATCTTTATTGGCTTCGGTCTCTGCGAGAGAAATATCCGCAAGTGGCCATTACACTCGCGGTCGCTCCCTGCGGCGGCACGGCCGCCGTTGTCATTGTCGGCGAAGTTTGCTATTTTTGCATTGAAGGTCAGAGGGACGAGTCGAATTTCAATCTCTTGCTTAATGCCCATTGGTTGCTACCTAGAAGCTACCTCTTTGGAGAAGACTTAGTCTCCGCTGCTTACTCCCTTTGGCGGACCTTCCGGAGATTGAGGATTTCGATATCATTATGATGGACAACCAGGCGATATCTCCTTCAGTCGGGACCGAAATGTTCCGCAGGATGAAAATAAGACGGCACTTACATGTTTATACTCTTCTGTGAAGAACAAAGGGGAAATATTATTGCCATCATATTCAAACTTTGAGCCTGTTGAGTTTATTAACACATTATTGCCATCTTCATCTATCTTTACTTCTTGCTCAATTCCATACAATATGCTAACTATCGCAGGAAATGTCCAAGTCATAGACATGTCTTCATGAAAATCGGAAAAAGCATACACAAAAGGGGGCCACTGACATGCGGTAATTCCCAATACTTTTGGCCACGATATTCATGAATCATTTTATCAAATAAAGGCCGTTGAAATAAAACTGGTATTTTATTCCTCAATTTTTCTAGCATTTCATCCGTGCTGATGGTCTTTGGCCATCATATTTTGTAACGATAGCCGAGCTTCTTCAATTGTTGTGATATCATAATCAATACATACCGTCTGATACCGTTTTAATGAATTTCGATCAAACAATAATGCGCTATAGGAAAGATCGAGATTATCTATCCAAATCCAATCAAACTTTCATCATCTGATGTATAGTATTCAATTTCGGTTGTAGTGATAGTCGCGATAGGGTCCCTAGTGAAAAGGAGGAGTAGCCTTGCTTTATTTTTGTTTAAAGGTTTCATTTATCATATGGTTCATTCCACGCTACAAATAAACTTGGTTCATTATTCGAATGATCAAAAATTGAAATGTCAGTCTTATCGTAGCGACCTGATTTAAATAGTTCGCTTTCGATAATGCAATGGCCCCGCGCATACTGTCCTCGCTGATTTCTTCCAGCCTAGACTCCTTGCACCCGTATTTCATCACCTCAAGCCCCAGGGCCAAACGTCCGCAGTACCAGTCCATCTTCGTGGCGATCCCGGCAAAGCTGCTGCCTCCGCAGTTCTTCCGGTCGGCCAACTTGTCATACCACTCCTT
>OHJC01001111.1_pt1 | contig 12397 bp, 9 predicted proteins | sample 1568461 | NCBI WGS metagenome assembly OHJC01 (sample SAMEA3879535, study PRJEB24766) | human gut metagenome | biome: human-associated habitat; feature: feces | place: USA | collected 1985/1987 | reverse complement strand
TTTCCATATTATATTTTATTATAATGAGTAGAATGTTCTTAATACTATTAAGACCGTTCTCCGTATTTTGAGGCAGATTTCTGTGTGGGTTTGCAGTACCTTATACCTTAAACCACCAGCGCATAGCTGCAAGTGCGCTGCTCATATTATGGAGGAACGAATAGTAACGCATGCGCCGCGCGAAGAGCATTTATATGCGCATGCTGCATTTTTATAAGGAGGACATTTATTATGGCTACATGGCTTAAAGATGCAATTTTTTATGAAATATACCCACAGAGTTTCTACGATACCAACGGCGACGGTATCGGTGATTTTAACGGAATCACTGCAAAGCTTGACTATATCAAGTCTCTTGGATGCAACGCTATCTGGATGAATCCTTGCTTTGATTCACCATTTTCCGATGCAGGCTACGATGTAAGGGATTACAAGAAGGTTGCCGAGAGATACGGAACAATGGAGGACATAGAGAACCTCTTCGCTGAGGCTCACAAGAGGGACATGCACATTCTCCTCGACCTGGTTCCAGGCCACACCTCAGAGAAACATGCATGGTTTACCGAGAGCAAAAAAGCTGAGCAAAATGAATACTCAGATAGATATATGTGGACTGACGGATGGCTCTGTGGCGGTGCAGGTCTCAACTACATCGCAGGAGAATCACCAAGAAACGGTGCCTACATCGTCAACTTCTTCAAGTGCCAGCCGGCTCTCAACTATGGCGTTCTGAACCCAACTGAGAGATGGCACAAGAGCATGTACGATCCTGCATGTATCGCAACAAGAGAGGCTATGAAGGATGTATGCCGCTTCTGGCTCGACAAGGGCTGTGACGGCTTCCGTGTAGATATGGCAGATTCACTTGTAAAGCATGATGATGCGAACAAGAGCGGAACAGTTGCCGTATGGCAGGACATTCTCGGCGATATACACGCTGAATACCCTGAGTCTGCATTTGTATCTGAGTGGGGAAAGGCTGAACAGTCAATCAAGGCCGGCTTCGACATGGATTTCTATCTCGACTGGATGGGCAACGGATATAACTCTCTAGTAAGAGATTACGAAGCTCACCTGAATGCATTTGCATCTCTTCCAGAGTCACTTGACGACAGCACGGAGAACAACAGCTTCTTCAAGGCTGACAGCAAGGGAACCTGCGACCACTTCATTGATGAATACATGGGAAGATACGAGCAGATAAAGGACAAGGGTGCTATAGCCCTCATCACAGGAAATCACGACACTACACGTATCAGCTACGGACTCTCTGAGGATGAGTTAAAGCTTGCCTACGCATTCTTCCTGACAATGCCCGGCAATCCATTCATCTACTACGGCGATGAGATCGCCATGAGCTTCAGAAGCATGGCAAGCAAGGAGGGGGGATTCACCAGAACCGGCTCAAGAACTCCTATGCAGTGGACAAGCGGTGACAACATGGGCTTCTCATCAGCGCCTGCCGACAAGCTCTATCTGCCGGTTGATCCTGCAGAAAATGCCGCAAATGTTGAGGCTTCCGAGGCAGATCAGAACTCACTGCTCAATACAGTGAAGACCCTCACTTCTCTCAGACATTCACAGGCCGATCTGCTGGACAAGAGCAACCTTGAGATCATCAGCAGAAAGCCACTTGTATATAAGAGAGGGAATCTACTCCTTGCAGTGAACCCTAAGAATACAGACACCCAGTCAAGGAAGCTTGCTGAGCTGACTGGTGACGCAAAGGTTATCTATTCTATAGCAATAAACGGCACACAGCCAGGTATCGCTGACGGAGTTATCACTCTTCCGGCACAGAGCTTTGTTGTGATAAGCTGCTAATTTGGAGCAATATATAACAACTCAATAACCATATAAAAAGGTCATCACATAATATGGCAATCATCCATACGGATTTCATTCCAAATGTGGATTGCTCATATTATGCGATGGCCTCTTTTTATCTTCTTCCCTGTGGTCATCTCCCCAAACTTGTGGTAATATTTAATGGATTATATGCTCATGTGCCACGACAGAATAAGTGCACATGACATACAGTATTATAAAGGAGAACAAGATTATGAACATGCAGGAAGCTACAAGCATCATGAAGGCTGACAGCTACAAAATGGCTGCACTTTCAGAAGATACAAGAAACAATATACTAGTACATGTAAAGGACGCACTCATCGCACATAAGGATGAGATATTTGCGGCAAATGCAAAGGACATGGCTGCTGCCGAGGAGAACGGGATCGCAGCATCAGTCAAGAAGAGACTGAAGTTCGACGAGCACAAGCTCGCTGACGTGACAAATGGAATCGATGAGCTCATAAAGCTCCCTGACCCGGTTGGACAGATCCAGCTCAAGAGAGAGCTTGACGAGGGGCTGGTCCTTCAGAGAGTCTCCTGCCCTATCGGTGTCATCGGAATCATATTCGAGGCAAGACCGGATGCGCTGGTCCAGATATCATCATTGTGCATCAAGAGCGGCAACTGCGCAGTACTCAAGGGTGGCAAGGAAACTGCCAACACCAACAAGGCTCTCTTCGATGTGATCTACGGCACAGCCGTTGCAAACGGAGCACCAGAGGGCTGCATGCTCCAGGCAAGCCAGCACAACGAGATCGATGAGCTTCTGTCATGCAACAAGTCCGTTGACCTGCTCATACCTAGAGGCTCAAATGCATTTGTGCAGTATATAATGAACAACACCAAGATTCCTGTCATGGGACACGCAGACGGAATCTGCCACACATACATAGACAAGGATGCAGATATAGAGAAGGCTATCCCTATCATCATAGATGCAAAAACACAGTACACCGCTGCCTGCAACGCAACGGAGACACTTCTCATCCACAGGGATGTGGCAAAAGAAATGCTTCCGGTCATGGCAAAAGCACTTAAGAAACACGGTGTAAAGCTCCGCGGAACCGCCGAGGCAGCGGAGATCATCAATCAGGCTGAAAGCAATATGAGCAGCCCGAACGGTATTGAGATCATAGGAGACGATGATTTCAATACCGAGTATCTTGACCTGGTGCTCTCAGTCAAGATCGTGAACGATGTGCAGGAGGCGATCTCACACATCAACCACTTTGGTTCACATCACACTGACTGTATCGTGACTGAGAATAACGAGACCGCCGCCCTCTTCATGCAGCTTGTCGATTCGGCCGGAGTATACCAGAACTGCTCCACAAGATTTGCCGATGGATTCAGATACGGATTTGGCGCAGAGGTCGGAATCAGCACAAGCAAGATCCATGCAAGAGGCCCTGTAGGACTTGAGGGACTTGTAACCTACAAATACAAGCTTTACGGACATGGACAGATAGTTGATGACTACGCAACCGGAAAGAAGCAGTTCCATTTCAAAGACCTGTAGAATAATAAACGATCATCAGCGGGGACTCTCTCATGTACATCAGTCCTCGCTGATGCATTTACTATATAAATAGGAATTACATAAAAATGAAAACAATACTGAAAATATTCAAAAACGACCTGATCGGTATCAAAAAAAGTATACTCACAATAGTTCTCGCCGTTGGACTGTGCATACTGCCTGCGCTGTATGCATGGTTCAACATATTTGCAAACTGGGATCCATATGCCAATACCGGCAATATCAATATCGCCGTCGTCAACCTGGACAAGGGCTACACAGATGCGGACGGCAACGAGATGAACATGGGCCAGTCAGTGGCCGATAAGCTGAAAAGCCAGACCAGTATCGGCTGGGTATTTCCGGAATCTGAAAAGTCCGCCATCAGCGGTGTGAAATCAGGCACCTACTATGCCGCCGTCGTAATTGATGAGGATTTCTCCTACAACATGTTCAATGCCCTGACGGACAACTTCGTAAATCCAAGCTTCACCTACTATGAAAATGAGAAGAAAAATGCCGTGGCACCTAAGATAACCGACACTGCAGTCTCAACGCTCAAGACAAGCATCAACGAAACCTACGTCAAGGCGATATCACAGAAGCTTATCACTGCCATTGACGACTCCGACACAGATCTGTCGAAGGATCTCAAGGGAACGGATTTCATCACAGCACTCAAGACCGTCGATGACAATCTCGCCGGATACCAGAAAACCATAGATTCCATAATCAAGGCAAATAACAAACTCAAGACCAGCACAAAGCTCAAGGACGCAACTGACAAGAGCAGCAAGCTTCTGTCCGATGCGGGTTCCGCCATTGATTCAAGCATGTCCGATATAGACTCAGTGGGCTCAACCTACTACACTGTCAGGAATTCTCTTCAGGATCAGATTGACAGCATCGCGCAGGACATACAGAATCTGAAAAGCTCTGCAAAGCTTATCCATATGAAGGATGATGCAGAGAACATATCTGCCGATCTTGAGAATATCAAGGCAGATGCAGACAAACTTCAGCAAAAGATCGATGCAGTCGACGAATATATCAAATCTCTTGACATAAGCAACACGAATGAGGTTTCAGATGCACTCAACAAGCTTGACAAGCTAAAAACAGAGGTTAAGAAGATTTCCTCTCTCACCGCCGACACCATCGATAGTCTGGATATATCTGCGATCACAAATGCAGAAAATGCCGTATCAGATAAGCTCGACCAGATCATCGACTCTGTCTCAGACATAGATGACACATTTACCAGCCAGGTCATTCCTGACATGGACAACATTATCCTGAACATCAAAAATGCACTGAAAAACGCTCAGGATCTGTTAAATACCCTGAATTCTACCATCAGCAGTGCAAGCTCTGTATTTGACAATTATAAGGTGACTATTGCATCAATGAACACCAGTCTCACAGACCTCTCCGATCTCATAAGTGGTATACGTGACAAGATCCAGACCGCCACAGACGAGATCAACAAGGCCGCCGACAGCGAGGTGACCGACATGATCATCGCCTTCCTGGGCGGCGACTCAGAGGCGCTGGCGTCATTCCTGTCAAAGCCTGTTGCTGTCGAGGAACATTACTACTACAGCATTGCCAACTACGGCTCGTCCATGGCACCATTTTACTCAGTGCTTGCCATCTGGGTCGGAATGACAATTCTCGTCTCCCTCATGAAGGTGCATGTGAAGGATGCGGACTATCTGAAGGATACCAGACCACACCAGTTGTTCTTTGGAAGATACCTTATTTTCTTCCTGTTGTCTCAGCTTCAGGTTCTGGTCATAGTGCTTGGAGATCTGTTCCTGCTGAAGATACAGTGTCTGCACCCATTTGCATTCTGGGCAACTGCGGCACTCGCAGGGCTGACATTTTCAATATTGATATATTCACTCACCATATCATTTGGCGACATAGGCAAGGCCCTCGCTGTTGTGATCATGGTGCTGCAGATAGCGGGGAGCGGTGGAACCTACCCTATAGAGGCTCTTCCGAACTTCTTCAGACAGGTGTACATATTCTTCCCATTCCCATATGCGATAAATGCAATGCGTGAATGTATTGGCGGAATGTATCACGCAGACCTGTTCAAATATCTGCTTGAATTGTCAATTTTCATTGTGGTTGCACTGGTCATAGGACTTATAATCAGAAAACCATTTATCCATATCATGCACTTCATCGAGAAACGTATGGAAGATACGGATATGATGTAATGCAAATAAGGAGGAACACCCATGAACGAAGATACAAATTCAAATACAACCAGCACCGAGCCATCTGACATAAAGTCCCAGGTGCTTGCATTCAGAGACAATGCCCATGCAGCAAATGTAAAAAAGCTGAAGGCGGGTATTAAGTGTATATTCACTGTTCCCGCATGCTTCCTTATCCTGCTCTTTCTGACCGGCAGCTCCAAGATCATATTTCTTGTTCTGTGGATTGCCAGCCTGTTCATAATCGCGGCGTATCTGATACATGTGGAATACTCGGATTACAAGGTACAGGAGATGGTAAACTCCCTTCAGGATTCAGGCAGTGATATAGATGGTCTGATCGACATAGACAGCATATATACAAAGGTTTCTGCACCGAAGAAAAAGCTGGGCGACATAATAACAAATGTAAAAACAGACATTCAGACACAGATCACCGCCGTGCAGGACAAGGTGGCTGAGATGGCTGAGGCTGTGCAAGATGATCAGAGTGTGTCTGTGCAGTCTGATGAGCAAAACGAGACAATTCAGACAGATGAACATGGCGACTCGGTTCAGACGGATGAACAGGATGAAGCCACAGAAAACACAGAAGCTGACAAGGAGGAATTATCATGAAAAACATTTGGCGTGTATACATATCTGATCTGCGCAGGATCACCACAAATGTTGTCGCACTGTCCATAGTCATGGGTCTGTGCATAATCCCTTCCCTGTATGCGTGGTTCAACATCCTGTCAAACTGGGATCCGTATGGAGAGTCCGCCACCTCACTCATGAAGATCTCCGTCTACTCCGAGGATGAGGGAATCGAGATGAGCGGAATAAATCTGACCATCGGAGACATGGTGATCGAAAGTCTTGAAAACAACAACACTATCGACTGGACATTTGCCGATAATAAAGATGAGGCACTTGAACTCATCGCCAGCGGGGAATGTTATGCCGGAATAATCATACCAAAGGACTTCACGGCGAACATGCTCAGCATACTAAATGGCAACATCGTCAATCCCAATATCGAATACTACGAGAACAGCAAGAAGAACGCCATTGCCACCAAGATAACCGGTAAGGTCAAGACGACCGTCCAAAACGAGATAAACACAAAGATCATAAGCACGCTGACCGAGGTATTTGCAAATGCCGGAGATTTCATTTCCGGAAATAACATAGACGGTTCAGACCTCGTTGCCGGTCTTGAGAGCAAACTGGAACAGATCTCATCCACGCTGGACAATTACGTCTATATGCTGAATACATTTTCACTGCTCACAGAGTCTGCATCAGATGCCATCGATACCACTCAGCTTCTGTTTCCAAGCATAGACAGCATGGCACAGAGCGGCTCAAGCAGTCTTGGAAATCTGAGTGACAGCGCAGGCATAAGCAGCGACGTTGCAGACACCTCGATATCACTGCTGAACACAGGTCTCGACATGATCTCTGACAGACTTACAGAGCTTGGTAAAACCGTGGACAGCCTCTCAAGAACCCACGATATCGGATCAGTGTCAATCGAAACTGACCTCAATGGTTCCCTTGGCACCAATGTTCTGGACACCATAAACCGATTGATCGAAGCCCAGTCACCTATTGTATCGGATGCCAAACTTCAGTTTGAAAATCTGAACGAAGACTTAGCAAAGCTTGTATCCGACACAAGCCTGTCGGACGAAGAATTTGCATCACTGAAAAAAGCGGTATCGTCCGACATAAAGAAGTGTACAAATGACATTGCTTCAGTGAAGGATCTCATAAATAACGAACTTTCGCCTGAACTGAAATCTTCGTTAGAGAATATCCAGTCATCTCTGGCGCAGGCACAGACCGTGCTGGCAAATGTTCCGGGAAACTTCAACGATATCAGCAAGTCCCTGACCGAGTATCAGGACATTCTGAAGGACGGAACCGCAGACATCGCGGGAACGATCAAATGTCTGAAGGATCTCAAAGAAAGCATAGACAAGATCAAGGCCGACATACAGACGATCACGTCTAACAGCAGCTACCAGGATTTCATAAATGCCATCAAGGACAATCCACAGGTGATAGTGAATTTCATCTCATCACCGGTACAGATGAACACAGTTGCTGTATATGAGATATCCAACTACGGATCAGCCATGGCACCATTCTACACGGTCCTGGCACTGTGGGTCGGTGCTCTCATACTTGTGGCACTCATACACGTTAAGGTCAAGGACAATGAAGAGCTTGAGGGCGTGAAGCCTTACCAGAAGTTCTTCGGAAGATATCTTAACTTCTTCGTCATCGGACAGGTCCAGACAATCATAACCGTTATGGGCGATCTGTTCTACGTGGGAATACAGTGCAAGCATCCGATAGCATTTGCACTTGCTGCCATGATGACGAGCTTTGTATTTACATTCCTGATCTACTCTCTCACCGTGGCATTTGGCAATATCGGTGAGGCCATCGCAGTTGTCATCATGGTCATACAGGTTGCCGGAGCAGGCGGTACTTTCCCGGTGGAAGTGCTCCCATCAGTGTACCAGTACCTTTACAAATTCATGCCGTTCTCATACTGCATGAACGCCCTCAGGGAATGTGTCGCCGGAATGTATCAACACACCTACGGCAAATGTCTTGCCACCCTGCTGATATATGTTGCGATCTCAGCGGTCATCGGACTACTGCTCGCAAAGCCTTGCGCAAAGCTTCTTGACAAGCTGGAGCACAGCAAGGAGAAATCCGGATTATTTATATAGTTAACGACTCAGGTAATTACTGTTTTTGACTGTTGCAATTTACGCCCATCTGCACTGTGTAATTTCACTGACAGGACTGTATCCGTATGAAGCGGTGGTTGTGAGGATATAATATGTGATTGACAGCGTTATTTAACTCCACATTCGGGTGATATGTCACCTCCCTAGGATTTTCTTATTTTGAGATAATTTGCTCGTCATTAGCACAAAAATATCTCTAAAATGATTATTTGCATGAAAAAAGGATAAAATTCCCTTGCTTTGTCCCAAATATCACTTTTCAGGACATTTGGCGAGAATTTTATCCTTTTTACACATGTAATCATGCTAAAAGTTATAATATTTCTTACTTGAAAAGATTGTCGTTCTCAAAATAGTCAATCTTCATAGCACGGCGCACATCTGCAAGCGTCTCTGCTGCCTTTGCTCTGGCAACCTCACTGCCACTCTTTAAGATGTCGTATACATCCTGTGGTCTCTTCTCCCACATCTGACGGCGCTCTCTGATAGGCGCAAGCTCAGCCTGAAGAACATTGTTCAGGAACTTCTTGACCTTTACATCACCGAGGCCACCTCTGGTGTAGTGCTCCTTGAGCTCATCCATACCACTGTAGTCTGGAAGGAACTCCTCAAAGTACTCTGGCTTGCTGAATGCATCAAGATATGTAAATACTGAATTGCCCTCGATCTGACCAGGATCCTCTACACGGATGTGGTTTGGATCTGTGTACATGGACATAACCTTCTTCTTGATATCTGCAGGATCCTCTGACAGGTAGATACAGTTTCCAAGTGACTTACTCATCTTGGCCTTACCATCTGTACCTGGAAGTCTGAGACATGCCTCATTGTCAGGAAGAACGATCTTTGGATCAACAAGTGTCTCACCGTATACCGAATTGAACTTGTGAACGATCTCCTTACACTGCTCGATCATAGGCATCTGATCCTCTCCAACAGGAACCTCTGTGGCCTTGAATGCTGTGATATCTGCAGCCTGGCTGATAGGATAACAGAAGAATCCAACAGGGATACTTGCCTCGAAGTTTCTCATCTTGATCTCTGCCTTAACGGTAGGATTTCTCTGGACTCTTGCCACTGTTACAAGGTTCATATAGTAGAATGTGAGCTCTGTGAGCTCTGGTACCATTGACTGGATGAATATAGTAGACTTCTCAGGATCTATGCCACAGGCAAGATAATCCAAAGCAACCTGCATAATGTTCTGTCTGACCTTCTCAGGATGCTCTGCGTTGTCTGTAAGCGCCTGCGCATCAGCCACCATGATGTAAATCTCATCATACTTTCCTGAATTCTGAAGATCGACTCTTCTCTTAAGTGATCCTACATAATGTCCCACATGAAGACGGCCCGTAGGACGGTCGCCTGTTAATATTACCTGTTATACCTGTCATTTATATATCTTTTTATAATCAGTCAGCTTATTTTTTACCCACTGCCAGCCTCACCGATTACTCGGCCAGCAGCTTACTCAGCTCATACTGGAAGGAATCGATCTGATTGTTCTGTATATCAATTGCCTCTTTTATATCATAGTCTATAAGTATATCGTTCTTGATAGCTATCATACGATTTGCCTTGTTCTTCTTGAGTACATCAACGGCATACGCACCCATGAGTGAGCCATACATCCTGTCCTTTGCCGTTGGCTGTCCGCCTCTCTGTATATAGCCAAGCACCGATACCCTCGACTCTATACCAGTCTTATCAAGAATCATCTGTGCAAGCTCTGGAGCATCTGTAACACCCTCGGCCACAACCACCAGATAGCTGTTCCTTCCGTCAGCATGCTTTGCCTTTATCGTATCTATGATACTGTCATAGTCACCATCCCATTTTTCAGGAATTATGATGGCATCAGCTGATGTCGCCATGCCTGCCCAGAGCGCTATATAGCCTCTCTTTCGTCCCATGACCTCCACGACGCTGCATCGTCCGTGGGAAACCGATGAATCTCTTATCCTGTCAATGGCCTCCATGGCTGTATTCGCCGCTGTGTCAAATCCCAGCGTATACTCAGAACATGCAACATCTCTGTCTATTGTTCCAGGGATGCAGATGGTATTGATACCCTCATTCTGAAATGCTATGGCTCCACGGAGTGTTCCATCCCCACCGATGGCAACAAGCGCATCTATATCGTGATCTCTCAGATTCTTTGCCGCCTGCTCGCGGTATTCTTTCTGAAGGAATCTCTCGCTTCTGCTGGTGAAAAGTATCGTTCCACCCTGATTGTTTATGTTCCTGACGTCCGCCAGGCCGAGCGGCTGTGTCTCCCAGTCGATAAGTCCCTCGTAACCACGCATCACTCCGACTATCTCTATTCCACTGTTGATGGCCGATACAACCACAGCCCTAACAGCTGAATTCATGCCCGGAGCATCTCCTCCGCTGGTCAGAACCGCTATCTTTCGTATGTCACTCATTTGTATGTCCTCTAATTATTTTTATACTGAAGCTCCTGCTTCTTGGCAGTAACCCTTGTATCCTTCTCTACTGAGTTGGTGATAAATGTATTACCACCCACAACAACGTTGTCCTCGATGATAGTCTCGCCTCCAAGGATGGACGCGCCTGAATAGATGGTTACATTGTCACCGATGGTTGGATGCCTCTTGGCCCCCTTGAGCTTCTGACCTCCCTGTGTAGAGAGTCCTCCAAGTGTCACGCCCTGATATATCTTCACATGCTCGCCGATAATAGTCGTCTCGCCGATAACGATTCCCGTACCATGGTCAATAAAGAAATACTTTCCTATGGTGGCGCCCGGATGAATATCTATTCCGGTCACGCTGTGGGCGTGCTCAGTCATGATCCTTGGTATCATCGGCACATCCAGCAGACAAAGCTCATGTGCCATACGGTATACAGATATGGCATACAGTCCAGGGTATGAAAGTATGACCTCATCCTTGCTGCCCGCAGCAGGATCTCCGTCAAATGCCGCCTGGATATCAGTCTCAAGATAGTCTCTTATCTGAGGTATCTTATCCATGAATTCATATGTTATATCCATCGCCTTATCCTCAAGCTCAGCATCTGTGAGCTCAGGAAACTTTTTGCAATACCTGAGAACTATCATGATCTGTTTCTTCAGATGGAATATTACATCCTCTATGATAACAGACATGTTATTCTTCAAGCTGTATATCTTATACAGCTTGTCGCTGTAATAACCCGGATACAGAATCTTCATGAGTTTGTCGATCACATCGATAATGGCTGTCTTATCCGGCTCGTTGCACAGATCCGTCTTGTTGATGGCTCTGTCATCGCCGAAATCATCCAGTATCCTCTGCACGATCCCCTCAATTCTCTGTTTATCTGATCTATCCATTACTTATTCAGATCCTTTCTAATAATATCTCCCAATATCACCTGCCCAGACAAAATCTGCCGCGATGATATCTTCATATTATAATATGTGCTTAAGTCGATAAACACACAGCTATTCTAACAAATTATGCACGTTCATTCAATAGTGGGATTCTGCGTACAAATTATCCACAATCCGGTTGCAGAGATTACTGCTAAAAACAATCAACCAAAAATGATTATCTACATTATGCGCAGCATAATCATATAACTCGCAGTTCCCAGCAGGATACTCAGAAGCGTATTGTGCCTCCATTTGTATGTCCCGCCTGTCACCAGAACGCCAACGAGACTTGGTATTCCAGTTGCCACCGGAGCCGCCACCGCCCCCTTCAGACAGTACACTATGAGCACCGCCATGATGGTCGCCGGAAGCACCTTCCCAAGCTTTACCAGCATCTCCGGCATCTGTCTTTTTCCATTAAATATGACAAATGGAAGTGCCCTCAGTGTAAATGTTACAACTGCCGACACCGCAATTCCTATCAATATATATTTCGTATTCATGATATTTTCCTACTTTCTCCTCATATTCCACACCACAAGCACCGCTGACGCTATGATGAGTGACGGCAGAAGGAAATACTGCGGTCCAACTACCAGCAGACACACTGCCGCTATCACAATTCCCGCAATCGCCGGGATATGGCTTTCCGCCTTCTCCCACT